>TARA_R110002072_G_scaffold288917_1_pt1 | contig 311547 bp, 291 predicted proteins | sample TARA_R110002072 | Tara Oceans TARA_R110002072 (sample SAMEA4397118) | marine metagenome | biome: Polar Biome; feature: [SRF] surface water layer (ENVO:00010504); material: water (ENVO:00002006), including particulate matter (ENVO:01000060) such as... | depth 5 m | reverse complement strand
ACTTGGCCATTTTTAAATTATTATCTGCCAGCTCTTGAAAAGATTCAGTCGCCATTTTTAAAAGCTCTGCAGTTAGACCTTCTAGAGAATTATTTTTTTCGAAATACGAAGCAGCAAGCGTTTTAGTTCTTTCAAGCTCAAAACTTAAGTTAACTGCTGTTGGACGGGCTTCATTAAGATAGTCAGCAGCCTTATTAAAATCTTCAACCGTACTTTTGGGGTGATTAATAGAATAGAGAACCATTCCATATAAACCAGCAAAACCAATTAAGGGAGCACCTCTTACCACCATCAATCTAATTCCATCAAAAGCCCCTTCATGAGTTGAGTACTCAATATAAACTTCTTCATGAGGTAGTTTTCTTTGATCAATTAATTTTAATTTATTATTTTCCCAAATCAATGGCTCTTTTACATTTCTCATTTATAAAAACCCTTTAAATAGCTTCTTCGCTTTATTTTTAATTTCATCTTCTAAACCTTTTTGATCTTTTCCATCAGAAGACTTAAATAATTTCTTTTTTAACTTATTGACGGCTTTATTAACTTGTTTTTTACCTTTTGTTTTTAAAGCTTTTTTTGCAAGTTTTTTTGTGCTGTAGCCATAGTCAGGACTTAAGTCATAACCCTTTCCCTTGAAAAGTAATGGCAAGGTATCAGTTCCTACATTCTTTACCATTATTTTTGATAGTCCTAGAGAGTCCTTAAAGTCGACATATACCTTTCCCTCTTTTAAAGAAGGTGGTGGGTAGATCGTCCCAGAACCAGATAAATCAATTTTTTTATTTATACCAACAAAGTTAAACTTCTTAAGATCGTAAGAAGATTCTCTGAACCTTCCAATCAGGCCTAGTTTTTCAAAATTACCATCGACTTTAACTTCTTTCTTAGGAAGCTTTCCTTTTAAAACAGAAATTTTTTCTACAAGCCCATAAACTTTTTTTACATACTCATCGACATTAATACCCTTCAACTCTCCATTCTTAGCATTTAATGACGTTTTCACGTCATAAGTAACCTTTTTCGATGAATGAAAACTTCCAGCAATTGTTCCATTAAACTCACCACTGGCATTCGTTACTTGTGGTGGTAAGAAGGCTTGAAAAGAATCAAACTGTATATTCTTAAGAGCTAAATTAAAGCTACCGCTTGTGCTGTTTTTACCAAGGGTAATCGTTTCTTTACCTGTAACAAATCCTTTTCCAAAATTAAATTTATACTTATTAGTCTTAATAATATTATTCTTAATATTTAGCTTTATATTTCCTTTTGTCTTCTCACTTCCTATTACAATTTTATCCCAATCAATGATGATATCTGAATTAGGTATAACAAATGGAGTACCCATTTCTTTTTTACTATTTCCAGCTCCTGCTTTCGCACTTCCTTTCGCACTTTTTTCATCAATGTTTTCATTAGTGTTTTTTGAAGCTGTTGCTGTTGTCTCTTTTCCAGGGGCATAAATAAGAGTCTGAAGTAATTCTTTTTTAATTACGATATCTCTTGCGTTGACCTCAATTTTTGTTCTTTTAAGTCTATCTTGAACAGGTTTCTTACTATTTAAATTAAAATCAGAAGCTAGATTTACATCAACTTTTCCTGAGAAGGCATTGAGTACGACATTAATATTATTTTTAACTCCCTTTATCGACCCTGAGGCCGCTAATCCAAAATCTTCTAAATCATGCTTGAGCTTAATGAGACCCGTTGTCTTATATGTAAGATTTGGTGTTATAAGATCATTCTTAATCCCAATCTCTCCGTTTAAAATAAAATCAGAATTATTGGCAGATATTGGCAAAGTGCTATCATTTAAAATTGTCATTAGATCTTCAATTTTAAAGTCCGCCTTAATTTTGCTTACCCTAACTTCCTTACCTCCAACCCTGAAGTCTAAACCTATCTTTGATTTCTCAAAATCAGTATTCATACTTCCAAAAATACTCTCGCCTTCCATATTGAAAACAATATTATTTCTTATCATTGGAATTTTTAATGTTGAATCTTTAAGGAAAATATCGCTAATTTTTAATACGACATTAGAACTAATTTTATTATGCATTAGAAATTCATTCAAACTAAATTCCCCAATGACCAAAGCATTGAAAGAAACATCCTTTTGCTTTTCCTCTCCTAATACAATTTTAGAATCAAGCTCAAAAGCAGCTTTACTCTTTAATCCAAGGTTAGAAATCAAAAACTTTGATATTGAAATATTGCCTTTTGTCTTAGGCAAAATTGAATAATCAAGATTAATATCTTTAAAGCGTAGGTTAATACTACTGTTTGCCATAAAAGCCGGAATCATCAGAGAGTTAGAGCCCTCTTCTTCTTTACTAACTTCACCTTTAGCTTTCTTAATATTTTCTTTTTTGGAAGGCTTTTTTGTTTTAGCTTTATTACCTTTTTTGTCTTCCATGCTTAAAGACCAGTTTGTTCCCTTGGCCATCTCTATATATGAAACTTTAGGGCTCTCTAGTTCAATATCGATATTCCCGCCACCGGTGATAATAGACCAAAGAGGTATTTTTACAAAAATGTCTTTTACTGTAATTAAATTATAATTTCTTTTCTTTGTAGGATATGTAAGCTTTAGATTATCTGCTTCTAGGTTTAGTCTTGTTCCAAATGAAACCTCAAACTCTCCAAGCTCAACATTTGCACTAGGAAATGTTTTTTTAAGCTGCTCAATAGTAAGTAGCCTAATTTCTTTTGAGTTCACCTTTTGTGAAACATAGAAAATCGCTCCGCCAAAACCTAATAATAATGTACCCAATATACTAAATACTATAATTTTCGTTTTCTTACTCATAAACTTCCTTATTTAATTTAACAATGTAAGAGGTGCAAATTTAACCATAAACTTTTTCCTAGCCCCATCGTTAAACTTAATGACAACTTTTTCTTCATTTCCAAATCCTTCACTATCTAGAACCTTGCCTTCACCATAAAGAGTATGAACGACTTTTGAGCCAGAAGGAAACTTGGAATTATTTTTTAAAATTTCTTTTGATTCTGATTGATAAACGACTTCGCCTTCTTCAAATGAAGTCTCCTGAGAAAACTCCCAATCTTCTTTAAACTCATCATCTTTTGAGTTTCTATTTGAATAGAGATCATTCCCTTGCTCAGATGCCGAGCCCATTTCTTTTTTCCAGTGATAAAACTTAGGCGGTATTTCTTGAATGAATCGACTTGGGCCATTGAACTTGAGTTGGCCAAATAACATTCGTCCCTGAGCAAATGTTATATAAAGTTTCTCCATTGCTCTAGTCATCGCCACATAAAAGAGTCGTCTTTCCTCTTCTTCAGCATGCGCACCAGACTCGAGGCTTTTATAACTTGGAAAAACATTTTCTTCTGCACCTGTAACAAAAACAAAACCAAATTCGAGCCCCTTTGCTCCATGTATGGTCATTAAAGAAACTTCTCCAGTGCTCAGCACTCGATCATCACTATTTGTCGTATCTAAGGTAATCGTTTCCAAAAAGCCTGTTAAACTTGGTTGCTTATTTGATTCTTCATATTGTTTCAGTGCACTTCCAAGTTCTTCTAAATTCTCTAGCCTCGCCATGGACTCATAGTCTTTACTGGCCTTTAAGAAATCAAAATAACCTGACTCATGAAGTGCTTTTTCATAAATCACGCTTGGTTTAATTTGTTGAGAATCAAGAACTCTTAACTCTTGAATGAGGTTTACGAAGGTCCTAAGACCAGACTTCACCTTGGCACTTAGTCTTAAGTGTTTATATTCATCGAGATGATCCACAATGTTTTCGAGTGACTCAAAGAGACTCATGTCGTGCTTGAGAGCTTCATCTTCAATTTTTCTTAAAGTCGTAGCTCCAATACCTCTTGTTGGTACATTTATGATTCGAGAGATCGCTAAATTATCTTTAGGATTCATCACTATTCTTAAATATGCTAAAAGATCTTTAATCTCTTTTCTTTCATAAAACTTAACTCCCCCAACTACTTTGTAGGGGATATTAACTTTTCTTAAATAATCTTCAATAATTCTTGATTGAGAGTTTGCTCGATAAAAAACGGCCATATCTCGATACTCTTGGCCTTGGGAAGAAAGCTTTTTAATGGTACTAGCAATAAACTCTGCTTCTTTTTTATCATTGTGACATTCTACAATTTCAATGACGTCGCCACTTTTATTGTCTGTCCACATCTCTTTACCTTTTCGTAAAGAGTTTCTACTAATAACATGACTAGCGGCTTCAATGATTGTTTTACTAGATCTATAGTTTTGCTCTAACTTCAGGATTTGAGCTGCAGGAAAACGTTTTTCAAAATCTAAGATATTGTTAATATCAGCACCACGCCAACTATAAATCGATTGATCTTCATCACCAACAACACAAATATTATCATTGTCTCCAATTAATAACGTCAGTAAATCAAACTGTGCTCTATTCGTATCTTGATACTCGTCGACTAATAAGTATTGATAACGCTCTTGATATCTCTTTAAGACTTCAGGATATTTTTCAAAAAGTTGTAATGTTCCCGTAATGAGTCCACCAAAGTCCACGGCATTAGCTCGGTGTAATTCAGACTCATACTCTAGATAGTAGTCAAAAAATGGGTCGCTTACATCTGGTTCAAAATAATCAGACTCTCTGTCTCTATAGTAACCGTTATTTTTTAACTCATCCATGAAGTATAAAATTTCAAATGGTGACGTTTCTTTGGTGGAAATCCCTCTTTTTTGAAGAATCGTCTTCGCAATCGCTTTCGATTCGCTTGTATCATAGATCGTAAAGTTTTTACTAAGCCCTAAGTACTGAGCTTCCTGTCTTAGAACTCTTGCACAAAAAGCATGAAAAGTTGTTATCTGAAGTGCACCTAGATCATCACTTACCTGAGAAGCGATTCTTTCTCTCATTTCTCTGGCGGCCTTATTGGAAAAGGTCAAAGCTAAGATTCTAAATGGGCTAATTTTTTTATCTTCAAGAAGATAACTAATTCTCGTCACAAGAGTTCTTGTTTTTCCAGAACCAGCTCCGGCCAATACCATAACAGGACCATCAGTCTGTAAGACTGCTGCTTTTTGATCTTTATTTAGATTTGTTAGATTAACCATTATTCTCTTTATTCTACTGTTACAGATTTTGCTAAGTTTCTTGGTTTATCAATATCAGTACCTTTAAATTTCGCCATATGATAAGCGAGCAGCTGATTTACAACATTGACATAAATAGGCATTAATTCATCTAAGCCTTCATAATTAAGAGGAATATAATAATCACTCAAGGCCTCAAGTTCTTTATCATCTTTTGGGCCAAGGGATATAATAATTCCCTTTCGTGCTTTAATCTCTTGAATATTACTAACTGTTTTTTCATATAGATCTGGTCCAACAATCGCAATATTAACCATCTCTTCATCTATAAGAGCAATTGGTCCATGCTTTAATTCTCCAGAGGCGTATCCTTCAGCGTGTACATATGCAATTTCTTTTAACTTTAGCGCTCCTTCCAGAGCAGTCGGAAAATAATGATTTCTACCGGTAAAGAAATAGCCTTTTTTATTATATGTAAGTTCCGCAATTTCCTTTATCACATTTTCATTATCTAAGACTTCATCAATTCTCTCAGCAAGTAAGTTGTATTTATCAACGAGTTCTTTTCTCTTCGTCTCGTCTTTAAAATGCTCAGACATTGCAAAAGACATTAAACGACCCGTTAAACACATTTGTGTAAAGGCCTTCGTTGAAGCAACTCCAACTTCGATGCCTGCTCTAATCAGTAGGTTTTCAGAACACTCTCTATAGAGAGTCGAGCCTTCAACATTTACAATTGATACAGTTTCAATATTTGATTCTTTACATAAGCCTTGAGCGGCAAGCGTGTCTGCTGTTTCCCCAGACTGACTTATGAAAACACCTAAGTCACCTTTATTTATAATTGGATTTCGGTAACGAAACTCTGAAGCGAGTTCTACAGTGGTTACGATTCTATTAAATTTTTCTATATAATCTCTGATCACATATCCAGCGTAAGCTGCTGTTCCACAAGCACTAAGATAAATATGTTTAGGCTTGAGCTTACTTACTTTCTCTAAACGTTTCTCTCCATCACCTGAAAAGTAATATTGTGAAAGTCCTCGAATAAGCCCAGGCTGTTCAAAGACTTCTTTCAACATAAAATGTTCAAAGTCTCCTTTGTCAGCGGGATCAAAATTCATTTCTTGAGTCTTGCTTTTATATCTCTTACTAGGAGTTCCATCGAGTTCTGTAAAACTTAATAGGTTTTCATTAGCAGCACTTAAAGAGCAGAGAACATCATCTTCAGGAAAATAAATTTTATCGGCTAGACCAACTAGAGCGTAAGGGTCGGATGAAACGAGAACTTGCGAATTTTTACTATGCATTCCACAAACGAGTGGTGCACCTTTTTTAATTGCTATGATTTCTCTTGTTTCTTCATTTAAAACAACAAAAGCGGAGTTTCCTCTAATTTTCTTATATGAACTTGTGATCGCATCTCTAAAAGTCAGACCATCTTTCATACTTGTTACAATAAGAGCAAGAAAAACTTCAGTATCTGTTTCAGACTTAAAAACAAATCCTTTTGATACTGCTTCATTTCTAAACTCATTAGCATTTTCTATAATTCCATTATGAACTAATGAAATTGATTCATGGTTATGAGGATGTGAGTTTGTATCATTCACTTTTCCATGGGTGGCCCAACGTGTATGACCAATACTCGATTCACTTTTTATATTTTCATCTTTTAATAAATCAACAAGGTTTTGAAGCTTACCTTCTTTCTTGAAGGTTTTGATTTTATTACTTTCATCTACAAAACTAACCCCAGCCGAATCATATCCTCGATATTCCAATCTCTTTAGACCTTCTAAAACAACTTCAACTGAGTTTTGTGGACCAATATGGCCAACGATACCGCACATAGTCTTTTCCTGTGAGTAAATTAATAAAAATGACGTTTAAGACTACCACCCAGAAGGTAATAGCTCAATGAAATGAGGCCCTTTTGCATTTGCGAAAAGGTTATTTTTTTATAGCGAATTTACCTTTTAGAAAGCGTTTGGCCATATTCTCTTTTGTTGTCTGTCGACCACGCCCAATAGCAAAACCTTCATCTGGTACATCTTGATTAATTGTTGATCCACTTGCCACAAAGGCCCGATCCCCAATATTAACAGGGGCTATCATTTGAGTATCTGAACCTATAAAGGAATCTTTTCCTATTTTTGTGAGATGTTTCTTTTCTCCATCATAATTACAAGTGATGAAGCCACAGCCTAAGTTGGTGTTTTCACCTACTTCTGCATCACCCACGTAACTTAAATGGGAGATTGCAACATTTTTATCAAGCTTAACCTGTTTTGTTTCTACAAAATTTCCAATTTTAACTTGATCAGCAACCTCAGTACCTTTCCTTAAGCGCGCGAATGGACCTATTGCACAATTTTTCTGAATAGCTGTATCCTCAATATAAGAATAAGCCTTTACGACTGTAGCTTCTGCAATAGTTGAGTTTTTTATAACGCAACCCTGCTCAACTAAGACATCACTATTAATTTTAGTATTTCCCAGTAGGGTCACTGATGGAAATATTGTTGCTCCACTTTCAATTTCAACGCCTTCTTCAATATAACAGTTTTGAGAATTAATAAAATTAACTCCTTCACATTGAAGCATTCTTATTTTTCTAGCGATTAGATTAAGGCGAGCTTGTTCAAGTTGAACCATAGAATTCACACCAAGAAAACTATCTGCGTCCTCGAACTCTATTGCTTTAACATTACTATCGAATTTAAAAATATCTGTTAAATAAAACTCGTTACTTTTGTTATTACTATCAATTGTCTTAAGTTGCTCCAGTACAAACTTAGTTTTCACTAAATATAAACCCGAATTAACTTCCTTTATTTTTAATTGTTCTTCGTTAGAATCTTTGTGTTCAACAATGACGAAACCCTTTTGAGATCGAACGATACGGCCGTAACCACTAGGGTTATCCACAGAAAAAGTCGCACAAACGCCATCAATATTTTCTTCTTTTATAACATTATATAAACTTTCAAAAATATCAGATGTTAATAAAGGTGTGTCTGCACATAAAATTAAAGTGTACTCTGTGTCCTTCGCCCAAGGGCAATCTTTAAAGAAACATTTAAGTGCATCTGCAGTTCCAAGTTGTTGCTCCTGAATTGGATAACTAAACTCTGAGCGATTATCATTAGAGTAAACAGACTCTAAGTACTCTTTAACCTCTTCTTTTTGATGACCAATAACAACACCAAACTTACCCGCAAGCTTTTTACTTTCAAGAAAGTCATCAACAGCTCCAATTGAGAAATCTACAAGACGCTTTCCAAGAAGACGTATCAAAGGTTTTGCCGTTTTTACTTTTAATCTTGTTCCAGCACCAGCCGCCAGTAAAGCTACACCAATTTGGTCGGTCATTTTTATTCCTTTTCCGATGAAAAAATTCCAATTTTCGAAGTACCGATTATAACGAGAGTTTCACCATTTTTAAAGAAAAGATAGCTAGGAAATTAACCGATTTAATCGGTCAGACAATTAAAAAAAGTGAATAAAAACAAAGAAATATTTAAAGAACTTCTTAAAAAAAGACGATTCAGTTTATGGAACTTAAGCATTGCATTAGCATCTGTTGGAGGAAGAGAATATGGTAACAAATTATGAGGGCGACAACATTGAATTCAAAGAACGCCTTCCACTCCTGCCGATTAGAGATATCGTTGTTTATCCTTTTATGATCCTGCCACTTTTTGTCGGAAGAGAATCTTCTATCAAAGCTGTTGAGCATGCGTTAAATGAAAGTGATAGACTTATACTCTTGTCATCACAAAAAGATATCAAGGCAGAACATCCTGAACCATCTGAAATTTACGAGACTGGAACTGTGGCCATGATCATGAGAATGAGAAAGCTGCCGGACGGAAGAATTAAAATTCTTGTTCAAGGTCTCTCGAAAGCTAGAATTCTAGACTTCGAACAACAAGATCCATTCTTTGTAACTAAAATTGCAAAAGCGGACGACGTTGAAGTAACTCAAGATAAAATAGCAACCGATGCCATCATGAGAAATATTCGTGAGCAACTTGAAAGAGTCATTACTCTTGGAAAAGTTCTTTCTCCAGATATCCTAACAGTGTTAGAAGATATCACAGATCCAGGAAGACTCGCCGACCTTGTTGCCTCGAACTTAAATCTTCATGTTGCTGAAGCACAAATGATATTAGAAACATTTGATCCTGTTGAAAGACTTCATAAGATCAATGAAATTCTGACTCGCGAACTCGAAATACTATCGATGCAAGCGAAGATAAAAAATGTTGCAAAAGACGAAATGAATAAGTCACAGAAAGAATACTTTCTTCGTGAACAAATCAGGGCCATTAAAAGTGAACTTGGTGATGAAATGGCTCAGCCTGAAGGTGATGATGAAATCTCTGAGTTTAAAGCAAAAATATTAAACGCAAAGATGCCAACTGAAGTTGAAAAAGAAGTTAATAAACAACTTGTTCGACTTGAAAAAATGCATCCCGACAGCAGTGAATCAGGAATTATCAGAACATATTTAGAATGGATGACAGATCTTCCTTGGTCGACGTCCAGTGAAGAAGTTATCGATTTAATAAAAGCGAGAGAAATTCTTGACGAAGATCACTTTGACCTAGCAAAGGTTAAAGAAAGAATTCTTGAGTACCTTGCTGTTAGGCAATTAAAAGGTAATGAAATGAAAGGCCCTATCTTATGTCTTTCTGGTCCTCCAGGAGTTGGTAAAACTTCTCTCGGGAAATCTATTGCAAGAGCGACCGGTAGAGAATTTGTTAGGATCAGTCTTGGTGGTGTTAAAGATGAAGCCGAGATCAGAGGACATAGAAGAACATATGTTGGTTCTATGCCAGGACGTTTTATTCAAGCACTTAAACAAGCAAAAACAAATAATCCAGTTATCCTTTTAGATGAAGTCGATAAATTAGGCGGCGATATGAAAGGTGATCCAGCTTCAGCAATGCTAGAAGTTTTAGATCCAGAACAAAACAAAGAGTTTAGGGATCATTATCTAAACGCACCGTTTGATCTTTCAAATTGTATGTTTATTGCAACTTCTAACGTTCTTCAAAATATTCCTGGTCCGCTAAGAGACAGAATGGAAGTTTTAGAGTTATCTGGATATACACAAGAAGAGAAACTTCAAATTAGTAAGAAATACTTAGTTCCAAAACAAATGGATGAAAATGGTATTTCCCACGATAATGTTAAGTTCACAGATGATGGAATTAACAGTGTTATAAGACATTTTACAAGAGAAGCTGGTCTAAGAAATTTAGAAAGAAAGATTGGTGCCCTATGTAGAAAAGTTGCCATGAAAATAGCACAAGGTGAAGTAGAGCAAACAAAGCTATTAAGCGATACTGTTATTGATCTACTAGGACCTCCTATTTATACAAAAGAAGACGAGAATGATACTGACGAAATTGGTGTAGCAACAGGTTTAGCTTGGACTGCCGCCGGTGGAGAAGTTCTCTATATTGAGGCAACCAAAATGAAAGGAAGAGGTTTAACTCTTACCGGTCAGCTTGGTGAAGTCATGAGAGAGTCTGCACAAACAGCTATTGGCTATATTAGATCAAGAGCGAAGCAACTCGGTATTGATGAAGACTTTTTTGATGAACATGAAATACATATTCATCTACCTGCTGGAGCCATTCCAAAAGATGGACCTAGTGCAGGTATAACTTTAGCCACGGCCATATTAAGTTTAATTACTGGCTGTCCTATTGATCATAAAGTTGCCATGACAGGTGAAATAACTCTAACAGGTAAAGTACTTCCTGTTGGTGGTGTAAAGGAAAAATCCCTAGCGGCCATGAGAATGGGAATTGATACGGTTATTATTCCTTGGAAAAACCACAAAGATATTACAGATGTGCCAGACGAACTGAAAGAAAAAGTTAATTTTGTTCCAGTTAAGGCCATAAGTGAAGTGCTAGATATCGCTTTACTCGGTTGGGATCAGCACAAGAAGACAATTGGTAAGACGACTACGACTAAGAAGAAGAAAAGAGCTGTTAAAACAGTTCCAAGGTCTGCGGCTTAACCAACTAAAACATTCAAGAATAAAGAACCTTCTAGAGAGTCTTAGCATTTTGTTTTAAAATATAGCTAACTCAATAGAAGGTTTTTTTATGTCAGAAAAGAAAGAACGTAACTCAAAGCTAAATATCGTCGTTGTCGATGATTCAGATTTTTCAAGAAACTCAGTTGTGAGTATTTTAGAAGATGAAGGTTTCAATGTCGTTGGCCAAGCAGCAAGTGCTGAGGATGGTATTGCACTATCTGGAACAACAGATGCTAATTTATTTTTAATAGACGTCGTGATGCCCCAAAGATCTGGGATTGAGCTTGCTAAAATTTTATCGGAAAAATCTTTGGGAACACATATTATTATGATGTCCTCTCTTAATATTCAACAAGTAGTGATAGAATCTATCTCAAGTGGAGCTCTTGATTTTCTACCTAAACCATTTTCTAAAGAAGACCTCTTAAAGTCTGTTGAAAAAATCGACCAAGAGCTATCAAAGGAATAAGTATGTTTATTATTAAGTTTTTTATTTATTTTACACTCAGCTTTATTATCCTAAGCTTTCCTGTAGGAAATAAGCCCATCTTTAGCCATCTCAATAAAGTAGCTAAGCCATATACGACAGAGCTCTTTGCAGACTTATCTGAAAAGGCAAAAGATAATTTACAAGCGGGAAAAGAAATTGGACAAAAGATGTTCTCAACTAATATTAAAAAACAAGATCATATTAAAACCCAATACTCTTCAACTCAAAAAGCTGAAAGTAAAAAGATCAAAAGAGAATTAAAAAAAGAAATTCATAAAGATACTTATACACCTGAAGAAAAAGAGCTCCTTCAAAAGATCATTGAAGAATCATAAAAAAAGCCCTCAGTTTTGAGGGCTTTTTTAAAGTCGAATTTTAATAATCTTACTTATCAACAGCAACTTCTGATTCTGATTCACTTGAAGATTGATCTTGTGCTGTTACGTCACCAGAAAATCTACTTGATTGAACTTGATCAACACATGTTGAATCAGATTCTCCAACGTTACCTGCAAACATGTTAGTTGAAGTTAAAAGTAATCCTAAAATAATTAATGTTTTCATAAATACTCCCTCGTGTTTTTTCTATACTTAACTATATGCACAAGAGATGCCAATAATGGCCACATAAAATCAACAAGTTACACCAAAATAGTGAACATTTTTCACACAGTGACTAAAGTTTTAACAACCATTTGATGATTTTAAGCTTTCCAAGATAAGGAGGATATCTCACTAAAATATCAAATATTTGATACCTCTTCATGACTGCCTTTTGATGACTAAACGTCTCAAAGCTATATCGGCCGTGATATCGACCCATCCCGCTCTCCCCGACGCCGCCAAAAGGAAGTGTCTGACTAGAAAGATGTACAAGAGAATCATTAATGCACAGACCTCCAGAAGACACTTTCTTTACAACCGTATTCTCAACACTCTTGTCTTTAGTGAACAAATAACAAGCAAGGGGCTTGTCAGAAGAATTAATAAACTCGATTGCTTCTGCAGTATTTTCAACAGTCACTATTGGTAAAAGAGGCCCAAAAATTTCATCCTTCATAGAGGCTGAATTACTGTCAGCATTTATTAGCGTAGGAGAAATATATTTTTGCGACTTATCACCATCTCCCCCATAACTAACCTCACTCTCGTCAATAATATGCTTTAATCTATTCCAATGCCTCTCATTAATAATCCTTCCATAGTCAGGAGAAGACTTAACTTCCTTTCCATAAAAAGAATTCAGGCCATTTTTAATCGCTTCTTCAAGTGCACTCTTTTTCTTTTTTTCTACGATAATATAATCAGGAGCAACACAGGTTTGTCCGGCATTAAAGAACTTTCCCCATGCGATTCTTCTACCTACTATTTCAAGATCATTTTCACCTAAGACCATACACGGGCTTTTCCCACCAAGCTCCAATGTAACAGGAACCAAATTCTTAGCAGCTTTCTCCATTACAATTCTTCCAACAGAGCCGTTACCCGTATAGAAAATATGATCAAAAGGCAGTTCAAGCAATGCGGTGGTTTCCTTAACTTCTCCCTGGATCACAATAACTTCTTCAGGAGTAAAGGCATCACTTATTATTTTTTCACATATCTTAGAGGTATGAACCGATATCTCAGATGGTTTTAAAATAGCATTATTTCCAGCACTCAAAGCACCTATCAAAGGGGCCATTAATAAATTGAACGGGTAATTCCAAGGAGCAACAATAAGAACAGTTCCAAGGGGCTCAAAGTTAATATATGAGCGACAAGGAAATTGTATTAAGGGAGAGCTCACTTTCTTAGGCCTCATCCACTTTTTTAATTTTTTAATTGTGTGACTAATTTCAGAAAGGGTAAAGCCTACTTCTGAGACATAACCCTCAAACTCGGACTTTCCTAAATCCAGTCTCAGTGCCTCTATGATCTCTTTTTCATATAAGAGGATAACCTTCTCAAGCCGCTTCAGGGCCTCTACACGCCACTCATAGCTGTGTGAAATACCTGTTTTAGCAAAGGTCTTAGAATTTTGAAATAATGTTTGAATTTGAGATTCTTCCATGGATCCCCCTAAATAATAAAAACCCCACATTTGTGGGGTTTATAGAAAAAACGTCGAAACTCGTCTGTTAACAGTATAACTAATTATTTATTTTTAGCACTATCTTCTTGTGATTCTTCAGTAGCTACGGCAGGAGCTTGTTCTGCAGTCTCTTGAAATCTAGTAGACTGTACTTGATCAACACACTCAGCAGCTTGCTCTTCACCCATATTACCGGCAAAAGAAACATTCATTACTAAAATAGCAATAATTAAAAAGAATAAATTTTTCATATCGTCCTCCTCTTATAAGAGACATGTTTAATTAGTAAGTACTTATATATAAGCAAGAGGTGTGCCAAAAAATTAAACTTAATTATAGGTAGTTATCTATAAAGGAATGTCCTATTTGAAACTAGTGTCTAAAAAATAGACAAAAAAAGGCCTGAGATCTCTCAGGCCTATATTAATTACAATGAGTTTTTTATTATTATCTATCAGCAGTGTCTGCTGGAGCCGTAGTCGTTGTTGTAGCAGCAGTAGAGTCGTCATTATTACCTCTACCAGAAGTATCAATACACTGCCCACAATGGCTATTACCTCCACAAGCTTCGTCTTGCTGACCAACACCTGCAGTAGAAGCATCGCCATCTTGTGCAAAGATATGCATCGAGCTTAGTGCAAGAATCATTATTAGTGTCGTCTTTAGTGTCTTCATGGTATTTCCTTTTTCAAACTTATATACCTAATTATACTTTCATTTATGTAATCTCTTAAACCAATCACTTAAGTACCTAATATGCGGTAATCAAGCCGCCATAAAAACTAGGCAAACTACATATTCAGATTAACACCAGCCGGCTTCACAATACTAAGTAGTGATTGAAAAGCTTGAGTTACTTGTAAGGCCATTTTATGACCTGACTTAGACTCAACTTTCTTAATCTCACCATAGTTATCGTAAGCTACATTAATAGTTCCAACTTTATCCATTGAGATTTCTACTGGTTTTCCAAGAGCATTATACTTAAAGCTTAATGTTCTCTTTTCGTTCGACTTATTATTCTTATCTAGCATTGTCTTGATACGACCTTTGCTATCATAAACTAGTAGAACAGACTTTTTCTTATTCTTAGCAATGGAAAGGTTACCATTTTTATCATACTGAAAACTAGTTGTTCCTTTCTTATTAGTCACTTTACTAATTTTATTAAACTTTGGATGGTACTCTAGCATGACAAAGTCACCCTTTGAAGAACGCTTGCTTGTTAGCAACCCTTTGTCATTATAAACAAAGTCTGTCTTATGATTTCCTCTAGTAATCTTAAGAGGAAGTCCACAACATTCAGAGTAAATTGTTTCAGTTTTTAGATTATTAATATTTGTCGCGATTCTAAAAGTATATGTACTTCCGTCAGCTCGACTTTTAATTTCATATTCATACTTTGACTTACTTGATTTACCAGAAGCAGACTTCTTAGAAACAGTTGTCCAGTAATGCATTTCAGGATTCTTTGGATTAGAATCATAATCATATGATGTAACTTCTTTATTTCTTCCTACAATCTCTTTAACGAATTGAGTTTTAGGAGTGTAAGCAATCGTCATTTTTGATTTATCGCTATAAGTAACAGATGTCATGTTGTGGTTAGCATCGTAACCATAAACAAAAACATTACCTGCGATATCTTTTGATTCTATAAGATCGTTACCTTTATACTTATAGCTCGTCTTCTTATCTCCAACAGAGCTGATATGCTTAACTTTTCCGTCTGGGTACCACTCAAAGAATAATTGCTTGGCCATTGTATCGGTGATCTTTTGAACTTTACCTTGCTTATTATAATCTAAAGTAATTTTATAACCGTGCTTATCTTCTATTTTTACTAGGTGCCCTTCTTTATCAAAGTGCTCTTTCTTACCATCATTATAAAACCTAGTATAACCAGACTTTGTTTTCTGTACTTTCTGAAGTCCTCTTGTATTTGAAAAGAGCATGCTTCCATCTGCGATTTTAGCTTTTACTTTAAACTTTCTTGCATATGCTTGTCTTAACTCAGCATCACCTGTTAGTTTTTTCATTAAATCACTTGCTACTTTATCAGAAACAGTTGTTTTCTTTCTCATCGCTTCGATAATTTTAGTAGATGCCAACTTTGCATCAACTGGATTCTTAGGAGTAAACCTTGTCAGTGCCCCTGAACCATTTTCGTGAACGATAACAGAACCATCTGCCGAAACACTAAGGTAAGTTTCGTAATCACTCCCCCAGCCAAATCCAAACCAACCTTTTTCAGTCGACTTTGAGTTATAGGTCCTAACAACTTCTAGATCATGTCCATTTCCAGGAACGATAATATCCGTATACGAGATATAGTAATTACCGTTTTTGAGGTTAACCCCTCCAAACACGCTAGAGCACAAAAATAAGAATGTAAGTAGCAACTTTAATGATTTCATTTATCAATCCTCTTTGTTTTGATTGAAATTTAATTTCTCTCAGATAACTTATCGGGTATCTATTTCAGAAGCTTTAATCTTTTTTAGGCCTCTAAATCTTTATTTTTACTATCTTTAGGATGAGAAATCCTCCAATACAGTCTAGTAATAAGGCCGCAAGGGATAGAATTATCCCTAAAGGAGTCGTAAACATTCGAACCACTGATTGTGGGTCGCTGGCAGCAAAGATTGCAGTAATAGCAAAAGGCATGGCAAATATAGTTGCTCCTTGAAACATTCCTTGTGCAGTATAGGTATCAACTTTCTGCTGTAAGCGAATTCTTTCTCTAATCACATTAACAATTGTGTCAAAAACTTCTGCTAAATTACCACCGGTTTCTCTTAATATATTAATTGAAGAAACAAACATTTCATTGTCTTCCGTCGGTATTCTCTTTGCAAAATTATCAAAGCATTCTTCTAAAGGAACACCGATCTTATTTTGTTGAAGAATTAAATTGAACTCTTGGCTTATTGGATTAGGCATTTCATTAACAACCATCCCTATTGATTGAGGAACAGAAAGACCTGCTCTAATTCCATTAGATAAAAGAGTTAGACCATCTACCATTTGCCCGCTAAATTCCTTTATTCTTTTTTCAACCATAAAGTTAATAATTGGTTTTGGTATTTTAAAGCCTACAAAGGCAACAATGACTGCCACAAAGAAGCCTAGAATCCAGCTAACAAAAACGCCTAGAACAATTAGAACAAAGCTTGATAATCCAATTGATAAGAAAAGCAGTGTGTAAGTGATACGATCAGGATCAACTTCGATAAATAATAGTTCAAGCTTTTCCATAATATAGGTTCTTGTTCCTATCGTTTGATTTTCAACCCAACTAAAAATACCTACTGAGTATTTAAAACAAAAAGCAAATACAACAAAACCTATAAGTGCAATTATACCGTTTTGCCCGAGAATATTTAACATCATCCACCTGCCTTTGTAGGTTTCTTAACTGCGGCGGCTTTCTTTTTCTGATTAGCTAAAGCGGCCTTTTTCTCATTTTCTTCATTACTAAAGAGACCTCTTGGGATTTTGTATCCCTTACGCTCAAGGGTTTCAATAAACTTTGGGATAAAACCTGAAGCCTGAAACTCACCATCAATTTTACCGTCTTTGCCTATCCCACGTTGATTGAAAAGAAAGATATCTTGCAAGATAACAACATCTCCTTGCATTCCCCCTACTTCAGTAATGTGAGTCATTTTTCTTGAACCATCATCCAAGCGAGACTGTTGAACAATTAAATGAATTGCACTTGCAATCATTTCTTTAATGGCCTTTGGACTAAGACCAGCTCCAGCATACTGAACAAGAGTTTCAATTCTACCAATACATTCTCTAGGATTATTAGAGTGAACAGTGGTCATTGAACCGTCATGTCCTGTTCCCATGGCCTGAAGCATATCGAGGGTCTCTCCCCCTCTACATTCCCCAACAACAATTCTATCGGGTCTCATTCTAAGAGTTTGTTTCACAAGACAACGAATATCAATAGCACCATCTCCTTCTAGAGAGGGTGGTCGAGTTTCTAATCTCACAACGTGATCTTGTGGAAAATCAAGTTCCGCTGAATCTTCACAAGTAATAATTCTTTCGTTCGCTTGAATAAATCCACCTAAAATATTAATAAGAGTTGTCTTACCAGAACCAGTACCACCACTTACAACAATATTTTTATGAGCTTCAACAGCAATCCTCATAAAGTCAGCCATATTTTGCGTCATTGATCCGTAAGCAACAGAGTCTTTATAAGTAAGTCTATTTTCTGGAAATTTTCTAATGGTAATTGTACAGCCATCTAGTGCACATGGAGGAATTATCGCATGAACTCTTGAACCGTCTTGTAATCGAGCATCAACATAAGGTGTTTTTTCATCGATTCTTCTTCCAATAGGAGCAACAATTCTTTCAATAACATTTAAAACCTGTCTATCATTAGTAAAAGTAATTTCACTTTTCTTAAGTTTACCGTCATGTTCATAATAAATTTTATCTGGTCCAACAACCATAATTTCAGAACAATCCTTATCAGCAAGTAAATCCTCTAGCGGCCCTAGACCAAGAGCTTCATCTAATATCTCTTTTACTAAGCGATTCATATCATCACGAGAATTAACAATTCCCTTGGTATCTTCTTTTCCTAATAGATCAACAACCATTTTCTTAGTCTGCTCTCTTAGAATAATTTTAGCCTTAGGGTCTTTATCATCTCCACCCTTCATATCCATTTCATCAACAAGTGCTTTATGAATACGGGATTTAAGTCCAGTCCAACTACTACCTTTTGCTCCACCACCAGAATCACTTCCCCCTCCTGAACTTGGAGTAGAGGCCTTAACATCTGTTGGTTTATTTAATCTTGCCAGTGTCTTAAAAACACTTTTTTGAATTAGTTTTCTTGCTAATTCTGTCGCCGATTTTGAGAAAGCAGAATTTTTATTTATAACAAAAGCTGGCTTTTTTTGATTTAAAGCAGCAACACAAGATTGATCATCTTTTGGAAGTGTTGCAAAAACAGGTTTCCCTAAAGACTTCCCTATCACCTCAGGTGAAACAGGATGACCTTTTTGATGTTGGTTCGCAATTATAAGTAACATATCTTTTGGAAACATCATGGTTACCAAATCAGAAAACAACTTCTTTGTTTGATTAATGGCCAAGATATCAGGAGAAACAACAATCATAATTGCTGTAGAAAACTCTAAAGCCTTTAAGGCCAAGGAGTTTAAGTCTGATCCACAGTCAATAATAGTAAGAGGAAAAATATTTGGTAACGCCTTTAATGTTTTCCCTAGGCCATCGGCATTAATTCCTGCAGCAGCATTGGGATCATTAGGCATACCGATATAACTAACATTTGCGGGATGAGCAGTAATAAAAGACATAATACTTCTAGGATCAATAGCACCATTAAAATCAGCAAGATCCTTTACTGTTTTCTTAGACTTCATCCCAGTAATAAAATCTTGGTCCCCACTGGCTTTTTGATCAAAGTCTAATAATAATGTTTTCTGTCTTGTTTCTGCTGCATAGGCAAAAGCTAAGTTAGCAGCAAGCTGTGACTTTCCAACTCCGCCCTTTCCACCAACAATAGCAACAATATAACCGGCCACTACCTTCTTCTCCTTCGGAACTTTCTTTTAATTTCATCTGTTCCTTGAGAAGCACTTTCTACAATTTCTGGTGTTACAAATACCACAAACTGACTTTTATTAACTGTTTTTGATTTTGATCTAATAAAATTAAATAATGGGCTACTACCCTCATCTGATGCAGTTACTCCACCAGGAGGGTTTCTATCAAAGTCGGTTGAGTTTTTATTAATAACAATACCACCAACCACTGCAGATTCTTTTGATTTCACAATCAAAGCCGTTCTCACAGTATTACTTAAAGTCTGAGGAGGATCACCAATATTTGAACTTACTGTTAACCCAATATTTAAATCTATTTTTTCTTCCTGTAAAATCGTTGGTGTTACAGTGAGATTAAATCCCGCCGAAGCACTCTCACTTTTAGTGAACTCTCCTGAACCAACAGCAAAAGGTTTTTCTTCATTCTTAACGAGATTCCCCGCTACTTTATCTTTAACAATAATAATCCCACTTTGAATCACACGAGCATGCCCCGCAGACTTAGCACTTGAAAGCTTTGGAAATAAGTTAGAAATTGTTCCTGAAAGAGTATTACTTGATCGAGTCGTCACATTCCCTGAGACCGTTTTTCCAAACCCAATAGAACCTTGTCCATCAGAAAGTAGAGGTGACCACTTAAATCCAAAAATCTTATTATAATCTTTTGTAAGCTCTACAAATTGAGCTGTTATTTTAACTTGCTTAGGAACCGGTTGCGGCTTTTGCTTGGCATTTACCGTAATAAAGTTCTGGATTGGATCTCTTTTCGCTGTTGTTACAGAGTCTGTTCTTCTTGCCAAGTTTTCTAATTGATCGGGCACAAATGCTTTTGCAATAAGCTCAGCCCTTACCTTGTCACCTTCGCTTGTTGCGATTCCTTCAAGCCAAAAAAGACCATTTACAACTCTAACCGTAACATCTCTCAATTGATTTTTTTGAATCTCCTCTTGCATTTTTCTTGCAATAACTCTTTGAGTTTGTGGAGAAAGCTCTACTAGCCTTAAAACATCTGCAAATTTTTCTTTAGCGAGAACAACAACAACCTTTCCGATATCGGCAGGAACAACAATCTGACCGCCTATATAAACACTATCCCCTTTTATACCTACCTCTAATCCTTCAACATCTCCTAAAAACTCTTTTAGTTCATTCACCAATTTAGATTGGTCAGTAGCAGTAATAGTTACAAGATATCTTGCTTTCACATCTCCAACTGTATTCCTTATTGTCATCGATGTGTTACCAGGCTTTAGACCTTTTAATACAATTTCTCTTTTAGATGGAATCAATGTGTGCGTTAGTAGATTTTCATTCCCTACCTGTACTTTTGTAGATGGTGTGAAGTCTAACTTCTGAAGCTTATCTATACCTAAAACAACTTCTATTTTTTTCTCAGGCACTTCTTCTTGTGCAAACAAGTTATTTGCAAATAACAATATTAATAAAGTACTAATAAATACTTTAATCATTACTTACCAACCCTCTTTCTATTTTGTTCGTTAAAGAAAGCTTTAGCTTCAACACTCTCTTGATTTCCAATGACATCAAAAATATCTGAAGATCTAATGCTGATAATTTTATTATCGTTATTGTTTCTAAGTGTTAAAAAAGGCTTATTCCCTGAGAAAACTAACAAAAAGACAAGCTTTTGTACTTCGTAAGGAGTCAGCTCAAGAGTCACTGTATTATATCGACTATAAACATTCGCATTCATTTTTTTAATGGCAGAAGGAATTTTAATTCCATAAATTGGAATTGAATTACTCATATTATAACCCGTCGACAAAACTAAAACGTCTTGAAGTATGGTCGTAGATTTTTGCATATCTTTTCGCCCTGATGAATAATCAATGGCAGCGAGAACATCCACTCTATCTCCAGGCTTAATTAACTTAGAAACAGCTTGCCTCTCTGTAATATTAATGGCGATAGCTCTTTTTCCTGAACTTACTTGTTGAGCAAGTCCCGTTTTTGTACCTGGATAAGTAATTCTTGGTTTTGAGATTTGTTCACCTTTCATTATCGGAACAGTTGCTAAAGTATTTTCAATTTCTTTGATTGAAGAAAAACTTCCAGGAGTTCTAAACTTTTTAGGTACTGTAGTTGTTTCAACTTTTGTATCATCCAATAATTCAAGTTCATTGATATCTCTTTTTGCAACAAGGACTGTTACATTCTCACCAAACTTCTTTGTGATACTAGATTTCTGATCTTCAATATAAGTAAAGACCATAAACATTGCTATACCAGCAATAAGTAAGGCCAAACTAAATGCACGAGTATTCATAGATCGGTCTCTCCTACCAGATTGATTTTCTTTAATTTTAACAAATTACAAGTGCTTAAGATGGATAGAGGCAGATTTAGCCGTACTATAAAGTAGGCTATCTATTTGTACAGGCTCCGGCATTAAATGAGGAAAGATAGTCGGCAACCAGCTGATTACTAGACGGACTTGATCGGTAATTCATTCCACATATTCCGTAGTAAGTGAAAACACGTATGAACTGTGTGGCACCATCATTAACATCAGGTTCATCACACTCTTCATCGTAGTCATTTGCAAATATTGTATTAAACTTATAACAGTTTGAAATAGGATTCCCAGTTGAGCCCCCTTCTTGCTTTTCTCTCCAACCTAACCCAGACATACCCACAGCATTTAGTCCGCCATTATTCCAAATAACTAAATCCTCATAAGATGGATATCGAGAGTTATTCTTTGATAAATAATAATAGTATCTTCTGGTTACTTTCTGTTGGTTTATTGAAGAATTAATAGCATTTCCAACGGTGAACATAATAGTAATAAAAAATATAAAAAAGGGCATAAAGAGAATAAGCTCAAATACCGCTTGGCCTTCTTCGTTTTCATATGTGATTTTTTTATTTTTATATCTCAGCATCCGTTATCTACTACTGTTGCATGAAACTGACAGTCACCATTTATCTGTCTAATCATATCGCAAATTCTTTGATAGCACTCAACACGTGTTGGTTCTCTACCTAAGTAGGATTCAGATCTAAGATCTAGCGGTTCTGCTGGACCAAGGTTTGGCGTTGAGAAAAAATCTCGATAATCCACATAAACCCCAACGTAGAGATTTGTTTGTGAATCATCCATCACAGCTGGAGTGTTCACTCTAAGCTGACTATCAAAATCATTTATAAATGCTGCAAAATTAAATCTCTCATAAACCCTTCTTGCCTTAAGAGTTGCATAATTATCGGCATCTCCACCTTGCCCATTATTATCGGCCACCATAAATGCTCTCGAAGAAACATAGGTGGCATAATGAACAAGATAGCCATTTGTATAATTCATTGAAATTCGAACAAAAGTCATCATAAAACCAATCACAAAAATAAAGCTCATCAAGAATTCAATTGTAGACTGACCTTCGTTTTTTTGAATCACGGATATGCCTTTATGGTAACAAAGAAATGAGATGAATCCCCTTCACTATCATAGAAAGAATCATGTGGAGCTTTAACATCCAAATTCATCTCTGGTTCTGGCGGAAGATATGCATGACGATAATTGTATTCCATTCTCGTTTTTATCACTGTAAAAAATGCGGAATCGCTGCCCATAAATTCTTGAAAACGCTGACTTTGAAAAATGGCAACGGTAAACGAAATAACCACGGCTAAAAGTAGTACGTACTCTACAGTCGTTTGTCCTTTCTCTGATTTAATATTATCTACCATAAAACCTTTTCACCAAATTCGATTCCAAACCAAATCCACGCTACAGCAATTACCGGAGCGTAAGAAAACTTTGTCCCATATGCTTCTTTTATATAGCGTAAATTCTTCCATCTAATCGCAGAAATTATTATATCAAAATTTTTAATTGTATTCATAATCAATAAAGAGAATCCGACGATTACGGTAGAGTATGCAAGTATAACAAAGAAGTCTTCTTGGTACCCATTAGGTATTAGAAAAAAGAAGCTAAATAAATATTTTGAATCTCCTGCCCCCATTATTTTCAGAGCATACAATGCAAATCCAACGAACAAAAAAGCAAAAGGATATAAGAATGTCTTCCAAGCAATGACATAAGTGTCGCGAAAGAGAAATAAGGCAATAATAAAGAAGATAAGATTAATGATCGCCCAATAATTAGCAATAATCTTTTTTCTTATATCTACATAACTAACAACCAGTAACTGAATAAGAAGGAAAAGATAGACTGCAATTGGCATTAATCGACCTGGTTTTTATAACCGTGGAAAAAACAGTTACGAGGACATACCCCTGTGGCTAGCTCTTGTGTTAAAGCATAGGCAAGTGTTCCAACAGAAGTCCCTAAAGCTCCACCCAAACCTCTCATGATATTCACAGCAATGAGGGCCATAAAGCCAAAGATAAGTAAGTATTCAACAACGGCTTGACCTGAACTATAGTTTTTAAAAAACTTCATAGGTCTAGATTATATTAGATAATAAAAAGTGCAATAGGGAAGAGAATCCCTTAGGTTTATTTTTTAATTTTAGTTAAGCGAACATCTAACACTTTGTCACAATTAAGTGTGACAAAGGTTAGTTCATCTCGTCTACGAAGCCTTCAGCTTTTTCGAACACTTTACCAGTAATAGCACTCAACTTTTCAGTCGCTACTGCTTTAAATCTAAAAACGATTAAGGCAACAACGGCAACTAGAAGAATGTACTCTGTAGATGTCTGTCCATCTTCTTCTTTTAAGTATGAAAGAATCAGGTTTTTCATATCCCACTCCTGTTTAGTACTATTCTCTTCGGTGAGACCTCATTAAAACTTGAGAAAAATTCCATCTTTTTATACTATTCTATTTCAATATCTATTATACGGGATTTCGTGACACGACGCAAGAAAAACACCATAACTCACTGTATTTACATGTTGTTATACCTATTTGCCTGCCAACTTTGTTATACAACTAGCAATAATTCGTGTATAATTTTAGACGGGTCTAAGGTCGGCAGAACGTGTTTCGCCCTACAATCTATCTTAGGGACGCGGTCACTGGTTACGGTGAGCAAGCTCACACTTTGAGCAATCAAATGGAGTGAGAAGCCTAATGTGATTATCTACTGCATCCACCTGTTATATAACGGGCGGAATCCTAACTTGTCGACCAGACCCATCTTTCTTTTTCCTTTGACATTCCTAGTCCAAACCCCGATCATTTTAGTATGAACGAATTTATCGACACAGATCATATTTCTACAACTTGGATCGAGAACCTTGCTCTAGAAGAAATTAATATGGAAGAATCAGGAATCATTAATATGAATGATCACCTGAACCCAATTCATTTTCTAGAAGAGTCTTCAATCAATTTTATGAATTTAGTTAGAGATCGTTTTGAAGTCTATATTCAAAAGTTCAATCAATACAGAAGTAACTCAGCTTCTCATGCACAGATTAAAATGTTTAAAATTAGTAACACTGTTAATGATTTTATGCTTTTTAGAAACTCATTAAGGCTTATCTTTTCAAGAAAATCTAACAATCTCGTTACAATTGGATTTCTTGCCAATGGTAAGGATCTTTACGCTCCCAGAGTTAGCGAAGGTGATAGTTTTGGAACTGGACCAGTTCACGAAATTAATGCCAACATTGGTGCTTTCAATAAGATTACGTGGAAGTTTCAAGGTGAAATCGTAGATGTTGATGCCATGGTAAGACATTATCTTTCAGAATTTATTCGTCAATCAGCTAGATAAACTGAACGCCTTCTCCTTTACTTGATTTTCCTTTACTCGACTCATCTCCATTCAGTCTTTTATAAGTAAACTCTAGTGACTCTTTGATCGTTGGCATTTCAATATTCAAAAAACCTTCTATATTTGCTAAATCTAACTTATATCGTAATGTCGACCCGGTGCCTGAGCCTTGCATTACTGGCAGTGCCCACTTCGCTTTTGATATTAAGTCAGCAGACTCTCCAAAAACTTCACAATAGGTTTTAGCAAATTCATAGTGATTCATAGTATCACTGGTAGTCACTTGTAATAATCTATTCTGAACACCTTTATCAAAACAGATCTTCATAACCATTCCAAGAAAGGCCACATCCATGAAGCCTGTCTGTAAAAAAGAATCAACATTTGATGGCTGATTTAGTTTTAGTTTTCTTTGGAGATTCTCAAAAAATGTTGGCTTCATAGAGTTAATTCCACGACCATATAGTTTTGATGTTCTAAAAATTACATAATTCAAAGATGTTTTTTGAATATAAAACTCTGCGGCAGCCTGCGTTTTTCCATAAATAGTATTCGGATCTGGAATATCCATTTCAATATAGCTTCTATTTTCACCACCAAAAACGAATGATGAACTTATATAACAAATTTGTGATTTATAACGTTGGCAGTATTCAGCAACGTTGAAAAGACCACTTGTATTTAATGCCTCTGCTCGATCGTCATATTTTGAGCAGTCCTGTATTGAAGAAATTCCTGCACAATAGAGAGAGATCTCAGGTTTAAAAGCAAAGAGCACTAGCTGAACTTCTTCTTTTACTAATACATCACAAGGTATCGTTAAGACTCCTGGTATTGAAACAGGATTCTTGTTGTAAGTGCCAATTACTTTATAATCTTTTTTAAAAAATTCTGCCAAAGAACTTCCTACAAAAGAAGAAACTCCAAATATTACTAGAGTTTTTCGGTAAATTACTAAATCTTCATTCTTCTTATTCATACTTTAATTATAGCTTATTTTTGGATTTAAAAAGGGAGGGAAACATTGTTCTTAATTTTAGAAAAAAAACGAAAAAATGCCCTGGCTTCATGCGAAGCTCAGGGCAATAAAAGAAAGTTTATTATCCAAGTAACTTAAGGGCTATGTTCGGAGCTTGGTTTGCCTGTGACAATACCGAAGTTCCTGCCTGAACTAGGATGCTGTTCTTAGTGAGGTCAGCTGTTTCAGCTGCCACATCAACATCTCTAATTCTTGAGTTCGCTGCACTAAGGTTCTCATCAGTAACCGCCAAGTTATTAATCGTTGACGATAATCTGTTTTGAGTTGCACCAAGTTCAGCTCGCACACCGTTAATTTGCACCAACGCATTATCAAGTTTTTGTAACGTGACTTGCGCGCCCTCTTTGTTGCTAACGGTTTCCCCAGTAAGACCGAGTGAGACAAGCGTTGCATTCGCTTTTGTACCGTCGTAGGTAAGGCGATCAAGAATTGGGTCATTGTTGACACCGACTTGAAAGTCGAGAATTCCGCCTGAACCATCAAGTAAGTTGGTCCCGTTAAACTCTGCAGATCTTGAGATCCTGTCGATCTCTTCTTTGAGTTGTTGGAATTCGATGTCTGTAAATCCACGTTCTTTCTGCCCTATCGTATCAGAAGCTGCTTGTACCGCTAGTTCTCTTAATCGAATGACGATGTTTGAGATTTCGCTTAACCCGCCTTCTGCGGTTTGTATCATTGAGATCGCATCATTTGCGTTTCTCTTTGCTTGTCTAAATCCTCTTATCTGAGCTTTTAGTTTTTCACTTATTGCTAATCCAGCTGCATCATCACTCGCTTTAGTTACACGTTCTCCTGATGATAACTTTCTTAAGTTATCGCCAACTCTTCTGTTCGACTGAGCTAGTGAACGTTGTGCGGACAATGAAGCCGTATTCGTATTAATTCGTAATCCCATGATTAATCTCCTTCTAACATCTCTTACCTCCTGTAAAATCCAAGGACATCCGTGTCCCGGTGACTTATTAATATTAGTTTTTCAATTCATTAAAAATTTCGAATAATACAACTTTCTTTTTAAATTTCTTATTCGTTTTTTATTCAGCAACTCGCTATTGCAGGGTAGTTCGTCGCTTGTTTTTCATTATCCTGTTGTTTTCAACATGTAACACTCCTAGTGTTTTACAATTAACGTTCTATTACCCTTGCGCAGCTGACTGAATTAAGCTCAGTGCATTCTTCGTTGAGGCATTGGCCTGTGATAATACTGAAGTACCAGCACTCATAAGAATGTTGTTCCTAGTTAATTCAGCAGTTTCAGCGGCAACGTCAGTGTCTCTAACACGGGAGTTGGCAGCAGATAAGTTTTCAATACTTACCGCAATATTATTTACTGTAGACTGTAGTCTGTTTTGAAGAGCACCAAAATCCGCTCTAATACCTGAAACAGAAATAATTGCTTGGTCAATTGAAGATAAAGAGTTCTGTGAAGAGATCTTATCAGCAACTGAAGCAAGATTTAGCCCAAGAGCCGCAACGTTAACGTCAGCACTTGAAGCATCAAACGTTAATCTATCACTTATAGGGTCATTTCTCGTTCCAATTTGGATATCAAAAACAGCACCAGTACCATTTAATAATGGAACACGGTTAAATTCTGTTGAGTTGGCAATACGATCAATTTCTGATGTAAGTTGCTCAAATTCAACATTAAGAAACTTTCTTTCAGTACCACCGATGGTATCCGAAGCAGCTTGTACGGCAAGTTCTCTTAGCCTAATCAAGATGTTTGAAGTTTCAGATAAAGCACCTTCAGCAATTTGAACTAATGAAATACCATCTTCAGCATTTCTTTCAGCCTGCTTAAGACCTCTAACCTGTGCCTTTAAATTTTCTGAGATTGCGAGTCCGGCAGCATCGTCACCAGCTCTGTTGATTCTTTGTCCTGAAGACAATTTCTCTAGCGATTTATTCATCGCAAGTCGCGTTCCTCTCAAATTTCTTTGAGCGTTTAGGGACGCTACGTTCGTATTAATTCGAAGTCCCATTGTATCCTCCTTGATATCGGGTTCTAGTCAGATTCCTTCTAACCAGCGAATTGGTTAACTTAACCAAATCCTTCATAACTCTTTTCGACCCAACGCAATACTTCTTAATTTAATTGTTGAATTATTAGACAGCAGGCAGATCTTGCCTTTGTGAGGTTAACTAACTGAATTTAAAGACTTATTTTACCTTCAAATGAGGCCTATAACAGAGTAAAATACTAATTCACTGTAAAATAATTAATCAATTCCTCAAGGAAAGTGTCATCGAGTTTAAAAATTTAAAAGATAAGCCTGAAAAAGAGCAAGAGTTCTGTAACTTAATAGAGACATCATTTAAGTACGATGAATATAACTCATATAAGGATGACTTCTTCCCCCTCTTTATAGATGAAAATTTGCAACACTGCCATTACCTAGAGATAGAAGGAAAGATTGCTGCAACAATTGCTCTTTATAAGACACATTTAATATTCAAAGGAAAAGAGTTACCGGTTACTTTTATTGGAGGCATTGCAGTTAATGAAGAGTTCAGAGGTCACGGCGTCTTTAAAATGTTCTTCTCTAAATTATTGAATGAATATCACAAGACGACCGCTCTCTTTATCTTGTGGACTGGTGATCCTGAAATTTATGAAGCATGGGAATTCTTTCCATTTGGATATATCTGCGAGCAACCAATTACAAACCCTGCCAAAACACTTACCACCAGTGGATGGAATGAAGAAATACAGTCATTAATTAAAACTCAATATAATGAACTCAGCAATCAGTACATCATTCATAACCGCTCAGAAAAATTTTGGAAATCTATGTTTCAAAACTATAGTGCTAAAGTTTTTACTAATGATGAGCAAACTGAATACGCTATTTGCTCGAAAGGTTTCGATTTAAGAGGTATTTGCCATGAAAGCACCTCTTTAAAGAGTCCTAGCTTTCAAGTGGAAGCGAGTTCCTTTTGGTCACCTGAAATTAATAATGAGCTTGCTGGAAGATATATGGGCTTTTTGAAGTTATCAAATATTGATCTTCTTAACGAGTGGTTAAAAGAAATTGGATCTGGACTGCAACTCGCCAGTAAAACATCATTTCTATTTAATGAAGAAGTTTTTAATTTATCACAACAAGAGGTTATTCAAGGAATATTTGGCCCCGCTTGGTTTGATGAGATTAAAGCAGAGCTGCCACCAATTTGGATCGGTGGCCTAGACTCTATTTAAACTTTTTAATTCTTTTTGATGCTAGACCAAACGCTACTAGTGATAGCGACCAGAAAACCCAAGTGATTGTAGGAATTGAACTTGCACTCACATTACCACTTGCTTTGAGAAATTCATTTCCTGAAACAAGAAAAACACAGCAAAGAGCAATATAACCTAAGAATAAAATAGAAGAGTTTATTTTCTTGAGCGGTCGATCTAACCCTTGCAAATTTAAATCAAAGGCATAACCTTTCTTTGACCATTGCTTTAGAAACCATTTGATATGTCTTGGAATAACTCTACCAGAACCTAATAAGTCCTTTGCCGCCCAAAGAGATTCCTCTATTAACTCTTCTTTTGAAAAACTATCTTTTATAATACCTTCTATATCATTTTCCATCATGGCATAGATATCAAAGTCCTGCCCTACTGATCGTCCGACTCCGTCTAGAGTAATAAGTGCTCTAAAAACAATAAACCATTCTCTTGGCAGAAAAAGTTGGTGATGTTTAAGGGTATTAATTACTTCCTGAAAGAGCTGAGCAAAGTCAGTTTGTTGAACCGTGAGACCAATATAAGGACTAAGAACATCTCTTACATCACTAATCAGTCCATCAATATCTGGAATCTCTTCGTACTCGGCAACATCTAAAAACTCATAAACGATATGCTCATAGTTAAAAGTAAGTAACGAATAAACAATGGCCACAAAGTTCTTACGACCCTTTTTCGATAGTGTTCCCATTAGACCAAAATCAATCAGTCCAATTCGTCCGTCCTCTAGTAAGAAAAAGTTTCCACCGTGAAGGTCCGCATGAAAAAAACCATCTTTTAAAAACGTTTTAATAAAAACATTGAGGCCCTTATCTAGTTTTTCTTCTAATTCGTCTTTGTATTTTAAAATATTCTGTTGATCACTAAAGGCAATCCCCTTTAGTCTTTCCATGACAATTAAGTTTTCAGAACTAAACTCTTCATACATCTTAGGTAGATAAATGATATCTGTAGCATTATGTCCTTCAATGACTTTCCTAAACCTTTCACAATTCTGTACTTCAGTGAAAAGGTTTAGCTCTCCTTGAAGAGACGCTGAAAAGTCTTTAAGAATTCTAGTGACTCCAAGATATTTAACTTCATCACTAATTCTTTCCGCTTGCCCAGCAAGAAACCTCATAATAGAAAAGTCAGTAATCATTGTTTTTTCAATTCCAGGTCTTCTCACTTTAATGACGACATCTTCACCTGAAAGAAGTTTTCCTTTGAAAACAACTCCGATACTAGCTGTTCCAATTGGATGCTCATCAACAAATTCAAAAACCTCATCAATTGGCTTTTCAAGACTTAGTTCAATACTCGATTTAAGTTCTGAAAAAGGAATAGGTTTTACCTTATCCCTTAAAATCTTCATTTCATTAATAAATGATTGATCAAAGATATCTTCTCGACTACTAAGAAGTTGTCCGAGTTTAATAAAAGCTGGACCTAACTCTTCAAAACATAAACGTAAACGATAACCTAGGATATGAGACCAATCCATATCGCCTTTTTCTTCTAGCTCTTTTTTAATACTTTTCTTTGACTTTGGAAGAACGACATTTAAACCTGGTATTAAATTAAGACCAATAAACTCATCAAAACCATGCTTTCCAAAAATGACAGCGATCTCTCTCATTCTTGAAACATTTCTTATGGTTTTGTGAATTCCAATCCCAGTTTTAATAATATCCATTCCTACTCCTTATATTAGTTTTATATTTTATATGTTCTTGTTAAGTAGGTGTAATTTTTTTATTTCGCCATGCATCCAATCAACATCATACCTTAGCCAAATTCCTCAAAAAATGTTAACTTTTAAAGCTGTGAAAACGTTAATACTTTGTACGATATTCATTTTGACCAATAATCTATTTGCAGCCGAGACCTGTAGTAGGGTCGCTGTCATCAACTATCAAGATGTCTTAGTTGATACCGATAGTAGTCAAAAAGGGGAAGGCTTGAGATATCATCTTGAAAAAGATGCTATTGCTAAGTCATATCTTGATACCTATCAAGAAGGATCAAGAATTCAGTGGCCTAATGCTATCTTGGGTACTGTTGGTACAGGTATGGTGATAACTAGTTTTTTAACAGCATCAACCAATAACAATAGAAAAACTTTTCTCATTGGTGGCTTAACGATGATTGCGATTAACTTTTTAATGGCAAGAACTCTAGAGAGGACAAACGAGCAAAATCTTTTAACTGCTATCGATGAATATAATAAGCGAAATTTGCCCAAAATATTTTTTAACGCCTCTGGTGAAGATGAAAATTCTGACAAGTCTGACTATGGTGTTTCAGTAAATAAAGAGTGGAGCTTTTAATGAGTCCAGCAGAAAGTGAAATTGTTTTATGTTATAAGTGTAATAGCGAAACAGAGATTATGACTGACTCAAAGGTTCATCGTAGTGAAGAATGTCCAAAGTGCTTTGCTTCGCTCCATTCTTGTATGATGTGTTTTTTTTATGACAAGACAGCCTATAATGAATGTCGTGAACCAATGGCCAATAGAATACTAGAAAAAGAAAAAGCAAATTTTTGTGAATTCTACAAATTAAAAGGAAGCGCTGCTGAGGGCGATAAAAAAGAAAACTTAATGGATGCCGCCAACGCTCTATTCAAAGATAAGTAAAAAAGGATTTAAAAATGAGTCAAAAACAAATGCCTATAACGAAGATTGGATATGATAAAGTTCAAAAAGAATTAGATCACCTTGTAAAGGTTGAAAGAGAAGAAATAAAGGTAAAAATATCAGAAGCAAGAGAGCTTGGTGATTTAAAAGAAAATGCTGAATACCATGCGGCTAAAGAAAAGCAAGGGCATATTGAAGGTAGAATCTCGCAACTACAAGCGACAGTAGGTTCAGCCAATATCATTGACCCTTCGACTGTTGTTTCGGATAAAATCGTTTTTGGTGCAACTGTCACTCTGACAGATGTAGATAAAGATGAAACGGTTAAGTACCAAATCGTTGGTGAAGATGAGTCTGATCTAAAAAATGGTAAAGTTTCTTTTAAAAGCCCACTAGGTGCAGCACTCATAGGAAAAGAAGAAGGTGACACTGTTACTGTAAAAGCTCCTAAGGGTGATATTGAATATGAGGTAGAGGCTATTGAGTACATTTAGCGTCGACTGGAATTCACCGATCAAGGGGCTCTTTAGTTCTAAGACCCCTTCCAAAACTGTCCTAAAATTAAATGAAGCCGGCTTTCACACCCTAAAGGATCTCCTTTGGATTATCCCTCTTAGAGTTTACGAGCTTCCTAACTTTAAAACATTCTCTTATGCTCAAAATGATTCTATTTTCCGTGGTATGGGAGAAATTATAAGTCTTCAGCATAAGCCAAACTTTAATAAGACGGGAAAAGGACGTGCTCCACTTTCAAATATAACTCTACATATTAAAGATCGCTACAGTAACGAAACTCTCACGTTAAAATGGTTCAACTGCTACCCTTCAATGATTCAAAAAGTTGAAACGATGAAGAATATTTCTTTTATTGGTGAAGTTAGTGAGTATATGGGGCAGAAACAAATTGTTAACCCAGACATTGATTCTCTTTTAGACCAAGAATACCAAAGGGACATTAGCTTCTGGGATAGTATTCCCACTTCTATTAAGGTTCAATATCCTACAGTTAACTCAATAGGTCCGGCACACATTACAAAGCTATTTAAGAAAATCCCAGAACACCTCTGGGATCATATTATCGATCCTCTTGAATCAATCCAGGAGAAAACTCAATTACTAAATCTCACTCAGGCATTTAAATGCTTACATGGAAAGTTAGACTATAAAGAAGTTCTTAAATTAAGAAATCAATCAGAAGAAAGGCTTATATTTGAAGAATTTTTTCAAGACCAAGTTAAACTTCTTACTCGAAAAAATATTTTACATCATAAAAGTGGCTTAGAGATTAAAACTAAAGACAGTTCTCTAAAGAAATATAAAGAGATCTTTCCTTATGAACTAACCACTGATCAAGAAAAAGTAACTCAAGACATCCTAGAGAACCTTTCATCTGGCCATCCTATGATGAGGCTTGTGCAAGGAGATGTAGGAAGTGGAAAAACATCTGTCGCCATTCTTGCTGCACTCATAACCATAGAAAATGGTTTTCAAGTTGCTCTCATGTGCCCAACTGAATCTCTTGCTCTTCAACACTATATGACTATTACCGAATTATTTAATGGTTTAGATATAAAAGTTGGACTTTTGCTAGGAAGCCAGAAGCCCAGTGATAAAAAAGAAACTCAAGAAAAAATTAAATCGGGACAGTATCAGTTCATCATAGGAACTCATTCACTTTTCCAAAAGTCTGTTGAATATCATAACTTAGGTTTATCAATCATCGATGAGCAACATAAGTTCGGAGTCAATCAGAGGATTAGTCTTACGGAAAAGAATGAAGGCTCACACTGCCTCTTAATGTCAGCAACGCCTATTCCAAGATCACTTTCTCTCACTCAGTACGGAGATCTAGATATCTCAGTCATTAAGTCCATGCCAAGTAATCGTAAGGGAACTAAAACAAGAATCGTAACACCTGAATCTTTTGATAAATTTTTAACTTTCCTTAATACTAGAATATCTATGGGAGAGCAGGCATATGTTGTAGTACCTGCCATCACAGAAAGTGAAACGCAGGATATAACAAACCTTGAAAGTGTGCTTGATCGTTTCAAAAAGTTTTTTCCAAATTATTCAATAGAAGGTCTTCATGGACAATTGTCTAGTGAAGAAAAACAAAATACATTTCTAAATTTCAAAGAAAATAAAATACAAATTCTGATAGCCACTTCAGTTATAGAAGTAGGAATTAATGTAACAAACTCAACCATTATGGCCATCATGAATCCAGAGCGATTTGGTCTATCTTCACTTCATCAACTTAGAGGAAGAGTAGGACGTGGCGAGAAGCCTGGTTTTTGTTTCCTAGTAAATGACAAAAAGATCTCACCGACAAGCATGGAAAGACTACGGGTTATTGAAGATAATACCGATGGATTTATTATTTCTGAAGAAGACCTTAGAATTAGAGGCGAGGGAAATATCTTTGGCGTTCAACAATCGGGCGAAACATCAACTAAGGTTTTGGCCAATTTTATTACCCATCAGCCAATACTTGTTAAAGCCAGAGAGGTAGCACAAGAGCTATTTTCATCAAATCACCCTATTATTGAGCACTATACTGAGCAGTTTAAGAATAATCCTCATATTACTAAAACGGTTTAAATTACCTACTCTCAAATTGACCAAACTTTGATAAAATATATTTATGATCTTTCTAGAAATTCTAAATTCACCGGACAAAGACTTTCTTGCTCCATATGAGTTTTATTTTAAAACAATAAGTATTGGTAGCTCCAAGAGATCAAATCTATATCTCCCGTTTCCTGGTATTAAAAACTATCACCTCAAACTTAGTCTTATTAATGATAATAAAGTAGCAGTCAAAAATATCGATGCTAAACATTACTATTCAAATGGTAAAAAGATTGAAGGTGAAAAGCTCCATACTGTCGGAGATATTTTAAAGATCGGCCCCGTAGAGCTGAAGATCATTCAATTAAACCTTTCCATTATTCCAGTTACTGACTATAAAAAGCTTTTTCAAGAAGCTTATGAAAGAGGTTCTCAAACTGAGTTCTTTTTAGAACAACTTGAGAAAGAACTCAATAATCTGGAAGACTAATGCTAGAAAATTTTAAAACAAATTATTTTTACTCAACACAAGGTTTTAGAATTCTTTATCATACAAATTTTAAATCTTCTGATCTTCTCAACGATGATAGGGTTTTAGTTTTTAACTATGGCCTCGTATGTAGTAACAGCCATTGGGAAAAGCAAATCCCCTTCTTTCATGCCTTAGGATATAAAATACTTCTCCATGATTATCGCTTTCACTTCTCATCAAGTTCTAGTGACAGTATCGATGATTGTAATTTTAAAGGTATTATCAATGACCTTCATGATTTAATGAATGAGCTCAAAATTTCAAACTCCATTATGATTGGTCATAGTATGGGAGTAAATATTACTCTTGAATATGCTTATCGATATCCTGAACGAGTCGATTCAATGATTTTAATTAGTGGAACAGTCTTACCACCACAAGACATTATGTTCGATACAAATACAATGGAATTAATAACTCCATATATCGAATGGTTTTCTAATACTTATCCAAAAATTCATGAAAAGCTTTGGACAACTTCCTACCTTAATCCAGTCATTAGGTTCATGGTCAGAAAAGGTGGCTTCAACATGGAAAAAGTTCCAGATGAGTTTATCCAAATATATATGAAGCGAATTGGAGAATTATCTCCTGATATTTTTCTAAAGCTTTTAAACGAGATGAAAGAGCATGACATTGCAGGGAGACTATCTGCAATCAAGGTAAAAGCATTAGTCATCGGTGGTGACAAAGATCAAGTTATACCAAATTATCTACAGGACATATTAATTGATAGATTAGAAAACTCAGAACTGTATATTGTTAAAGATGGTAGCCACGTTCCACAAGCGGACTTTCCTGAAAGTATTAATCAAAGAATTTTTCAATTTATAGAGAAATAGTTAAAATTCTATTCCTTTTAATTCAAGCAAATTTTTAAATATTCTTCTTATGGCAGATTGAACCTGACTCTTTTTATACTCAACATGAGAAGCCTCTCCTTCTGTGTTAATTTTATGAGAATCTTTATCAACAATCTGAACTTCATATGGATAGAAAAACCTAATATCTCTTGAAATCAAAGAAACATCCATTGCTAGTATTTTTTTAGCAAAGTCATTATCACTATTATTTTTGGCATCTTTTCTAAGCCCGTTAAAGTCTTTAAGAAAAGGGTTCTTATATTTTATCAATTGACGACATGTAAACTGAATTGACTGGTACTTATTTAGCGAATGAGAATTTCGATCATTTTCCTCTAAGTTGAGACACTCTCTAACCTCTTTTTCGGCAGCCTTTAAAAATTTCTTTTCAGTTAAGTTATTTCGAAGGGCGAGCTTAACAAGATTCCCATGCTTTTCTTTATATTTATGTAAATTAATTAATGTATTGATACTTCTACTTGGCTTTATGTTATGAGGAATAACTACAAATTTTTCGAGAAGAAATCTCATAATACTTAACGTATCAAACCTTGTTTCAGTAACAATTCTTACCCCAATTCGATCAAACAATTCTTCAGCGACATTCTCTGCTTTATGAAGAAGTTTTATAATAACACTATCACGAGTTTTCTTAGACTTTGTTACAAACTCTACAAGTGGAATTTTAATTCCTTCTTTAGCATCTCCCAAAAATAATTTGTCATCTTCACGAATTAAATATCTATAAAACCTATCAAAAATTTGTGTCTGAATTACGCTGAAGTAATTTGTTCTTAGATCTTTATCAACATGTAAAATAGTGTGCATAACTTTTAAAACAACTTCGGCCCATAGAGTATCTTCAATTTCACTGTCCGGATAATTCCCAGTGGCCATAAGGAAGAGGTCACCAACATCCGTTATCATTATTATAGAGTTTGGTATTTTTAGATCGAGACCATACTCGCTACCTTCTTTTAAAAAGTATCTTCTTATGAACTGTAATGCTTCTTGAAAGTTACCGAAAAGTTCGGCACGGTTAACTGGATTATTATAATCTAATCCATACGCCTTTAAGAATTCTTTAACATGTTCTTGATCCCTAAGTGGGCTCATAAAGAAGCGACTATCTAGTGAAGACTTTCCGCCAAGGACTACATCGATGCTGTCCCAATCAAACATGTATTGTGATAAATAACTTGGTCTTTCCATAATATCTTTAATACCCTAATCTAAGATAAGGCATTATAGCGATCGTTTATGAAAGAGAAAAACACACCGAGTCTAAAAAGACCGGAAATAATATTCTTAAGCTTCTTTGGTGTGGGTTTTTCTCCATGGGCACCAGGTACAATGGGCACTCTGGCCACTTTGCCTTTTTTATATTTTCTTGGAAAATTTTCTCCACCATTTTTTCTTTTTATTCCCTTTCTTATCATCGCGACATTCGCGAGCTGCGTTATTGCAGAGATCACTCAAAAGAAATTAAAGCTTCACGATCCTGGTTGGATCGTAATGGACGAAGTACTTGGTATGGCAACCACATGGCTGTTCTATCAAAGCTCTCATTGGTCACACTTGTTAGTAATGTTTATTCTTTTTAGAGCATTCGATATTTTTAAAGTATGGCCTGCTACTTTTTTTGATAAGAAAGTCACTCATGGTTATGGTACAATTATTGACGACATAGTTAGTGGCATCTACGCCGGTGCAGTCTATTACGCTATCTGTTATTTTAATTTAATGCCCTTTTCATAAAAAGCCTTGACTTACGCATAACTTACGCAAATAATAAATCTAAGGTTTAATCATTTATTGATTTATTTTTTGTATATTATTGCTAGTTGCACAAATAAAATCCGTAAAATGAAGTTCTTAAAAATACTAACTATTGGAGTATTTTGTAAGAAAACCCCTGCCCACTTAGTACATAGAATGCTAACGTTGAAGGGCACACAACCAAGAAATTTTTTACTTCTTCTAGGAGACATTAGATGGCCGTAACACGCACAACAACAAGTGATCAAAACAAACAAAAAGCCTTAGACCTTGCTTTATCAACAATTGAAAAACAATTTGGTAAAGGCGCCATCATGAAGTTAGATGGTGATCAGAAAAAAGAAAAAATCCCTGTAATCCCAACTGGATGTTTAAGTCTAGACTTAGCATTAGGCGTTGGTGGTATCCCAAAGGGAAGAATAATAGAAGTTTATGGTCCTGAATCCTCAGGTAAAACAACCCTTACTTTACACATCGCTGCTGAATGCCAAAAACAAGGCGGAACAGTAGCATTTGTTGATGCAGAACATGCCCTTGATACTGGTTATGCTGAAAAGCTTGGAGTAGATATTCCAAACACACTTATTTCTCAGCCAGACAGTGGTGAACAAGCATTAGAGATAACTGACATGCTTGTAAGAAGTGGTGCTGTTGATCTTCTTATTGTTGATTCAGTTGCGGCTTTAACTCCAAGAGCTGAACTAGAAGGTGATATGGGCGACAGTCACATGGGTCTTCAAGCAAGACTTATGTCACAAGCACTAAGAAAACTTACTGGCTCTATTTCTAGATCCAACACTACTGTTATTTTCATTAACCAATTGAGAATGAAGATTGGTGTTATGTTCGGAAACCCTGAAACAACTACTGGTGGGAACGCACTTAAATTCTACAGTTCTGTTAGACTTGATATTAGAAGAATTGGTGCTATCAAAAATGGTGACCAGTTCATAGGAAATAAAACAAAAATTAAAGTTGTAAAAAATAAAGTTGCTCCTCCATTCCAAACTATCGAATTTGATATTATGTATGGTGAAGGAATCTCTCAAACAGGAGATCTTCTTGACCTTGCCGTAACAAATGAAATTGTAGAAAAAGCTGGAGCATGGTTTTCATACAATAATGCTAAAATTGGTCAAGGTAGAGAAAATTCAAAACAGTTTCTCCTTGAAAACCCTGAAATCATGCAAGAAATTAAAGCAAAAGTTCTTACAATTTATGGTCTCGGTGATACACCAATGGAATCAGCAAGCGTCGATCCTGCAACCGGCGAAATTGTAGATGAAGAAGGTGAGAACCTAGAGAGTGAAAAGAAAACAACTAAAAAGAAAAAAGCAACTAAGCTTCAATAGTTATTAAAAGGGAGATGACCTTCGAATGAAGGTCTCCCTTTTCTTTATAAAATGGAAATAAACGAAACAAATAAAAAGTGCTACCTATATGCCATAAGACTTTTGGCCAGAAGAGACTATAGTCGTCATAAACTTACCCAGAAATTAATTGATAAAAAGTTTGAAAAAGAGATCGCTACTGATGTCATTCAGTACCTGATAGATGAAAGTTACCTAAAAGAAGAACATTATATAGAAGCTAGAATCAAAGGCTTCATGCATAAAAATTATTCTGCACACTTTGTTATGCAAAAGTTAAATCAAGAGAATTGCTACCCTGAAGAAGAGATAATTGAGCAAATTTTTAGAGAATATAATGTAACCAGTGAAACTCAAATATTAGATTTAATAAGAAAAAAGCTAAATATCATGTCCATAGACAAGACCAATATTCAAAAATCTCGAGAAAAATTAATAAGATACGTTCTCTCAAAAGGTCATCAATATTCAGAAGCTAATCGTTACATAAGTAATGCAATTGACGCTTGTCTCCAAGAGCACTAATCATTCCATATATCTATTACTTATGCTAGTTTTGAAGCTTAAATCGCTCAATTCTAGAGGAAGTAATGAAAGCACAAGAAATACGTTTAAAGTTTAATGAGTTTTTTAAAAATAAGGGACATAAAAAACACCAATCATCTCCATTAATTCCAATTAATGATGAGACCCTTCTTTTTGCTAATGCAGGAATGAATCAATTCAAAGACTATTTTACTGGAAATGCTAAACCTGAAAATAAAAGAGCCGTTACAATTCAAAAATGTGTTCGTGCAGGTGGAAAACATAATGACTTAGAAAATGTAGGTTTCACAGCAAGACACCATACCTTTTTTGAAATGCTTGGAAACTTTAGCTTTGGTGACTACTTTAAAGAAGATGCCATAAAATTTGCTTGGGAGTTTCTAACTAAAGAATTAAAAATTCCAAAAGAAAAATTATATGTAACAGTTCATTACTCTGATGATGAAGCTGAAGATATATGGAACAAAAAGATAGGTGTAGATCTTTCTAAAATTTTTAGAAAAGGAGACAAAGATAATTTTTGGGAAATGGGCGAATTTGGTCCATGTGGTCCATGTAGCGAGATTTTTTATGATCATGGAGAAGAATTTAAAACTCCAAATTTTACTCCTGGAAAAGATCAAGACTTACTAGATGACGAACAAAGATATGTTGAAATCTGGAATTTAGTTTTTATGCAATATGAAAAAACTAAAGATGGTCAAAAACCGTTACCAAACCCTTCAATTGATACAGGAATGGGGCTCGAAAGAGTCGCAGCTGCCCTCCAAGGAAAATACTGGAATTATGATACAGACTGTTTCACTCCAATCATCACGGAAATTGAAAAGGTATCAAATAAGAAATATCAAGATTCAAAATACACTACTTCTATGAGAGTTGTTGCTGATCACATAAGAAGCTCAACAATGTTAATCACTGATGGTGTTATTCCTTCTAATGAAGGAAGAGGTTATGTACTTAGAAGAATTATAAGAAGAGCTGTAAGGCATCTAAGAGAATTAGGTGCTCCATCTGGATCCTTCTTTAAACTTGCACCAGTTGTTTTAAAAACACTAAGTGAAGAATATCCACAAAACATTAAGAATGAATCCATGGCCATCAAGTTTCTTCAAAATGAAGAAGAGAAATTTCTTGAAACTCTTGATAATGGAATAAAGTATTTAAATGAAGCAATTGAAAAACAAAAAAATAATACATTAAGTGGAGCAATCGCCTTTAAACTTTATGATACTTACGGTTTTCCACTTGATCTTACAGAAGTCATTCTATCAGAAAGAGGATTAAGTCTCGATCAAGCTGGCTTTGACGAAGCTATGGCCAAACAAAAAGAAACCTCTAAGAAATCATGGAAAGGTGGAAATGTTGTTGATGATAGCCACTTTTTTAAAGCACTTGAAAGCTTTGGTGAAACAAAGTTCCTGGGCTATGATTCCTTATCTTGCGAATCAAAACTATTGAAGATCATCAAGGGTGAAGAATCAGATATTTTAATTTTTGATAAAACACCATTTTATGGAGAAAGTGGCGGTCAGGCTGGAGACTCAGGTCTAGTCCTCGATAAAAACATCTCTGTTAGTATTTTTGACACTCAAAAACCTGTAGAAGGACTATTTGCTCATTACACAAAAGATTCTTCAAGTTTAAAAGAAGGATCTACTTATAAATTAGAAGTTCATTCAAAGCATAGAAATCGAATTGCTAAAAATCATTCAGCAACTCACCTTCTTCAAGCTGCTCTCATTGAAGTCCTCGGAAACCACGTAAAGCAAGCTGGCTCCATGGTCACAAGTGAAAGATTGAGATTTGATTTTACCCATATGAAAGCACTAACGAGTGAAGAGATTGATAAGGTTGAAACTCTAGTAAATCAACAAATTGAAAATGCAAACGACGTTAATGCTAATATCATGTCGATGGATCAAGCACTTGAATCTGGTGCCATGGCTTTGTTTGGTGAAAAGTACGGGGATAATGTTCGAGTTTTAAAAATGGGTGAATTTTCCACAGAGCTTTGTGGCGGTACTCACGTTAATAATACAAGCGAAATAGGACTCTTTACGATTCTTTCAGAGAGTTCGCTTGCAACGGGCGTAAGAAGAATTGAAGCCACCACGAGTGAATCTGCTTATAATATTCTAAAAAGCAGATCTAATATTCTAAAAAAGCTTGAGCTTGAGCTTTCTGGCAAAAACGAAGTTATCTTCGAAAAAATCAGTAGCTTACAAAATCAAATTAAAAGTCTCGAAAAAGAAAATAAAGCATTAACAGACAAACTTAACAGTGCTGAGAGTGACAACTTATTTGAAAACGTTACTAAGGTAAAGGAATATGATTTTGTTGTTTCAACAGCAAGCGAAGGCTCTGACTTACGAAAACTTTCAGATCTTTTTGTACAAAAATTCCCAAAAGGAATTCTTGCCATGTCTGCTCCTAACAAAGGAAAGCTTTCAGTTATCATCCGAAAATCTAAAAACGTATCAGATGTTAAATGCAATGAAATTTTAAAAGAAGCCATCTCTGAGATAAATGGTCGAGGTGGCGGAAAACCAGATATGGCCCAAGGATCAGGTGATCAGGGTAATGATCAAAAATTCTTTGAAAAAGCGAAACTAGCTCTCCAAAAACAACTACAAGGTTAAGTAATGAAAGTTCTTTCTAAAATATTTATTCTCTCAGTAATTCTACTTTTTGTTTCTTGCACAAAGAGAAATCCTCTAGTCGGTGGTCCAAAAATTTTGCATGTTCCACTTTCAGGTGAAATTTCTACAGTAGATCCCGCAAATAGCTATGACACAATTTCAGCGTCAATTATTTACCAATGCTATGAACAGCTTTATCAGTACCATTATTTAAAGCGCCCTTATACTCTTGAACCACTCCTTGCAAAATCCTTACCCGAAATCACAAACAATGGTAAAACTTATACTATTAAGATCAAGGAAGGGATCAAGTATCATGATCACAAAGCCTTTAATGGAACACCTCGCTTTGTTAAAGCACAAGATTTTATTACACAAATAAAGAGGCTTGCCTTTATTCCTACACAAAGTAATGGCTGGTGGTTATTTGACGGCAGGATTGTAGGACTAAATGAATTTCGAAATAAGGTAAAAAGCAACTTTGAGCTTTTCCAAAAAACTGACGTAAAAGGCTTGTCTGCGCCAGATGACCATACATTGGTTATTAATCTGACTGAAACATATCCTCAAATGCTTTTTAGCTTAGCTATGTCTTTTACAAGTCCCGTTCCGTTAGAAGTTGTAATTTCAGAAAACAATATTCTTAACCGAACTATCGTTGGAACAGGACCTTTTAAACTTGAATCTCTTAACTTACTTTCTGAAGTTGTTTTAAATAAAAACCCAGAATATAGAGACGCTTTCTACCCTAAACAAGGGGATAGAATGGCAAATATTAAAGGCCTTCTTGAAGATGCAGGTAAAAAAATCCCCTTTATTGATGGTATAAAGTTTTCAGTTATCAAAGAAGCACAAACAAGATGGCTTAACTTCAGAAAAAAGAATATTGATCTATTAGTAATACCTAAAGATAACTATACCTCTGCTATCGATCCTTCTGGAAAACTTACTGACGAACTAAAAAAAGAGAAAGTTAAACTTCAGGTTTTTCCTACTCTCACTTACTGGTGGCTTGGCTTTAACATGCAAGATAAGATTCTTGGAAACAATAAGAATTTAAGACTTGCAATTGCTCATGCTGTTGACGTGACAAAGTACATACAAGTATTCACTAACAATATTGGACTAAAGTCTAATTCCATTTACCCTCCTGGAATACCTGGCTATGATCCAAGTAGTAAACTTCCTTACGAATATAACTTAGAGAAGGCCAAAGCATTTCTTACGAAGGCCGGATATCCTGATGGTAAAGGTCTACCTGCTTTGAATTATGATGTTAGAGGTACATCTGCCACAAATAAACAACAGGGTGAGTTTATTAAAACTCAGCTGGAGAAGCTTGGCATTCAAGTAAATGTTATCCTCAACACTTTTCCTTCTTTCTTGAAAAAATCTAAAAATGGAAAGCTACAGTTCTGGCAAGATGGATGGGCCCTCGACTACCCAGATGCTGAAAATGTTTTACAGCTTCTTGTTACCAAGAACCATAGTCCTGGTCCAAACTCGACTTATTACTCTAATCCAAAATTTGATAAATTATTTAACGAACTCAAAAAATTACCTGAAGGACCCAAAAAACATAAGTTAATGAAGGAAATGGAAAAATATATTCTTGAAGATTTACCATGGGTTATGCAATATTTTGCTAGAAACTATATCCTTCACCATGACCGACTAAAAAACTTCAGACACTCTGATCTTATTTATAATCATATGAAGTACCTCGAGATCGACTAGGTAAAAAATGCCTACTCGATCCATATAGTCGGACATTATTTAAGATCATCATCGTTTTTCTCGATTAGTAATTAAGAGACCTGCAAATCTCTATAATCCTATCCCATAAGGAAAAACGATGAAAACGATGAGCCTGCGCAAATTTATTATCTTCTCCATGCTAGGAATTTCACTTGTGACAAGTGCGAATGATTACATTATTTATAGCATTGTTCAGAATGTTCCAATGTCTCACGACGATACTACTAAAAAGAACTTCTATATAAATATGGGCGAAAAACAAGGAATACGTCCAGGTACTGTTCTTGATGTTCTGAGAAATATTAATAGGTCAGATCCATATGAAACAAAAAAGAGATATAGCTATAATGTTAAGATTGCCGAACTTAAAATTATTCATGCTGAGGATAATGCTGCAATTGGAAGCATAAACGAGATCAATAATAAAAGTGATGACCCACTTTTTGAAATTGAGAATGTTATGATTGGCGACAAAGTCTCTGTAAAGATTTCAGATTAATCGAAAGAAATTTTCTTCAACTTTGTCTGTCTCACTTTAACATCGTTAACTAGCTTATTTACTGTTTTCGACAGACCCTCAGTCCTTTTTGTAAACTTCTCAGAGTCTATTGTACCGGGGTCTGAAATATCGAGGTTCTCCAAATAGTTAGTTATACCTTGAAGCACAACTACATAATTAGATATATCATGTAAAAAAACTCTTTCTTCTTTTATTAGATCAATAATTTTTTCAATTTCTTTTTCTACGTCTACCATTTTATTAGAATACCATACCTCTTCTTAGAAAATAATTTTTCTGTCATTAAGAATTTTTATCTTCAAGATCTCTGAATGTATGACACCATTATACTCAACTATCTTTTTGAAATGTATAATGTATTCCTCATCTTCTTTTATACACCCTTCATAATCAATGGCCTTAATCCCGACAATTTTTCTTCCTTTTAAATAACCTTTGAAGTGAAAATTACAATTCCTATTTTTTTTTGAAATGCACTTTGTTACTGCTATAAAATTCATTGTATACTCCCAATCTAGGCAATATTATTCAATCTGTGTTTTCAATGATAGTTTGGTAAACTATTGTTAATAAAAGGAAAGACTAAAAGGAATATTAAATTTGAAGTCGATACAATCAATTGGTGACTTACTTCAGAATCAATTTGAAAATAACTCACTTTATCCCATTGTCGGATCAGTTCACGGTAGCGAGATTAGACATCTAACTGTTAAAAGTTATTATCACAAAATAGAAAAAATCGCTTTTGGGCTTGATGCTAATCAGATTGATAAACATACAACATGTGCTATTTTATCTGGTACATGCCTAAGCTGGAATATTGCTGACCTATCAATTATGTGTTCGAGAAGGATTACAGTCCCTATCTATCCTTCATATACCCCTGATGAAATTGAATTCATTTTAAACCATAGTGAGTGTGCAGTTCTCTTCATCGAAAATGCTCAGCAATTAACAAAAGTAAAATCAATTATTGAAAATTGTAAAAGCCTTAAACTCGTTGTCACCTTTGATGACAATGCAGATGATGACTCCCTTCCTATAAAGTTTATCTCTCTCAAAAGTTTAATTTTAGAAGGGGAAACATTTCTCGAAAATAATAGACATGGCCTAAAAGAAGAAATCATTTCCATTAAGACTGATACCTTGGCCACAATCATCTACACATCCGGAACAACAGGTCTTCCCAAAGGTGCCTCTATTACTCATGATGGGCTTATCAAAATGCTCGATAATATTAAAGTATTCATGCAAAATAGAATTAATAAGGATGATCGTTCTTTAACGTTTCTTCCCTTAAGCCATGTACTGGGAAGAACCGATAGCCTGATCTGTCTGGCATTAGGAAACCAAACTATTTATGCAGAGGGCTTTGATCAGTTAGCCAGTAACTTAAACGTTGTTAAACCAACCTTTCTTTTAGCAGTCCCCCGTGTTTTTGAAAAAATTTATAACAAAATTCAAAATAAGATCTCAAATGAAAATATTTTAAAATCTCAATTAATAAGCTGGGCATATCATGCAAGTGAAACATATTTTAAAAAAATTCAATCTGATCTTAGTCCTTCTACTTTTGAGATTGCTCAAAGAGAACTGGCATACAATTTAGTCTTTTCAAAAATTTATAATCAGCTTGGTGGTAAAATTCGTTTTTTAGTAAGTGGTGGTGCCCCCCTTGAAAAAGAAATTATTAACTTTTTTAAGATGGCGAACCTCCCTGTTTTAGAGGGCTATGGCCTCACTGAAACAATTGGACCGATTACACTTAATCCTCTCAGAAAACAGCTCCCTGGTAGTGTAGGCCTACCCATAGGAGACGTTAAGATTAAGTTTGCAGACGATAACGAAATTCTTATTAAAACGAAGGCCATGTTCAAGAACTATTATAAGAATGAAGAAGCGACAGCTAAATCATTCACCGATGATGGGTGGTTTAAGTCAGGAGATATTGGAGAGCTTGATCCTCAAGGCTATGTTCTTATCACTGATAGAAAAAAAGATATCATCATTACGAGTGGAGGAAAAAATATTGCTCCGCAGAAAATTGAAAATTTAATGAAGCTTCAGCCACACATATCACAATTTATGGTTGTAGGTGATAAGCGAAAGTTCGCAACTGCCGTCGTAGGCATCGAGAAGGCGAACTGGGATGACTTATTTGAACAAGTAGGACTTGATCACCAATGTACTATTGATGACCTCGCAAAAAACCCACAAGTTCATGAAATTATTAAAGGTGAAATAGACGCAGTAAACAAAAACCTAGCACCTTTTGAAACAATTAAGCATTTCTATATTGCCCCACTAGAGCTATCTCTTGAAAACGGCTTTTTAACGCCCAGCCTTAAAATTAAAAAGCGAGAAATCTTTAATAAGTTCAATACAGAGATAGATAACTTATATAAGATTAAGTAGTTAATATTTTGACAGATAGTGTGATATTTTTTATAAAATCATTTCGTATATTTATTCACAGGAGCCCAAATGGCACGTATTACTATTGAAGATTGTCTTGAGAAAGTTGAGAACAGATATGAGCTTGTTCACCTAACTGTTAGAAGAGTTAAGCAATTAAGAGATGGTGCTGATCGTCTAGTAAGATCAAAAAATAAAGATGTTGTTACAGCTCTTAGAGAAATTGCAGCTGGTAAAGTTGGTCATGCTCCAGTTTCAGAATATGACTCAGACGAATTCTAAATTAAAAAATTAAAATTAATATAAAAAAAGGGTCCTTTAAGGACCCTTTTTTTATTTCATTGCTATTTTTAATACATCATCAAAATGCTCTACTGGAAAAAACTTCATTCCTTTTCTATGATTCTCAGGAACTTCTTTTAAGTCTTTAGCATTCTCTTTCGGTAATATAATCGTTTTAATTCCCGCTCTTTTTGCAGCAAGTACTTTTTCTTTAATTCCGCCAACTGGTAATACTTTTCCAGTTAAGCTTAATTCTCCAGTCATAGCGAGAGTTGGCTTTATTTTTTTATTCGTGGCTAAAGAGTATAAAGCTAAGGCCATTGTTATTCCGGCAGAAGGTCCATCTTTAGGAGTGGCACCGGCAGGTAAATGTAAATGCACTTCATGATCGGAAAGAAAATCTAAAGCTTCCACTTCTTTTTTTACATCTCCTTCCACCTTTGCAGTTTTAACAACTTTCTTTTTCTTTTTTGCTTTTGCTTTTTCTTTGGCCGCTTTAGCCTTTTTTTGCTCATCAACTTGATCTTCTAAAATTTTCTTAACATAACTATAAGCAAGATTAGCAGATTCATTCATCACATTTCCAAGCTGACCAGTTAGCTTGAATCCACCCTTACCTTTCAAAGGAAGTGTTTCAATAAATAAAATATCTCCACCAAAAGATGTCCATGCCAAGCCTGTAACAACCCCAGCTACAACATTCTTCTGTGCTAGTTCTGATTGATACCTTGCACTTCCTAAAATTTTCTCAAGCTCATTTGCCTTTGGTGAAAACTTCTTTGATCTTCGAGAAGATACTTTTGCCAAAGCTGCTTTTCTGCAAAGCTTAGCTACGTATTGCTCCATGACTCGAACACCCGGCTCTCTAGCATAATCAGAAATTAATTTCTTAAGAACAGGAACCCCTAGAGAGAAATCTCCTTTAGCTAGCCCATGCTTTTTTAATTGTTTTGGAATTACCCACTTAGTAGCAATTGAAATTTTTTCTTCAATTGTATATCCACTTAATTCAATAATTTCCATTCTATCCAAAAGAGGCTCTGGAATATTACCAATATAGTTTGCCGTCGCGACAAACAAAACTTTTGATAAATCAAATGGAACATCTAAGTAATGATCAATGAATGAATGGTTTTGTTCAGGGTCTAGAACTTCTAAAAGTGCTGAAGCTGGATCTCCTTGGAAACTCTGTCCAAGCTTATCTATTTCATCAAGCATAATGACAGGGTTATTCACTTCCACTCTTTTCAAAGCTTGAATAATACGACCAGGCATTGCTCCGACATAAGTTCTCCTATGTCCTTTAATCTCAGCTTCATCTCTCATACCACCAAGACTAAATCTATAAAACTTTCTCCCCAGTGAATCAGCAATACTTCTTCCAAGAGAAGTTTTACCAACACCAGGAGGACCTGCTAAACAAAGAATTGTTCCATCAAACTGTGGTTTTAATTTTCTCACAGCTAAAAACTCTAAAATTCTTTCTTTTGCTTTTTCAAGTCCATAATGATCTTTCTCTAGCTTTTTCTTTGCTACAGGAATATCAACTTTATCTTCAGTTTTTTTACTCCATGGTAAATCAAGCATCCAGTTTAAATATGTTCTAGCAACATTATATTCAGGAGAGCTATCTGGAATAACCTCTAACCTTTCCATTTCTTCTTCAGCGGCTTTGAGTGCCTCTTCAGGGAGACCAGCTTCTTCCATCTTCTCTCTTAAAAGCTTAATGTCTCGAGATTTCTCATCATCATCCATCCCAAGTTCACTTCTAATTACTTTCAACTGTTCTCTGAGAAAGTATTCTCTTTGATATTTATTAACTTTATCATTAACTTCATCAGATATTTTTTTCTGAATGTCAGCTACATCTTTTTCTCTTTTTAAATAAACAAGTAGCTTAGCGAATCTTTTCTTAACAACTAAAGTCTCTAAAAAGTCTTGGGCCTCTGGAATATCTAATGAAATTGCAAATGCAACCAAGTCAGCAAGTGCCCCTGGAGAAGGACTATTTAACATTGCCAGCTTCATTTCTTCATTAAAGTAAGTATTTACTTCACTTAGTCTTTTCACCTGATTAATGACAGATCTTGTGTAAGCATCAAGCTCTTCATCTGCATCCAACAAGTCATCAAAAACATCATACGAAGCTTTAATAACTGGTGTCTCTTCTGTGAACTCTGAAGCTCTATATCTCTTAATTCCATGAACCAAAACATTTACACTGCCATCAGGTAACTTAAGTTTTTTAACGACTTTACAGAGAACACCTACCTTATAAATATCTTTGCTAGAGATTTCTCTATTATCAAAATCAATATGCTCTTCTGCGACAAACTCACCATCATCGCCCTTCAAGTCACTCTTAACTAAATTAAGTGCAACATAACCTGTTTTCATTAAATATGAATCAAGCTCTGGCGTGAATTTTTCTTCAGTAAGTATAATCGGAGCGATCATACCAGGGAAAATTGGACTATTCATAATGGGAATAATCACTACCTCTGGTGGAAATGCTTTTTCATCGCTGTGTTGATTTGGGTCTATTTGAACTTGATATTCAGTCTCAATATCAGACATATAAATTTCTCCGAGTGTTAAATGATAATTAAAAAGGTCTAACCTTTTACATCCACGACAAATCGTCCTGGCGATAAAAGATAAAAAATATCTATTGTGATTTCTTTCTTAAAGATTACTTCTACAGAAAGCGTATCACTTTGAATTGGAAAAAAGTTTATAGATTCTACATATTTTGAATTTCCAAATGAACCTAACTTGCCCACTAAATTAGTATCAAACAAATCTAAATAAAGTCTTTTCTCATTTCCTGCAATATATCCATATACTCTAGGTATTTCTTTAGTTCCAAAATCAAAAACAAGTCTTTCATAACCTGCAGATTTAGAAAAGTTATGTCTAATTGCTTTTAAGGAAGAGCTTCTTTTAGGACCACCATTATGAAATATACCTTTCTCAAGAAATATCGATCTTTTGCGAGGTGCAATTCTTCTGATTCTTTCATCTAGTAAGTTCTGTCCAAGAATACTTGAACTAAGGAGTAGGGTAATTATTAATTTAATAAATACTTTCATAAGCTAAGTCACCTTCCATGATTTCTTGACTATAGAATAACTAAAATTTGAACTATTTGAACACTAAAATATTGATTTATCGCGATTAACAATCATTGAGGATAAAATAACGAGCATGGCCCCTAATAGTAAGCTAAACATGCCATTTCCGGGCCCGGAATTTCCCATATCCACAGATCCACAGGCCAAAGAATCCTGTGAGTTTTTCTTCTTTTTTGACGCACCATTTATACTATGTACAACAGTATTCCCAGAAGACTTGAATGTATTCGGAGCGTCCATACACGCACTATTAGAGTAAGTTGATGAGTATTTTTTATGATCATAAAGCTTATAGGAACCGTTTTCATAACTTACAACATTTACAATCATCAAATAGAAGCCAAATGAATCCGCAAAATAAGATCCACCAGGTAAAATCTGTGACTCACTCGGTGTCATAGAAGAAGCAACAAATGTAGAAAAGTCTTCTGGTTTAACATTAATATCAAAAATATTATTCGCTGAAGTTGTACTGAGAGCAAACCTACCAAGGAGATTCAAGTTCGGGTTTCCCTCTGAGTCATATGAATAATCATAACTCAATGAACCACCTGGACTTGATATATCTAATTTATATTTTGATCTCGAAAATAAATCTTGATTTATAATCTTCACTTCCAAAAATAAATTATTACCAGTAACTGGATATGTTGTTAAATCAATTTGAAAATTGTCCTCTTCATTGTCTGTAACCTGTTGACTAGAAAAATATCCAACTAGTGCATCACCTGCATTGGAGGAAAATGAACCTAAGTCAAAGTATGGCAAATCCCTACTACTAAAATAATTGTAATCTACATTAATTCCACATTTTATTGTTACGGTACCAACATCAATACTCGAATTGGAACTTGTTAATTTTAAACCTTGTGGATGACCTTTTTCACTGTTGTTACAACTTTCATAAAAAGAACCTCTATAATCTTGACCACTAGGACAAAATTCTGTTTGTGCTTGTTGATAATAGTCTGGTAATGAACTTAATTTTGAAGGTGGTTTAACATATAGATAATATAAATCATCAAGTGGAAGTCCTTCTATCACAAAACTTCCATCTGTATTTGAAAATGCTGACGCAAGAACTCTACCAGAATTAGAACTTATAGCAACTACTTCAGCAGCAAGAACGCCAATCTGAGAAGAGCTTCCTGCAACAACTCCCTTAATGCTTCCATTAGTGCTTTTATCATAAAGAGCATTTACACCATACATATCATCGGCACTGATACCGTATTGGCCGTTAACCGATGTATAAAACATTGAAGAATAAATTGTTTCTGAGTGATCCATTCCAAAAAAATGTCCCATTTCGTGAGTTACTATATCACCAAGATAAAAGGTTCCTCCTGGAGTAAGTGAATATGTAATATCATCTCTTAAAACAATATCTGATTCAATAATGACTCCTCTAATGTCATCAAAAGATGTTTTCGTAACGGCAAGAACACCTGTTCCACCAAAAAGAGAAGCGTCTGATGAAAAATAAATATCGTTTCGGTTATCTAAGGGTGTTGAATCAGAAATAATTGTACTTACAACTGGAGCATTTGTTCCGGCCCATGAAGAGACAGAAGACTGAACGATACTTGAAATTGTACTAGAACTACCATTAGGAGATCCTTGTGAATGAATATATAAACTAGTTCCACTTATTCTTGTAGACCATCTTACTTTCTCTCCACTATCATTTAATTGAAAAGTATATGAATAAGAACTTATACATGAAATTAGCAATAGAATGATTAAGCCCATTTTTTTAAAATTCAACTTTTACTTCTCCTAAGAAATCCCGCCACAATTCCAGAAAAAGCAATAAAGAATAGTAACCAGAAGCTACTCTTTTTCTCTTTTTCTTCTATATGTTCGAAGCTTGCAGGAGTTCTCTTTCGAGAATCCTTATTATAACCTTTAGATTTTTTAACGTGAGGAACTTTTACAAATTTGTCTTCCTCAATTTTTTGTAAAGGGGAACCCCATTTACTAATTAGAATCTCATTGAATTTTTTAATTTTAATATTACCAACGTCTTTCTGAGTACGAAAAACTTCAGAGAAAATTCTATCATCGTTCTTAGTTGTACTCTTTGAAAAACTACTCATTGCTAAGTTTGTTAAGTAATACCCGAACTTCCCTTTTCTCAACAAAACAATTGAGTTTGTACCTTCTTTAAATGTTGGAACTCCAGAAACTTTATAGCTTACTCCCTGCCATTTTCCACCAGGTACAAGAACTTTAAAATTATTTCTATTAACTATCTTTGAATGTTCAATACCAACGATTTCTTTAAGTTTAAATGTGTACTCTGTAACAACTTCCCCAGTAGGTATTTTCTTAAATGTCTTGCCTATTGGTACACCTGAAATAACAAGATCTGAGTCTCGAACCTGATCAGTAACCTTTACGGGAATAAAAGTAGCTGCATGACTTCTAAGTGCAAAAAATATCAAAAAAACTGTGCAAAATAATTTAATATACATAGACCATCCGTTTACCAACTCTTCGGTAAATAACGGATAATTCTTTACTATTTTAATAAGGTATTATTTTGCTATAATATCAACAGGTTATACATCAAAATTGATCCTATGATCAGACACTTTTGCGATAAAGGGACTCTGATCCAACACCCAAACAGTGTTTCCTCGGTCTTTTAACGATGCAAAGATGCCCTGAAATGAGCTTAATTCTGCCATAGATAGGCCTGAACTGATATTTTCAAAAACCAGTAGGCTATTTTCAATATTCTTTTCTAGATACGTGATAAGTTTAATTCTTTGTTTCTCACCTCCAGATAGACTTTGTATTGTTCTATCTAATGTAAGATAACTTAAATTCATTAACTCTAGGTAATCTAAAATTTTTCTATATTTTGGTGTAAGTTTTAGCTTATTTTTAACTTCAGAGATTGGTAGATTAAACGCCTCATAAACAGTGTGTGTTCCATCTGTAATATTAGAAATATAAGACTTAAGCTTTTTTCCACCACAATCACTACAAGTAATTCTTATATCCTCTAGAAAGTTCATTTCTACTTCATTAATCCCTTTACCGTCGCAGGTTGTACATTTTCCCAATTCAGAGTTTGTAGAAAAGTGGCCTTTTTCAAGTGCCAAACTTTTAGAAACAGGTAAACTTACAAAGTAATCTCTCATTAAAGCAGACAAACCAAGCAAGGTTCCTACAGTAGATCGAGATGTCGTCCTTCCTTGTGAAGAATCAATCACTATAACATTTTCAAAATTATTCTTTATTCCCTTATCGATAACTAAGCTTTTTTCATAAAGAGATTCTTTATGAATATGATAGTACAAGCTATTCGCAATAACTTCTTTAATCATTTTTGCTTTGTAAGACATTTTATCACCATAAAAAAGAGTTATACCATTAAGAGGAAGGTTAACTTTTCTAAACACAATATCCTCAACAACAATATTTTCTAGTTTTAGCTTCTGTTTACTAGCTCTTTCATTACTCTTTATTATTTCAAATTTATTTATATTTACTTTCTTCTTATTTTGCTTAGTTGAAACGATTTCACCACCTAGGTGACCAGCTCCAGGGCCTACTTCTATAACATAGTTTGAGCTTTCAATAAGAAACAAATTATGCTCAACCAGCAAAATTGTGTTACCTTGATTTTTAATTTTTGTTAAACACTCAAATAACTTCTGTTGTTCTTTTAGGGAAAGGCCTAATGCTGGTTCATCCAGCACAAACAAAGAGCCTGACCCTTCATAACTTAATATTTTAACCAGAAGAGATCTCTGATACTCACTACTCGTTAGTCTCTTGGCTTTTTTAGACAATTCTAAATTTTCAAGACCAATGGAGATAGCGGTTTCAAGAATATTCAAAATTGCAGAAACCTTAAAATCTGACTCGTCGTTCTTTTTTTTCAGTAGCTTGAACAATCTATAAAGTTCTTTCACCTTTCTCGTTAAAATATATCCATAACTTATTTTTTCCCCTTCAAAAAAATGAACTAATTTAGATGACTTTGCTAAAACTCTTGAGCCTTCACATTCATCACAAATTTTTTCAGATTGAAGTCCTCTTAAATAAATCCTTACACTACTCTTATAGCGTTTCGTTTCAAGATACTTTAAGAGTTCTTCAGTACCTGGAAAGTTACCCTTTCCTTTTTCAATGATTTCCCAAGTTTTCTTTGTTGCTAGTTTATAAAAAGGTTTTTTGATGTCTAAACTTTGCTTTTTACACTCTCTAATAAAGTCACTCTTAAATGAGCCAAAACGCTTTCCTTCCAGCATATGAAGTGCACCCTCTTCTAATGATAGATTTGCATTTTTTACTATTTTTTCTCTATCATAAAATAGTTTCATTCCATGACCATTACAACCGCTACAAGCACCAGCTGCATTAAAAGGACTTAATTGTTCTAATTCAATAAAGTTTTTAGTAATAGAAAAGTCACATTTAGGACAACTGAAGCTATCATTAATAAACGCTTCCTCTAGTTCTGAAGACTCAAGGCTACAAAAATATATCTTTAAGCTCTTCAGACCAAGTTCCGCTATTTTCTTACTTATCTTACTTGTATCCTTTACCTTAATTCTAAAAAGTTCAAAGTACTCATGCTCATTATCAAAGGCTTTTATTTTGTTATCTAGAATGGAGAAACTTCTAGAAGGGTTCATTTCAGTACCAAAACTTTCTCTATAATTCTCTTTCGTTGTAAAAAAATGAATAGACTTAGAATCCATGAATTTCTTATTGATCTTATTTTCTACTTCTAACCAATGATCATCTTGCTTAAGCTCAAGGTCATGATCAGGACAAACTACTTTTGAATGATGATAATAAAATCTTTGAATGTGATCAAAGATACCAAATAAGTCACTTGCATTTGGTCTTGAACCAATGATTGGATTACTTTGGGCCAAGGCCCAAACAGGCATTACAGGAGTAATGGAATCTACACTTGCCGATTGTGGCATATTCCAAAAAAACTTCACATCATTTGGTAGAGAGTTTAAGAATCTTCTTTTAGACTCTGTGACTATTGTATGAAAAACCAGAGAAGATTTTCCGCTTCCACTTGGTCCCACTACTGATGTTATTTCATTAATAGGGATATCAATATCTACATTTTTAAGGTTATTAGTAGATGCCCCTCTAACTTTGATTGAGTTTTTCATTTCTTATTTATAGCACATAAAAAAAGCCCACCGTAAGGTGGGCTTTGATATTTCGTATCTGTATAAGATAATTTTTAAATATGGTATTAACGTTTCGAGAATTGAAACTTCTTTCTTGCACCTGCAAGACCTGGTTTCTTTCTTTCTACTTTTCTAGAATCTCTTGTTAAGAATCCAGCTTTTTTAAGCTCTACTCTAAGAGTTGGGTCTAACTTAATAAGGGCACGTGCTACACCAAGTCTGATTGCACCAGCTTGTCCTGTTGTTCCCCCACCTTTAACATTCACATTGATATCGTACTTATCAGCAAGCTTTAAAAGATTTAATGGTTGATTAACAACATAACGATTAGTTCCCTTAGGAAAGTAATCTTTAATGTCTCTTTTATTGATTTTTATTCCACCATTTCCGTTCTCAGAAACATAAACTCTAGCAACAGAGCTTTTTCTTCTACCTACAGCATGTGAATTATAAGTTTTTCCTTTAGTTGCCATATAACTTTTCCTTTAATTTTTTACAGCTCTAATTTCTGTGGATTTTGTGCATCATGGTTATGGTTTTCACCAGCAAATACTTTTAGCTTAGTTAACTGCTTACGACCTAAAGAGTTTTTAGGAAGCATTCCTTTAACAGCATTCATTAGTATTAGCTCAGGGTTTTTAGCAAGCTGCTCTTTAGCAGTTCTGCTTTTGATTCCGCCTACAAAACCTGTGTGCCAGTAATACTTCTTTTCATCTAGTTTTTTTCCAGTGAATCTTACCTTGTCAGCATTAACAACTACAACAAAGTCTCCACTGTCAGTATGAGGTGTGAACTTCGGTGAATTCTTTCCTCTTAAAATGTCTGCAATCTTAGTTGCAAGACGTCCAACAACCTGATCGTTTGCATCGATCAAGATCCATTTTTTATCCGCTTCAGCTGGCTTCAGCACAAAAGACTTTTGAGTATACATAGTAAAACCCTTTAACTACTACTAGTTCAACAAAATACAAGTGAAGAACCTTATATATGATTTTTGGGCCTAACGTCAAGAAAAGAGTTAGAAAAAACCAATTGAGAGGTGAAATCTTCCAAATCCTTCACGACTACCATTATTCAAGTAGTTACGATTGGTCTTAACACCATAGTCAAAGTCTAAAGTACCAACTGGAGTTAAAAACTTAAAAGACGTTCCAACGGAAGTTCTTAGATCCAAGGGCTTAAATGATCCATTAAAAAGACGGCCCGCATCAAAGAATAATCCAAAGGCAATCGTATCATTTAAATAATATCTTGGTTCAAATTTGAAATTTGTGAAATAAGCTTTATCTTGAACTCGTATCTCGTTTATATCGATCCCGTTACCTAAACGATTAATCTCACTGTCAGAAAAGCCTCTTACGTTATCATATCCGTCTAACCTGAATACTTTTATACTTGGAATATAACCTTTTGTTCTTAAGCTTCCATCATCATTTCTTACAACAGCTCCAGTTGAATCAGTTTTGATTTCATTTGCATAGTTTTCTTGCATTCCCATACTCAAAGAAAATGCTAGAACAAATGATTTTTCAGCAAGAGGGAGGTAAAACCTATTTCGACTAACAACCTTAGAAAAATTTATTTCTAAATCTTCTTCTTTTTTAGAACCAAACCAAGAGTTTGCAAATTCCCAAGATAGAGAGGTCGAGAAGCCACTGCGAGGATTAATTGGATCATCTCTATCAGAATAGCTTAGACTAGGAGTGATTCCCCCAATTCTAAATGTCGCCTGATCTTTTTCTTCTGTAGCATCAAATTGTCTAATTTGTTCAAGCTGATATTTAAGCAACATCGTTAAATTCTCATTAAACTCTTTGCTAATCTGAGGAGCAACCTCATAAATATCAGCATCGAAACTACTAAATCTTTTTCTTTGGTATGAAGTTGAAATATTAAAATCTACAATATCGAAAACATAAGGAATTGAGTAACCAAACCTAACCAGTCCTTCCAAAAGACTTTTATCGTTGGCTTCACGTCTTTGATCTAAATCGCTTAAGCTTGATCTTAGGTTAAGTTGAGTTCTCCATGAAAGACTATGGTTCATGCCCATGATATTATTTTTCACTATAGATAAAGATGCTTTATAGCCCAAATCTGTCCGATATCCCGGAGCAAACTCACCTGAACCAAATTCCTTTTCTTGTACCTGTATAAGAAGGTTTATTTTTGTTAACTCATCATCTGTAAAACGATTGTTCACATAAGGAATAATTTGAATATCGGAAAACAAGCCAAGAGAATTAAGATTATCTCTTATTCTTTTAAGTTTTGAAGGAGTTATTACTTCGCCTTTCAATATCTCTACTTCTCGTTCAATAACAATGCTATTTGTAACTCTATTTCCGCTAATTATTAGGTTATCTAATACTGATTTTTTACCTATCTCTAAATCAATTTTGACAACACTGTTGGTGTAATTATTTGTATAAGTAATAATATCGTTATCTGATATGTTTAAGATCTTTGCAAAATAATAACCTGATTCTCTAACGATATCGAGAGACTTAGAGATATCTTTCTCCAAATCTACAACATTGAGAGGAGTATTTTTTTTATTTATCATATTAGATATTATTTCAAATTTGAGTGAATTCTCTACATTGTTTATTTCTATATCTGTTAAAATTGTTTGTTGCTTTTCTTTTATCACATAAGAAACTTCTACAACCTGCTCTTTACCTATTTTTTTAAATACAATACGAGGTTCAGAGACAGATATAAATATAAGTCCGTTTTTAAGATAATCTTCTTTAAGTTTATCAATAAAACTATTTAAATATTCCGTGTCTAAATATCCTGCATCGATAAGATCTGAAGCATCCTTGAAAAATAAATTCTCAATTCTTTCAACATCAAACAAATAATTACCACTAAACATCAGCTTATTGATTTTTAATTTGTTCCCCTCATCAATCTCAAAATAATAATTTTTTCTACTCAAGCCATCAGGCTGAACAAACTCTTTTGTGCGTATTTTAACTACTGAGTTGTAAAAACCTCTTTTAACATATTCGTTTTTAATAATATCTGGTAACTCTTCATCTTTTACCAATATTCCTTCTTGTGAAAATTTATTAACAAGAACTTGGTACAAATTCGACCGAGGCATGATTTTATTACCTTTAAAATCAAAAACTTTTTGTGTTCCTGGTGAAAATATAAATTCTATATCAATAAAGTTTTGATCAGAATTACTATTGTATGATAACTCTACGTCAAAATACCCTTGTTTTTTAAGTTCAGAAATTGTTCTTTGAACAAGAACATCAAAATCTATTCTATGAAATACCTTACTTTTAAACTTTAAAATATTTAATAGGTATGATTTTTCAACCAGATATATAGAATCGGGAAATTTAACATTGCGAAGTATAATTTTATTAGGAGTTATTATTCTATAAACAGGAATAAGAGTTCCACCAACCATGGAGTAATCAATACTAATTTTGATACCTCGATAACCTCTGTCATACAGGTACTTTTTAATCTTTTCATTTGATTTCTCAACAATTTCAACGTCAAAAAACTCACCTTCTTTAATACCTAGCAACCTCTGAAGAGCACTTTTATCTATTTCATCTGCAGTAATAAATTCAACAGCTCCAAACTTCAACTTCTTTTCTACTGTAAGAAGAATTACCTCACTTTCTAGTTTAAGTTTTTCCATTTTAAAATATTGAACAGATTCATCTAAGGCTATTGACCTTATCTCGTCGATAACAACCTCATCAGGTTTGTTGTTAATTAAGTTTACCTTTCTGGAAATGTCGTCACAAAGTTCGATTGGTGAACATGATAAGCGCACCTCGGCAGAAAACGAAGCGTTTATAAAAATCATATATAAAAGTATAAAAGATGATACTTTAATCAAAACTCCACCTAAACTTTAAGTCGGCTCCGAGGGAGTCGGAAGACTCCTCTTCAGCTTCTTCCCCAGCCTTTATCTCATAAGTTCCCTCTACACTCCACTTTTTGCTTATATTATAATTTATGTTCATTTTTTGCTTTTGAGCTGAGGTCCCACCAATTGTACTCGAAACGCTTAAATCAACTTTCTTGCTAATTTTCTTTTGAATTTTTATTTTCGTAGAAGATTTAATATTTGATCCTGCCCCACCTTGAGAACCGTCTGCACGCCCCTCAAGTAAGCTTGTATCAGATTCAGTTATTTCTGGCTGTACACTAAGTCTTAATCCAAGGTTTTCATTAAGGTTTTGATTAATTTTCAATTGATCAACCAATAGTGACCCTATAGAAAGTGTTGTTACAGACTGCCTCTCACGATCTCCTAATGATTTTGAAACATCGTTAGTTACACCAATAGTAAGGAGAGAGAGAATGTTTTCCTGAGATAGGGGTGGAGACGAGTTCATGTCAACAATTAGCTTATCAACACTACCTGAGACGACAAGACTTATATCATATTCGTTTATCTGGGATTTACCCTCGAAATTAATGTCTGGTTTTTCTTTTCTGTTTTGGTCAAGAAACTTGACTCTACCTTTAGATAATATAAATTCATGCCCTTTAAATGTTATCTTAGACTCGGTTCCAACAATACCAACTTCTCCATTAAAAAATGGAGATAACAACGTCCCAGACACATCAACATCACCGTTTATTTTTAAATCAAGAAGAGAGTTCTTTACGCTAACTGGATTTATTATATTTAGTTTAAAGTCATTTTTAACGATGCCAACCCCTCCCTTAACATATGCTTTAGGGACAAAACGTTGATAAGACCCTCCTGTCATCGCGCTTGACGCTAACTCTTCTAGCTCATCCAAGACCTCTCCGTGTATCAAAGTAATATCACCAGTGAGAACGTATGGAATTTTGTCTCCCACTAGCCTCAAGTCTGAATTAACGACAATATTTGATTTTTTTAATATAGGTATACGTACATCTCGTAATGAACTACGAATATTTAATCTTGGAAAAGGAAAGCGCAACTCAGCATTCCCGTCAGCAACAATTTTTCCACCACCATAACTACCATTAAAATTTTTCAAGAGCATTCTATTATTATCAAAAATGACTGTGTATTTAATCTCTGAAATACTTCCAGGTAAATTTTCTAAATTAACAAAACAATTTTCACATTTGTTTTCAAAGTAACTTTTAACATTACCATTTTCAACATTTATAAAATGCTTTGCACCGACCTGGCCTCCTGCCCTCTCAATCTTAGAAGATAACAATTCAAACATTGTTCCTGATGACGTAAGATTTGTATTTATTTTAGCATTTTGAAAAACACGCCCCGATCCTTTACTATTAAAGCTAATACCTTTTTGAGTAAGTGCTAAACTCCAGTTTTTAATAATTCCATCAGCGACTTCAATTTTAAAGTTATCCCTTGATTCAATATCAATTTCTATATCTTTTCTCTCGTAGTTCAACTTGTTTACAATATATTCAATATCGAGGTTCTCAATATCATTTGGACTAAATTTAATATCAACCTTTGAGTCAATTTCACCTCTAATTGAATTATCTAATACATTATGTTTTGAATACAAACCTAGAATTTCTTTAATGTCCTGAGTACGTACAAACCCCTTTACATAACTATTCTTTAAAACACTTTTTTTACTGAGATTAACATATGAGTCGAATGAAATTCGATTACCTATAATATTCCCTGTAGCAAATAAATCGTCACCATTATTATAAACCGTTAACAAACTATCCTGCACAGCGAGTGAGCCAATACTTCCGTTACTAATCCTAACCTGGCTTCTCGTTGCGAAATCTGCAGAAGTACCACTACCGTACAGTTCTCCATACACATCACCCGAGTAACCGAGATTAGCTAGCTTATAGAAATTAAAATCCATTAGCTTTATTCCACTTATACTGCCTTGATACTCAAATCTGTTTTTGGGAAAAAGATACTTAAACTTACCCGTAATCCTTCCACCTATTTTAAAAAGCTCAATATTGTAGAAGTTTATTTTTTCACTATCATAATTAAAAGAAAATTTAGCTCTTTCAAAGTCTTCGTTAATTATATTTAAATTCTCACCGCTTATTTTTCCGGCAACTTTGAGTTCCTTTAAGCTAATACCACCAAATACTCTTAATTCTCCAGGCATGTTGAGTCTTACATGATCTAAATAATTATTTATGGGACTGAATACATATGGAACCATCTTTTTGAAATCCTCTAAATTACCTTGTCCTATTCTAAATCTTATATCTAACTTTTCCTTATTTAGATTAACCACTCCTTTAGATTTATACTTAATCGATTCATATTGACCTTGTAGCTTTTCAAGATTTACCGTCATATTTTTAAGATCAATGTCTACTGGCCCAGATATTTCACCAAAGTTTGTATTTAAAAATTTTAATTCTTTAAACTTAGTATCTATAAACAAGCTAATATCATCATAATTACTTTTAATTCTTCCAGAAAGAGCACCACTCCCTTCATATTTAACACCAGCAACTTTACCTATATCAATACTTCTAAACATATCCATTTTGAAAATAGCTTCGACACTACGATCATTAAGCGTCGCTTCCACATCAAAACGACTTTCTCCAATTTCAGTAAAAGCATTTATTTTAACATCTTTTTCGAAATCGATCTCAGCAATTGAATTATTTTTAAATACAAGATTTTTTTCTAGATGAATCGAGTCCGTAGGGTTTTTAAAGTTAAGACGCGTATTACTAAAGTAACTATTTTCAGAAGGTCTTATTTTTAAATACCTTACATCAAGGAGCTCAACAAAAAATTCTCCATTCACATTTGCTTTAAATGGATCCAAAGAGGGAAGAAATGATAGAAGATCATTCGTAAATAAATTATTTAATTTACCTTTAGTTATAATTTTTTTATTCAATGAACCATTGCTTACAAGTAAAAAAGAATCAGTTAATTCAATACTGCCATTATTTTTACTTGCTCTAAATTTTTCTATTCGTAAGTTACTTAATCCCTCCTCTTTAACAAAGGAGACACTTCCACTTTCAGCACTCCACATTTTACTATAAAGTTCCTTGAATTCTATTTCACTCTCAACCTTCGGGCTTTCTACATCGCCATTCAAAACAATAGAGAAAGAAAGGTTTGCTTTTACAGATTCTAAAACATTCTTTATATCTTGAGGAAGGTGCTTAACTACCTTCTGAGAATAAATATTCGATTTTATATTGAAGTTATTAAACTGATATTTATTCTTATTTATTTCAACTTTACCGAATAGGTAAAAATCACTTAAGCCCTCATATATATTTGCTTCAGTAATTCTCAAATAGTTTTTTGAAACTTGAATTGAGGCTTCAACTGAGTTGTCTTTTAATTCAATATCGCTCTCAAAAACACTTAGCAAGTTATCTATTGAGAAATCTAATGTTATAAGATTTCGATAGAGGCCAGCTCTAAGGTGATTTACCCAATATCTTTTTTTATTATATCTTATAAGAGAGTCTTGTATCTGTACTTTTTTAATTTTCACAGGATACTTCGACAATTGTTTTTGATATACGTTTTCAAAGAAACGTTCCAACTCAAACTTTTCCTCATCATTTGAACTTGATCTTATCTCAAGCTCTGTGCCTCTCACTATCAATTCACCTATTGAGGTTGTTTTTGTAAAAATATCACTTATTCCAAACCTAGCTTCAACAAGTTCTGCTTTATACTCTTCACCTGTTTTAAGTAAAACTGATACATTTTCTAACTTCGTTGCTGGTGGGAATGCTCCTAGCTTAATTCTCGAAAACTTAATTTTTAAATTATATTTTTTTGTAATATATTTTTCGACATAGTGTGAGGCAGTATTGGCAAACTGTTCAGTTTGAATATATTGAAAGGTAAAGTAAAAAACCATACCTACCAACATCATGAATAAGATAAGGACCTTATTAATTCTCTTCAAGTTCACTCAACCTTAAATTTGTTAATCTATAATCAGGGTGATTTTTTTCAATATAATGAAAGCATTCAATGGCCTCAGTTTTATGATTTGTACCTGCTAATGACTCTGCATACAAATAAAAGAATTGAACTTTTTCTTCTTTCAATAAAGGCCATTTTTCAAATAAGTCATCTAAATAATCTTTAAGATCATAGAAATCATTTTTTAGATATAATACTTCTGCTTTTGAGTATGCTAAGGATATCTTTTTCTCAAAATCATCATTAATATCTTCACAGAGATCTATAAAATGAAGGCACACATTATAATCTTCTTCAAAAATCAGATTAGAGATAATATCATTTCTTTTTTCTTTATAGTTTGGTATTTGTAAAAGATGTTTTGCTGTGATTCTAGATGTAGAATTATCTCCGCGATTTTCTTTGTTATATTTCTCAAACTCATTTGTTAGGCTTTCATATATTTCATTACTACTATGTGAGTCATTTTTATTTGATAACAAAGTATTTAGAGGATCTATTTCTTTAATTTTTTTACTGATTTCATTCAGCTTTTCTGCATTTTTAATAGGATTTCTATTTAATAACTTATAGTTTCTTTCAAGAATTATAATTTCATCATATTCAGATAGCTCATTTTCTTCTGTTACGGTAGTGTCGATCTCTCCGTTATACTTTCCTGCCAAATTTATTAGTTTTTTTTCTGAAAAGAAAGGTAATATTGATTTAGCCAAACCTTTGTTTCTAAACACTATTGAGTATTTTGCAATTAAGTCAAACTTGAATGTCTCACTTGATAAAAAGAAGTCTATTGTAGCATTTATAAATAATCTTTTTTCAGTTTCAGTAAAGTTCTTAAAATCGACTTCTTCAAAAAGACTTAATACTACTTCAACACTTTCAACTTTCTTTAACCAATAGCTTCCCTTTTGAGAAAGTATGTTTATGGCATGGTTTTTATTACGAAATTTTTTTAATTCACTAATATTATTATAATTACCAGTTTCGTTTAAAATATACAGTTTATAATTTTCTACTTCTTTTTTGTTAAAAAAGTTTTCTTCTTCATCTAAGAGAATACTTAACTTAGAAAATATTTTTTTATCGTAAAGGTTTTTTGCTTTTAAGCTGATGCATTCTTTTGCTTCCTTAATTCTTCCTATTTCTTTATAGAAACTAATTGCTATATCTATAAAACAGGATAGCTCACATGTTTTAAATAGTTCCTGAATAAGTTCGTTTGATTTTTCATTTTCCTTAAGTTCTATGAATAGCTTCAATAGATTTATTTTTTTATTTACATCTATAGTTTGATTTAGCTTTTCTGATATAGAAATTACTCTTTCTAAGCTTTTTAGTTTTTCGAAATTGCTCAGCGGTTCCTCATGAATCGCTCGTTCATAATATAGTTTTGCCTTGTCATATCTATTAGATAGAAAAAGCAATTCTGCTTCTCGAAATAAACTCAAAAGGTGCCCCTTTTTTTAATTATTTTAGACACTTATCCTAAGTTTATTTTACTTTAAAATTTTCTGGAGAAAATTGGTTGAGTAATTATTTCCTCTAAAATCTTCGTCTTGCAAAACATCTTTATGAAGTTGCTTATTTGACTTGATTCCTTCAATTACTGTCTCATCGAGGGCCCTTAGCATTCTATTAATACAAAGTTCTCTGGTAGGGGCATGGGCAATAATTTTGGAAAGCATAGAATCATAATATGGTGGTACGCTATAACCTGAATATATAAAATCATCGACTCTAATACCCAAGCCAGCTGGTCGGTGATAATGCACGATCAAACCAGGGGAAGGAATTGATGTATATGGATCTTCAGCATTTATTCTGCACTCTATAGAATGGCCGACAAAAGAGATATCCTTTTGCTTCATTGAAAGTTTTTCACCCTGAGCAGCTTTAATCTGTTCAGCAATTAAGTCAACTCCTGTTCTTTGTTCAGATACTGGATGTTCAACTTGAATTCTAGTATTCATTTCCATGAAATAAAATTCTTGTTCGTCCTGATCATATAAGTATTCTACTGTTCCTACAGAGTCATAACCCACATGCTCAGCTAATCTAACTGCAGAATTACAAATTTCTTCTCTTTTTTTATCAGTAAGAACCGGACAAGGTGATTCCTCAATTACTTTTTGAAAACGTCTTTGAACTGTACAATCTCTTTCACCTAAGTGAATAACATTTTTATGTCTATCTGCAAGAATCTGGACTTCTACATGTCTAGGATTTGTAATGTATTTTTCAATAAATAAAGTGTCATCACCAAATCCAGCCTTTGCTTCAGTTTTTAATCTCTGAATTGATGTTAATAAGTCAGACTCTTTATCTATTCTTTTCATTCCCCTTCCGCCACCTCCTGCAGAGGCCTTAATAAGAACAGGATATTTCATTTCTGTGACTTCTTTAATTATTTCAGAGTCAGAGAGCTCATTTACCTTAATTGGTTTTAAAACAGGAAGGCCTGCATCTTCTGCAATCTTCTTACTTAATATTTTATCACCCATTCGCTGAATACAATCAATATTAGGACCAATAAACTCTAAGTTCCACTTCTTACATAATTGAGCGAACTCCATGTTTTCAGACAAAAATCCAAAACCTGGATGTATTGCTTCTGCTCCTGTTATCTCTGCGGCGGATAAAATCGAAGGTATATTTAAGTAACTTAAAGAACTTTTTGCTGGTCCAATACATACAGACTCATCTGCAAGTTTAACATGTAGACTATTTTCATCTGCAACAGAATGAACAGATACTGTTTGTATTCCAAGCTCTCGACATGTTCTTAAAACGCGAACAGCAATTTCACCTCTATTAGCGATTAGTATTTTTTTAAACTTCATCTTAGACTCTTTTTTAAGGCTTAATCTTAAATAGAACTTGTCCAAACTCAACATAAGTTTCGTTTTCAACACAGATCTCAGCAATTTCACCAGAAACTTCAGCTTCAATCTCATTCATAATTTTCATAGCTTCAACAATACATAACACATCTCCACTTCCTACCTTTTGCCCTACCTTTGCATAAGGGGCTGACTCAGGAGAAGAAGATCTGTAAAATGTGCCAACAAAAGGACATTTTATTTCTATTAATCCATCATTTGTATTGCCTGAGTCCTTAAGTGGAGCGGCTGATACTGCTGTTTGAACTGGTTGCGTGCTTGGCATAGACTGTGACAAAACAGGAGCCTGACCATAAGGAAGCTTTACAGATATTTTTTCATCTTTAGATTCATATTTTAATTCTGCTAATTCATTTTCTTTTGCTAGTTTAATGAATTCTTTAACTTTTTCAATATTCATATTTACCTACTATTTGTTAACTCTTTCAACATATTCGTTTGTACGAGTATCAATTTTTAATATTTCATCTTGTTTTATAAATAACGGAACATTCACTTGTAAGCCTGTTTCCATGACGGCTTTTTTAAGACCACCCGTAGCCGTATCCCCTTTTAAACCTGGGTCTGTTTCAACAACTTTTAACTCCACAAAATTTGGAAGCTCAATTGAGATTGGGTTTTGGTTATAATATAAAACATTAAGTTTTATTCCTTCTTGTAAATAGTTCTTATCATCTCCGACCTGATCTATTGATAAATGAATGGTCTCATAAGTTGTTTGATCCATAAAATTAAAACCATCAATGTCAGAGTACATATACTCAACTTCTTTTTCTTCAATATCAGGCTTTACTACTCCTGTAGAAACTCCTGATTTATAAGTTCGCTCCAGCATTGCACCAGTTTCTAAATTCTTCATTTTTATCTTAACGAATGCACTCCCCTTACCAGGGTTTGTAAATTCAGACTTTACAATAACAAAAGGCTTGCCTTCAGTTTCGACCTTAAGTCCTTTTTTTAAATCTGTCGTTTGATACTCCATACTTCCTATCCTTTATTCTCTATTACAAACTTTAAATTACTAATTGCAAGTCTGTATATACTTGGGCCAAATCCTTCCATTATATAATCACAGCCCATCGCGGTTATTTTATTTTTTCTAAACTCTTCGCGATGATTTGTATTTGAAATATGTACTTCCACTTTAGGGATTGATATTGCTTTTAAGCTATCAAGTATTCCAATAGACGTATGAGAAAGAGCAGCAGGGTTAATGATTAAACCATTCACTTTTCCATCAACAAGGGTCTGTATTTTATTAATTATTTCTCCCTCATCATTTGATTGGAACCATTCTATGTGAATTGATCCAAACTCATTAGATATGTCACTCTCGATTTCCTTCAGAGTTTTAGATCCATAAATTTCAGGCTCACGAGTTCCTAACAAGTTTAAGTTAGGACCGTTGACTACTAATAAGTTCAATATAACCGCCATATATATAATTGCGTCAAAAATTATCAATGAATTATATCAAAGTAAAGAAAACTATCGAAATGTGCGAGGTGTTAGTGGCGGTTTTTCAGCTCTAAGGCCCTATTTTTTATAAGGTTACTGAATTTATTGAGTGTATCTACGGTATGATCATCAATAAGTGTCGGCTCGGCTGTAGCAACCGTTTTATCATACAGGCTCATTAAGCTTTCGCGCCCACTGTCTTCTGTAGTAGTTGTAATATTATTATCAACGAGCTCGAGCTCATTAATTCCCCTATCCCGTTGCAATTGGTCCAGTCTATTTTTTGTTTTTTCATCTTCAGGATTGATGGCCAATATCTTTGAAAGGACTTCAATGGCCTTATCAACATAACCTTGGTTAAGATAAAGATCCACCAATGTGTGGGTAATTATTGGGTTGGCAACTTTTGAATTCTCTTCTGCCACATCCTCATTTATTAAAGAAATTTCTTCAATGTTAGTTGATCGTTCAGTAGAGCTTTCATCGTTTTGGCCATGTGATTTCTTAACTTCCCAAGAGCCTGCTTGATCACTAGTTTCAGAGTCAGCACCCTCTTGATTACCTAGATCAACCTTTACCCAACTATCAATTAGATCTTCTTCATCCTTTGGAGTTGTTTTTATTTCCTCAAGATCGAAGAATATTTTATCTTTCTTTATAGCTGGTTCTTCTAACTTTTCCTCAAGATTTTTAACAATTTGAGATGTTTCTTCATCTCTTGGATTCAAAAACAATAAATACTTAAACGTATCCAGTGCTTCTTCGGTATTGTTTAGCTCTAAACAAATATCTCCAAACAATTTTTGAAATCTATAATTATCTTTATTAATTCCCGCTAAAGGCCTCAGTGTTGAGTAAGCTAAATTATACTGGCCCATGTCTTTATAGCACGCAGCTAATGTCAAAAAGCCTGTTGAATAATCTGGATTATGTCTTATACCTAATCTTAAAACTTCTAAAGCCTTATCAAGTAAACCTACTTTTCGATAAGCCTCTGCTAATGGAGCAAAGACACGAGATCTCGGATCGTCTTCTAATTGATCTTCATATTTTAAAATTAATGTAGATAAAGAAGATTCTTTATTACTCACTTTACGTCCTATCAATTAAACCAGCTTCAGCCTGGTTAATAATTCTTGGAGTAAGAAAGATAATGACTTCTCTTTTTGTAGTCTGAGGTGCATGGGGAGTTCTAAACAACCATCCAAGTAATGGAATGTCTTTAAGAAATGGTATCCCTGAATGCTGCTCACGTTTAGAGTATTCATACAAACCACCTAGTACAATCGTACTTCCGTTTTCAACTAGGACGTTTGTTTTGATATCATTACCAAGTTTATTTGGTGGAGCGTCTGGAAATGGTCTTTCACCAAAGTCAGCTTTCTTTATATTTACGTCTAATAATATGGAACCTTCATTGGTGACTTGTGGTGTAACTTCTAGTTCAAGAGTTGCAGCAATTTCTTTAAAACTAACTGTTCTATCATTCCCTGTACCTGTAATCTCTCTAAAACTATTTGTCTTAGATGACTTCAAGGTAGCTTTTTGCTTATTTTGAGTTATCACTTTCGGGCTTGAAAGAATTTTACCTTTTGATTCAGATTCCATGAGCTGAAGCGTGAAGTTTAAGTTTGTTAGTCTTGAGAACCTAGAGATTGATAGGCCAAGCACAGATCTCACACTATCACCTGTATTAGAAGGTGCTGAACTAAAGGCAAAACCTGGACCACCATCTGCACCATTAGAAATACCATCTCCTACAATTGATGGACTAGCATCACCAATATTTCCGATCGGGTCATATCCGAAATTAAATCCTTGGGATAGACCTATTTCCTTTGCATGGGATTCGTTAACTTCAACTATTTTTGATTCAATTAAAACTTGTGGTGTCTGTGTATCAAGAACATCAATAATTTTTCTCAATTTTTCTATTACATCAGGTGTGTCTTTGACAATTAGACTATTCGTTCGAATATCTTCGGAGATATGTCCTCTTTCTTTTGTTATATATTCAATCAGAATTTTCATTAAGTCTTTAGTTATTGCATATGAGATTGGGAATACTTTAGTTACTAACGGTTCTTGCTTTATCGAAGCAAGTTTTGCATTGGCTTCTTCAGTTTGCTCTTTCGTTGCAGTTTTAAGTGTTTGAATCATCAAGATAATTCCATTCTTTTTTGCTACTAACTTGTTTAGACCTAGTACTGTATCTAAGGCTTGATCCCAAGGGACGTTGGATAGATTTAGTGTTAAAGATGGTAATTTCTTAACTTCCTCTGTAAGAATTATATTAAAACCTGAAGCTTCAGAAATCATCTTTAAGATGTCTCCAACTTTTACGTCTTTAATATTTAGTGAAATTCTACTTCCAATATATTTCTTTCTTCCTGATAAAGTTAAGTTTTCTAAAATGTCCTCAACCTTCTCAGACTTTGGAACGAGTAACTTTTCGACATTTTCTTCACTGACCTCTGCTTGCTTAATAGAACCTTGTGCGTTTTCAACTTGTCTCTTGTTAAAAACTCCAAACCTATTTTCGACAACTAAAACAATTCTCTTATCTTTTCGATTAACGATAGATCTAACATTATCTCGTAACTGAAGAGCAACTCTTAAGTCTGACCTGGAGTCTGGCTTAGGGTATGCTTTTACAAATACGACAGATCCTGAAAACTCTGAGGTATCAAATCCTCTTAGAACACGCTCTGTAGCTTTTACATCTTTTAAATCTAAAATAATTTGTTTGTCTTCATTTATATTAAACTTACTGGCAACAACATCGTTTTGATCGAGCACTAGCTCTATCTCTGACGTTTCACCGTTTTGCCTAAAGTTTATTTTTTCTAGCGTTGAAGAAAACACACTATTAGATGTGAAGATTAGTGCAATTATTACTTGCACATTTATTCGAAAAAATCCTTTTTTCATAAAAATCATCCATGTTAATGAATATACTAGGTAAATTGTATCAAATATTTGAAATTAGTGCATTAATTTTCATCACTAGAAATATTGCTAACTGGAATTACTGTTTCGATATATTCATCCTGATCATATACATTAGTAATTTTCTCTACTAACACGACACCACCTGGAACAATCGCTCTTATTTCAGCGTTATTTTCCCCTAGCCTCATTCCTTCTTTTAAAATAAAGGTGTCATCAGAAAGCTTACCCATTGCAGATATCGTTTTTGCCATTGCTCGACGATCTTTTCCTAACAATATTCCAATAACTCTAATCGACTCTAGCTTTACTCTATTGATTGTAGGTAGGTTAGAGTAACTGTTATTTTGCAAATATCCGCCGTAGCTTCTCTTATCATTTTTTAGTTTCAAGTCCTTACGTTTAAAAGGATCTCTCAATTTAAAAGGATCCTTTATTCTTGAGCTTGAATTCTTAAACAAATCGACTATGTTCTTATTAGCATATAGGGGCATCGAAAATATGAATAACATTATGACAATAGTATTTTTCATTTCTTAGGCCTTTTCTTTCTTTTCTTTCTAGGTTTTTTCTTCTTTTTATTTTCAAACTCTGCTTCGATATTAGAAAAACCTCTATCAACCTTATGGCTAGGGTTATATCGATAAGCTTCAATCTTTACTTCACCGTCGATTAACTGGAATCGACCCCTTTGCTTCTTTTGTAATTTACCAAACTTTACTTCTGTTATATTAATGAGCTTTTCATTATTACCAACATCTTCCATGAAGCGTAAGAATTGCAAGTAAGTTGCCTGTGCCTTAAGTACGTATTCTTTTGCAAAATAAAAACCTCTATTATTCTCTATGGAAGGTTGAAGATTTACAGACTTCATATTTAATTTTTCAGAGACTTGTCTAAAGAGTGAAAGATTGACTGTATCATCAACTTGACTAGGTAACTTTTTTTGAAGCTTTTCAACCTCAATTGCAACTAGCTCAATATTCTTCTTTGCTTCTTCTATGTCTTTAAAATAAGACTTAATTTGTTTAAACTCTCTTTTTTCTTTTGCTAATTGCCCCTGTATAGCAGGGATAGAGTTTTGCAAGTTTACTAGTTTTTCATTTTGTTCTTCATAGACAGTAAAACACTGAAATGCAGTCAGCAAAAATATTAACCAATGAATATTTGAAACTATCTTTTCCATTAACTTCCTACATTAAAAGGGTCATATATGTTTATTTGCCCTTCAACTTCAAACGACTCCACACGAATACTAACGCCAGATGCATCTTCTTCGATAGTCTTTGAACTTTTTAACTGCAACAGTTCTTTAAAAAATGGATCTGTCCCCACTTGATTAATAAAAAGTCCAATTTCCTGATATGAATTCGCCCCCCCTTTTAGGTTAACGTATCCATCCCCTCTAATTTCTAGAGTTTCAAACCATAGATTCTCAGGTGCTGATTTTGCTAGTTTTTCTAAAACAAGAAATGGGTTTGTCTTTTGTTTAATAATTTTATCAACCTGCTCACTTCTTTCTTTTAGCTTACTTATCTGTTTACGATAAACATTAAGCTTATCCTTAATAAAAGAATTTTTTCTAACTTCTCTTTTAATTTTGTTTAACTCGGCCCTAACCTCAGTAACAATAGCATCAGTCTTTTTCATTTCTTTATTATAATAATCAACAACCATATCACTCGCAAAGAAGTTCACGATAAAAGCTAGAATAATCATTTTAAAATTAAGCTTTGCTAGATCGATCCCAAGAACGACGGGTGCCTTTAATGCTTTCTTCTGTTTTATGAGGTTAATTTCTATCATTTACAGTGACCTCATTGCTAAACCAATTACAGAGACACCACGATAGGCAATATCATTAATTTCTTCTTCACTTATTTTCTTTGAATCATAATCCATTTTCTCAAATGGATTTATTACAGAAACTTCTACTCCTAGCAATGCCTCTAGTCCTTCAAGTATTCCTGGTATTTGAATACTACCGCCTGTTATGAAACATGAAGCTAAACTCTCATCAGATGTAGAGCTGACATAGAAGTCCATTGTTTTTTTTATCTCACTAAAAAATGCCTCAATAACATCATCGACGATGGCCAAAATTTCTTCAGGAAGATTTCCACTCTCATCTCCCGTTACTTTAAGATCTTCTGCCTCAATATAGTTGACTCCCATCTGTCTTTGGATTTCTTCAGTTATCATCACTCCACCAACATTAATTTCTTTGGTAAAAATGACTGTTCCATTTTTATAAATCATGAAGGCTGTTTTTTGAGCACCTAAATCAAGCACCAAGTAAGAGTCCGTTTCCTCCTCAAACTTATCAGCTTCTATATATTCAAATGCATTAATGACTGAAATCATTCCAAGATCTGCTATTTTAACTTTAAAGCCAGCACCCTCAACCAATTCAATAAATGATTGGATAATATCGTTCCTTGCTGCTGCAACGACAACATCTAATCCACCACCTTCATTTTCTCCAACGTTATGAAAAGAGATAGAAGAGTTTTCAATATCAAAAGGTAGGTATTGTTCTGCTTCCCACAAGACCTGATCCTCAATTTCTTCTTCATCACCACCTGGAAGCTGAAGACGTTTTACAACAGTATTCGGTCCCGTTAATCCAAGACAAGCAAACTTTTCTTTTATTCCTGCTGTTGATACCGCTTCTTTAATGGCCTCAACAATTTCTTCTTGTTTCTGAATTTCGTCTTCAATTATTGCCCCTTCTGGTAGAGCAACGCTTGCATATTTAACAAGCTTATAACTTGGCTCTTCTTCTGAGCCTGAAATGTCAATTTGAGCTACCTTCACAGCACTTAAACCGATATCAATACCGAATACCGATTTTGGACCCAAAGAAAGCATATTCTTAAATGAATCAATAATATTAGATATTGGACTACTCATGTCTGATTTCGCCTTCCCTGACTTTAAATACTAATTCCCAACTAAATTATACCTATATAAGGTGTTTAATTTCAAGAAATTAACTAATCTATGTGCTTATGTAAAAATAAAGAGACTCATTAACTGAGAGAAATACTCGGGATAAAAAAATTGGAAAAAGGCAATGATGACAATAAAAGGGCCGAATGCAATTTTTGTTCTTCTGCCAACTTTACCCAAAATCATCATTGATCCGACTATAAAACTACCAAGAAAACAGCTCAAAAATATATTATGAATAATTCCGATAGGCCCTAAGTAAGCTCCTAGAGCACCATATAGTTTAATATCACCCATTCCAAGACCTATTTCTCCCTTCAGCTTATAAAATGCCCAAGTAACGATTGAAGGAAAGCCTACTCCTATCACAATACCGAAAACTATATACTGCCAACTAAAAGTGAGAACTGAGGTTAAGAGCAAAATAACAAAGAGTAGAATATTTAAAATATTTGGAATTATTTTATGTCTCAGATCGATTACAAAAATCGTTAAAAAAATAGAAAAAACGCTTAATTTCATTATAAAAACTAATGCATTTAGTGAACTTATGTATTTGGGGATTATTAATAGTGCAAATAATCCTGTAATTAACTCAATCATAGGATACTGAAGTGAAATTCGTGAATTACACTTACTACACTTACCTCTTAAAAATATATAACTTATTAAAGGGATATTTTCATACCAATGAATTATTTTTTCACATGAACCACAATGGCTTCTATCAAAAATGACATCTTCACCTTTTGGTAATCTTAAAATGAGAACATTTAAAAAGCTACCAACGGTTATACCTATAATAAATGTAAGGATAAATAGGTAGAGATCCATGCCTAATTAAGCTCCTTATTATCAAATAAAATTGCCAATAGAACTCCGTAAGTTGCAACCAAAGCAACACAATAGAATAATGCTGTTGTAAAAAAACCATCAGGAACAGCGTGGCTATAAATAACATATTTCTTAAAGTCTATTAAGCTAAAGTCAGGTAACAAATAACGATACATATCTATTAAGTTTAATACGAATTCATTATTTTTAATTGAAGTAACTGTTCTTAAGGTTACAAGCTGACAACCCACAATATAGATACTCAATGAGGCAATGACAGAAATTACTTTATTGGAAAGCAAAGATAAAATAATAACTAAGAATAACATTAAGACTGCCTCTATTAATATAAAAAACGAAGCAACAAAAAAGTCTGCTCTTATTGTAGATGTAATAAAGTACATTATAAGATTACAATTTATAGCGGTAATGACGACGATTGAAAGGAGTATCAATACCATTCCCGTTATTTTTCCAAACAAAAAAGATTTTCTACTTACAGGTTTAGATAACATAAAATATAGTGTTCTATTTTCTATTTCATCTGAAATAAGATTTACTCCTAAAAAAACGGCAACCCCAACACTTAAAAGGTTCATAAAACCTAGCCCGACATCTGTTATCACTCTAATTTGTGTTAAGTAGGTGAATTCAGCCGCGATATAAGTAGAAACAACAACTGCAATTGATAATATGAATGATACGAGCAAGATTCTACTTTTTAGAATTTGTTTGAAAGTGTAAAAGCTGACATTTAAATAATTAAGCATAATTTCCCGAGTATATTATTTCCTCAAGAGTTGGTCTTACTTTTGAGAATCTATCTATCTTAACTTTTTTTTCATGGGCCCATTTAAGAAGTTGATCATGGTCTCTTTGATCCAATTCGTAACAATAAGTATCACTTGTTTCTTTTAACCACTCTGGAGTATCAAGAATCACTTCACTAAAACGAACTTCATACTTATTTTCACTATTTTGAGAGTCAATGATACCATCAATCTCTCCATTATATTTTAATTTACCGTGGTCTATAACGACAACTTCTCTACATACCTCTTCAATATCTTGAACAATGTGACTACTAAAAAATATCGTTTTCCCTTCTCTTTTAAGAGAGTTCATCAAGTTCTTAATATCTTTTCGTCCATTTGGATCCAGTCCGGAAAGAGGTTCATCTAAAATAATAAGTCTTGGGTTATGCAAGAGACATGAAAGTAAACCGATCCTTTGAAGCATACCCTTAGAGTACGTTGACAACTTTTTAGATAAGGCATGATCAATTAAGAGGTACTCACTGTAATATTTATACTGAGCCTCAATATTCTCTTTTTTCAGTCCAGATAGGCTAAGCATATACTTTATAAACTCACTACCTGTTAATTCTGGATAAAAGTATGGTCTTTCGGGTAAAAACCCAACATTTCTTTTGATTTGATCCCAGTTATTTCCTAAAGATTTATCAAACTCTATTCTACCTTTATCTGCATTGATAAAACGAAAGAGGATTTTAAGTGAAGTTGTTTTACCGGCTCCATTTGCTCCTAGAAAGCCAGTACACATTCCTTCTCCTACTTTGAAAGAAAGATTATCTAATACTACCTCTGGCTTCTTCCAAAAGTCTGTTTTAAAAGTTTTTGTTACATCTTCAAAGATAAACATTTATAATCCTAATTATGAAGTTCATTATACCCTTATCTTTACTTTTAATAATCATATCAATGAATTTTTATAATTCAAACAAGTTAAAAAGTATTAACTTTGATATTAACCCTAATGATGAATCTTTAGGAATTGATACTTTACTCATTAAGCTTATGTGTCCTGGACAAATGCGGCTATGCTCTAGCTTATTATGGACCACCACAATGCTTACCTCAGATCATCTTAGAACTGGTGATAATGAAGCGTCGTGGATGTATTACCGATTTAACCTTATCTCAGAACTTGACCCTTATTTCTATTCTAATTACTCAGTAGGGGGAACATACCTTTCTATTGTTAAAGACGAACCTAAGAATGCAAAGAAACTATTTGAAAAGGGACTTAAATTCTATTCAAAAGATTTCAACTTAAATTACTATGCTGGATTTAACGACTTATATGAACTTAATAATACAGCAGACGCAAAGAAGAAGTACCAAGCGGCTTATGAGGCTGCACCAAGTGATTCTTACAAACTTCGTATTGCCAATACTCTTTCTAAAATATCTACTGAAGCTGGAAAGCTTGAAGAAGCTTACCGATTTTTAAGTCATATATATAAAAATAGCGATATCGATAATTTTAAAAAAGGTTTGGAGATAAAACTTTACGCAATCAAAGCAGAGCTAGACCTCAACTGCCTCAATCAAAGAAGAAGAAATTGCTCTCAACATGACTTTTATGGAAGCCCTTATCTTTTAAAACAAGGAATTTATGTAGCTCCTAGAATATGGGAGCCCTACCGGTTTAAAGGCAAAAAAAAAGGGACCCATTAGGGCCCCTCTGAACTATACTTGTTAAGTTTAAAAACTTAATAACCTTTATTAATCTCTCTTAAAATCTTGTTTTGATCAACCATCCATTGACTGGCTACACCTGGTGCCGTTGCAAAGTCAGAGTCAACAAATCCAATCGCACCTGCAACAAAATAACCACCGTCAGCTGTAACACTTGGACTGGCAGGGTCACCACCAGCTTGAAGAGCCGCTGGTGTCGTTATGTTAGCAAGCTGAGCAACTGTTGTTCTAGACCCACCAACTAACTTATAGGCTGGAGCACCAAACTCGGTATTTCCACAAACACCACCGTTGGCAACCACATCGGCATTCGTTCCGTTTGCCGATGCCGCATTAGGAAAACCTACTGAGTAATAATTTGCACCTGTACCTGGAACCGCTGCATCCCATGAACCGTTTGGTGAAATATAACCTGCATCTCCAAGACAAACTGCAAATGAATCATAATCAGACTGTAATGTTGTAACTGCTGAATAAATTGCAGCTAACTGTAATTTAGCTTCAGAAGTCTTTGTCTTCGCTTGATACTTTTTAAAGTTTGGAATTGCTACTGCTGAGAGAATACCAATAATGGCAACAACCACCATCAGCTCCACAAGGGTAAAACCCTCTTCGTTTTTAAAGTTTTTCATGCCATGCTCCTTTTTAAAAACCCAATTAAGATGGATTTGTAATTTTAGACCAATTAAGATGATCTATATTTTGCTTTGTGAAACATTAAGAGTCTCACCAAACTTATTATAATTATAATGCCAAACTCATTTTCCACAAATAACTAAAAAGATTTCTCTTCTTTCCTAAATTCAACTAGTTACTATTCGCCTCCAGCGGCCATAAACATTGGTAAATACATAGCGACCAAGATCGCAGCAACAATACCACCCAAAACGACAATAATTAGTGGCTCAATCATCTTTGTCATATTCTCTATTAGCTCATTAACTTCTAACTCAAATACCTCTGCTACTTTCTCTAGCATTCCATCAATCTGACCTGTTTGCTCCCCAACTCGTATCATTTGGCTGACCATATCAGGAAAGTATTCAATTTTTAGTAGTGGCTCGGTTAAAGTCTTTCCTTCAACAACCTTCTTTCTTACGGCTGCAAGATCCTTTGAAATCACTCCGTTATCAATTGTATCAATACAAATATCTAGAGCATCAATTAATGAAACTCCCGAGCTAAGCATAGTTGCTAATGTTCTAGTAAAGGAAGTCAGGTTACCTTTGATAATTATTCCACCAAAGATAGGCATCTTCATCATCATTCGATCATAGATATACTTCCCTGCAGGAGTCTTTATCCAAGACATCATTGCAAAAATTAAGACAATAAATCCCGGTAGCAAGTAAATCGTATATTTTCCAAAAAATTCAGAAGCATCAATAACAAACTGTGTGATAGCAGGAGGATCTTGTCCTGTATCTGCTAACATCCCTACAAACTGAGGAACAACAAAAACCATCATACCCCAAATAACTCCGATACCAACCATCGTCACAATACCTGGATAAGTCATAGCCGATTTAATTTGAGCTTTAATTTTTTCTTGCTTCTCTAAATGAATACTTAGTTTGTCTAAAATAGTATCTAAAATACCACCAGCTTCACCGGCCTTAATGAGGTTACAGTAGAGCTTATCAAAACCCTTATGAACTTCCATTGCTTCAGCAATAGTCTTTCCTTCGGCGACATCTTTCGCAATATTCTTAACAGCTGATTTTAGTACTGGATGATGTTGAGACTTATATAAAATTTCCAAGGCCTGAATAATGGGTACACCTGCATTGGTCATAATTGCTAACTGTTTCGTAAAGTGCATTAATTCCTTGGCACCAAATGGTTTTGCTAAACCTTTTGCAACCATCCACTCGCCAATATCAAACTCTAGTAGCGACGGAGGATTAATCTTCTTTGGACGTATACCGCGACCTCTAAGAGTTCTTCTAACTTCTTTTTCAGTCTGTGCCTGAATAACACCACTTTCTCTTTTTCCGTCTTTGTTAAGACCTTCGTATGTCCAGTTTCCCATATTTTATATTCTAACCGTCCATTAATTTTATTCCAAGCTGTTTTGCCAGCTCTTCTGGGTTATTGGAGTATGACATTGCTGTATCTCCGTCAATTAAACCGTTATCCACAAATCTTCTTAAGCTTTGATTCATAGTAACCATTCCTGTTTTTTCTTGTCCGATCTGCATTTGCGAGTAAAGTTGATGAATCTTATCTTCTCTAATCAAGTTTCTTATCGCTGGTGTGGGTCTTAAAATCTCCATGGCCGCGACTCGCCCTGCTTCAAATGTTTTAGGTACTAACTGTTGAGCAACAATTCCCTGTAATACAAATGATAATAATGTTCTAATCTGCTCTTGCTCATCAGATGGAAAAACGTTTACAACTCTGTTTATTGTCTGAACAGCTGAGTTGGTATGAAGAGTTCCAAAAACTAAGTGGCCTGTTTCAGCAATCGTTAATGCCGCTTCAATAGTTTCAGCATCCCTTAGCTCCCCAACCAGAACAATGTCAGGGTCTTGTCTCAATAGAGATTTAATGGCACTTTTAAAAGACACACTATCTGTTCCAATCTCTCTTTGATTTACAATACACCCTTTGTGAGGATGAACAAATTCAATCGGATCTTCTAGAGTAATGATATGCCCAGCTTCATTCTCATTAAGTCTATCAAGTAATGCTGCCAGTGTTGTTGACTTACCTGAACCCGTTGGTCCTGTTATGAGAATTAATCCGTTTGAAACATCCGTCATATCTAAAAGGACATTTGGTAAATTTAAAGTTTTGAAGTCTGGAATGATAGATGGAATTTGACGAAAGACTCCTGCAACGCCACCTTTACTATAAAAAACATTCGCTCTAAATCGAGCAAGTCCCTTAATTCCAAATGAGAAATCAAGTTCTAGGTTTTTCTCAAACTCATTTTTTTGTTCTTCTGTTAGGATTTGATAAACAATTCGCTTCGTATCTGCTGCAGAAAGTGGAGGTATTTTAACTCGCACAACTTCACCATTTACTCTCAAGCCAGGAGATGTTCCTACAGATATATGTAAATCTGAACCACCATTTTCAACCATTAATTTAAACAGTTGCTGGATTTTAACATTGTCATTTCCACCAACTGCTTTGGTTTTTGTAGCCGTTTTATCATCCGACATTTCTTACTCCTAAAATTTATCCGAAGACGAGTTCATTACTGCCTCATCTAACGTCGTAAGACCTTGTGCCACTTTAGTAAGGGCACTCATTCTTAAAGTTTTCATTCCATCTTTTATTGCTTGTTTTTTAATATCATCGGCCGAACCATGCTTTAAAATAATATCTTTTAAAAGTGCAGACATGGCCATCACTTCATAAATAGCGACTCTTCCTTTATACCCAGTTTCATTACAAAACTCACAACCCTTTCCTCTATATGTTTTAATTTTTTCTGCAGAGCTTGGAGCAATACCACAAGCGATGAGTTCATCAATCGCTGCAGGAGCTTCCTCTTTACACTCGACGCAAATTCTCCGACATAGTCTTTGAGCGACAACAACATTAAGTGCTCCAACAACGAGAAAAGGTTCAATTCCCATATTTAAAAGTCTGGTCACTGTTGAAGGAGCGTCATTCGTGTGAAGTGTAGATAAAACCATATGACCAGTTAATGCAGCCTCAACTGCAATCTCACCGACCTCAAGGTCTCTAATTTCCCCAACCATGATGATATCAGGATCTTGTCTTAAAAATGCCTTAAGTGATGCAGCAAAAGTCCTTCCTACGTCCTTATTAACATTAACCTGATTAATCCCTTCGAGGTTAAATTCAACAGGATCCTCTGCTGTAGAAATATTTTTAGTAATTTTATTTAATTCTGCAAGAGCAGAATACAGTGTTGTTGTTTTACCTGAACCGGTTGGACCAGTTACAAGACACATTCCATATGGTTGATGAATACCATCTTGAAAAACTCCAAGTTGTTTAGACTCAAAACCAAGTTTCGTCATATCAAGCTCAAGGTTTGAAGAATCTAAAAGTCGTAAAACGATCTTTTCTCCAAAGAGAGTTGGTAAAGTAGAAACCCTATAGTCGATCGGAGCTCCACCAACAGAAAGTTTAATCCTTCCATCTTGTGGCTTTCTCTTTTCCGAAATATTCATTTGGGCCATAATTTTCAAACGAGAAACCATTGGCAACATCAAGCTCATTGAAGGTGTATCAACCTCATGTAAACTTCCATCGACACGAAACCTGATTCTAAATAGTTTTTCATAGGGCTCAATATGGATATCAGATGCTTTTTTAATAAATGCTTCAGCTAGTATCTTATTAACGAACATGATGACATCATCACCAATATCTTCTTCCTTAACGGCTTCGCCCTCGCCTTCTTCCGCTTGTGATACTTCTTTAATTGTTGAAAGTAGTTCATCAATAGATTCAGTAACTCTACTGTATATTTTTTCCCAAGAACTAAGGTTCGTTAGAATAAACTCTACCGGGTGTTGAAAGACAGCTTGCAGTTCTGTTTTAAGTTCAACTATTGTTGGGTCATAAATGGCGACACTAACAGCTTTTGCCGTTTTTTGAATTGGCAATGCTCTATATTTTAAAACATCACTTTTCTTGATAAGTTTAATGGTTCTTTCTTTTATTTTGGCCTTACTTAGATCAATGAACGTAAGTTTATAGTTATCAGCAAGTTGTTTTGCAAACTTAACATCATCGAAGAATGATAGCTTTAACAAGCCTAATTCTGATACAACCTTAGCCTCTTTGTTTAATAACAAAGGCCTTAGATCCTTTATCGGAACCATACCTGTCTTGCTTATAACGTCAGCAAATTCCTTTCTAAACATAAGTACACCAATTTACATAATTTGATTACCTATGTTATCGGAAATACATTAGCAAACTTGAGGTTTTTAATTTAGACCCCAGAATTCTAAAGCATATATTGCCTGAAGCTTCAAAAGCTCGATCCCATCAATATATTCGCATTGATTTGACAAGAATGATTGGTTAATTTCATGTGAATAATTAAGATCCCAGAAAGTACTTGAGTCTGAAACTCTACCATTAAAATTAAAGGTTCGAGAACATGAATTTATTATAAGGGAATTTTTATATTTTGATAAATCGAGATTTTCAATTTCCCCATTATTACTGCGGGAGTAATTAATATGACCTCTATCAAGTTGCCTTAAGGCGAGATCAACTGTCCTAAACATGGCACCATTACCTAAAATAATAATTTCTTCGTAATGAGGTAGCTCTCTTGTTAAAATATTAAGACACGCCAAAAAATCCGTATTAATCCCCATAAGCTTTTCGTTATAAAACTTTACACAATTCACGGCTTTTAACTCAGATGAAAATCGATCATTTATGACTCTATCAGATATGTATTTTTTGTATGGAGCAGTTACTGAAAGACCTGAGAAGTTATTCGTTTTAAACAACTCCGTTAAATCGGGAATACTCTTTTCTGTTTCATAATCTAGAAGCGTATAATCGACAGGCCTATTTAAGATCTCTTCATATGTATCTTGAGATTTAGAATGAGAAATGTCCTTTCCGATCAAAGCTAATTTCATTTAATAAGTAACCTTTTTTGAATATCTAGTTTTATCTGTGAGACCAGGTCGTTTGCAGAACTAAACTTCATTTCTTCTCTAATTTTAGACAAGAACATGACTTTTAGTTGCACACCATAAATGTCTTTATCAAAGTCTAGAATATGAGTTTCAACATTCAAATCTTCAGAATCAGTAAACGTCGGATTGGTACCTATATTAGTCACTGATTTAAAGATCACTCCCTCTATTTCTACTAAAGTAGAATAAACTCCAGAAGCTGGAACAACTCTTCTATTGTCAACTGCGATATTAGCAGTAGGGAAACCGATTGTTTTTCCTCTTTCCGCTCCCTTCTTAATAACACCACTTAAAAAGAACTCTCTCCCCAAACACTGATTCACTTTTTGCATCTCTGAATTACTCAAATATTTTCTAATAATTGAACTACTTACACTCTCACCACCAACATCAAATTTTGATTGAATATATGGTTCAATATCTTTATCTCTACAATAATTTTTTACAAATAAATGATCACCAGACTTATCAGCTCCAAATGCAAAATCATGACCTAGATATAAAGATTTAAGCTTTTTAATTTTAAGCAAGTACTGATCCATGAACTCTTTTGGTGAAAGCGTACTAAAGTCTCTATTGAAATCGATTTCCCAAATATACTTTATTCCATTTTCTTTCAACAGTTCTAGTCTTTCGTCATATGAGTTTATCAAAAAGTGCTTGGCGTTTTTTAAAATTTCAGCAGGGTGAGGCCTAAATGTAACAAGCACTAGGGATTCTTTCTTCTTTTTTGATAAAGAGAGTACCTCACTTAGCATTGATTGATGCCCCGTGTGTACTCCATCAAAGTTACCAATTAAAATACCAACATCTTCTTCAATCTTATTTATTTCATTAACTTCATTAATTAGCTGCACTTTCTAAGCCTTTTTGGATTGATTTAATAATATTTCTATCAATCGTAATTTCTGCCTCTTTTTTATCTTTGTAAAACTCTTTTTCAAGTTTATCAATTATATTCAATATTTTATTTTCATTATCCAGCTTATACAATTGAACAATTTCTTTTAAGTTACCGTTAGTCTTTTTTCCTTTGTCTATGGAAAGGAGAGCGCGAGAAAGTGATGAATAATTCGTTTTCTTTTTTAGATTTTTCAAGAGCCTTCGATCTTCAAGCGAAAGATATCCTGAGGACTTCTCTCTTTTTAAAAGAAAGAGAAGTAAAGCAGTCAATATCGCCAAAAGCATCAAGACATTCAACGCCCTAACTAAATTAAAACCAAGGGCCTTTCTTATTGCACTGATATTAAACTGAGGTGATAACGTGAGCACTTTGTTAGTACTAGGTTCTTGAATATTCTGTATGCTATTATTAATATCATTTTTGATTTTATTTTGAACAACAGCACTTCCACCGAAGAGAATCTCAGGTATTTGAAAGTCAACAAATTTATATTCTTTATCTATCGGATCAAAGAAGCTTAATCGCTTCAAAGTAGCTTCGATCTTTCCATTGTTTCTCACTAGGTATGTATAGTCGAAAGTTTTCTTTGCTGTTTGATTATTTAACTCTAAAAGATTACTTTTTGTGTCAAATTTCTCTATTGAACTACTTTCAAATAATTTAATTTCATCTAAACTCTCTAGTGCTCCTGGTCCCTCAATTTCAACAGCGGCTTCCATTACTTCATTTACCAAGAACTTCTCTTTAGCGACCTTAAGTCTGACCGAGTGTATCCCAACAAGACCCGTAAAGTTATCAGGTGCGCCTACGGGTAGCGGATTAACGTTTATTTTCATATTAGTGCTTGTAACATCTCTTGAAATTACTTGTGAAAAGCCGAATGAAAATGACCCAAAGTTATTGTTTCTCGGACGATTGTTAAACCTCACTTCAACATCTATTGGATCAATATTAAGAACACCAGTTTTTTGAGGATAAAGCCTTGCTGAATATACTTTAAGTTTACCGTATTCAATTCCTTCTATATAAACTCTTTCTGCCTTAAACCTTTTATTATGAAACCTTTTGATGAAGCCATTTAGTTTAGGAAATTTTTTAATATTAGGTTCACCAATATTTGATCTGTAATAGAGATAGTAAGCAAGATCAAAACCTTCCCCTATATAAACATTGTCTGAACTAACTTCGGCTTCTAGAAAGAATCTTTTATTGGTTCTTCTCTTTTCAGTTACCCTAAACATTATATTAGGATGTCTTAGTGTTCTGTTATTTAAGTCAACTTGTACATTACTAAGCCTTACAACCCCTTCTTTCTTAGCCTTCATTTTATAAACAAAGACGTCCTCTTTTTTAACTTTTGTAAATTTTCCATTTGAATAAGTTGTTGCAATGGAGGATTTAACTTGGGATCGTTCCTGCACCACTACATTCTGTGGGTCAAAACTGATAAATGGTCTTTCTTTAGTATTATTAGGTATTGTAAATCTAACCTCGAAAACTTCATTTACCCCAGGTGAGGTTGGCGATATCTTCACACTAAAGTCAGAGGCAAATATATTCTGAATCATTAAAAGTAATAACAAAATATTACCAATCTTTTTTGTCATAACCTTTCCTTTCTGAAGTTGATGTATCTAAAAACTTTTTTTGTAATTCTCTATCCTCGCTCATAAGCTGTTTAACGAGTGCCGGGATTTTTTGCAATTTTCTCTTTCGTTTTATTTCAGACTCACGTTTCTCAAGCTCATCTTGAGGGGTTTTTTCTTTTTTGTCTTGATCTTTATTCTTATCTTCTTTATCACCTTTATCTTTATCTTTATCGTCTTTTTTACCGTCTTTATTGTCACCCTTACTTTTTTCTTTATTTTGCTTATCTGACTTATCCTTCTTATCTTTCTTATTACCTTTGCTTTTTGAGTTATCCTTTTTGTCTTTATTCTTTTTATCTTTATTTTCTTTGTCTTTGTCTTTCTTGTCTTTATCCTTTTCGGCCAACACTTTTAATATGTTTTCTCTTATTTCTTTTTTCACTCTCTCATCTTCAGCAACACGAAAGGCATTTTCAAAACTATCTATTGCCTCTTTAAATTTTTTCTGGCGCAAATTAGCGATCCCTAAATTATTATAGAGTCGATAATCCTTACTCTTTTTTAATAAATCTTCCATGAAAAGTTGTGATTTTCTAAACTCTTTTGCTTTTAAGAGATTTTCTGAATATTTTAATTTCTCTTCAAAACTAGCTTCTCCATTTTTAATTCTTTGATCAATCTCTGAGCCTAATACCTTTTGTGGCGAAATAATTAAAAACCCTAATATTAAGAGACTTGTTAAGAAAGGACTCGTCATTGAGAGCATGTAAGAGATAGTCAAAAAAAATATCCCCGGAATTACAACATAATGATTCAACACAGGCTTCACAACGGCCTTAGATTTTTGTAATGACTTTATAAACTTAGATTTAAAAAATTCTAAGATTTCTTCTGTAGGTAGATTATAACTTTGAACTACCCAGTATTTATAAGAATTTATTTTACTCCCTAGCTTTTTCAAAAAGTTTTCATCAAGCTTTGACACAACCTCTTTACCACCGAACTTCTTAAAGCCTCTAAAGTAATTATATCTGTCCCTAATAGGAATCTTGCCTCCAGCGAGGGTACCTATTCCAATAGCAGCAACATTTACGTTTGCCGGAATATCTAGATTTAAACTTTCTTCTGTTTCTTCCGAGTCCGTTAACAGAAGAACGTTTCCATAGATTTCTTCATCAGGCATATCCATTTTGAAATATTGAATTGATTCCATTATGGCCTGTGTAATATTTGATCCTCCATTTTGAATACTTATTGATTCAAGACTCTCAATTCTGCTATCGAGAAGATCTATATCATCTGTAAAAGGCACTAGCTTTTTTTGAGTGTCTGAAAAAAGCACAACAGATATGCTGTGCCCGACTGCACTTTTAACAAAATGCCTAGCCAACATTAGTGATTTCTTAAATCTGCTTGGTTTTACATCTTCAGCAAGCATACTGGAGCTTGAATCTATTATAATAATAGTTTTTTGAACTGGGATATTGCTTTCAATATTTTCAGATGCCCCTCTAAGATCTAAAAGGCTAATGATTATCAAAACGCAACCAATCACAAAAGAAATCGTTTTCAGTTTTGATTTAAAGTTTCTTTTCTTAAACCAGTATTTTTGAACCCATAGGTAAAATCGTTTTTCATAATTATAAAAATACAGAGAAACAAGTATCGACACAATAATAACAATCGGAGAATATTTTGAATACTCAAAATTCAAACGGCCTCCTTCAGAAACTTTCTTCTTATAAGCTCAACAAAAAGAAACAGAAAAACACCTATAAATAGGAATTTGTAATAGTGTTCTTTATAGATTGGCTTACCACTTTGTTCAATCTCTGTTTTTTCAAGCTCCTGTATCTCTGTTAATACACTTTGAAGAGCTAGTGGATCTCCTGCATAAAATGATTTCCCATTTGTTTGGGATGCGATCTTATCTAACGTGTCGAGATCAACACTACCCCCTGGTATTTTTTGGTAGCCTCGACCATTTCTTAGCACTCTACTGTTCTCTTTTTTTCCAATTCCAATTGTATATACCTTTACTCCCTCTTTTTTTGCTAACTCAGAAGCTTGAATTGGTGTCATATTACCAACATTAGAGACTCCGTCAGTTAAAAGAACAATCACTTTATTTTCAGCAAGAGATTGAGTGGCCCTTCCAACACTTAAGGCAAGAGCATCTCCAATATTAGTTCCACTTCCAAGAAAATCAGTGTTTATTTCAGAAATCATTCTTTTTATCAATTCAAGATCTGTAGATAAAGGTAGTAAAGTAAACACCTTTTCAGAGAATATAACTAAGCCTATACGGTCCTTTGGCCTAAGTGAAACAAATTCAGATATTTTTTCTTTAGCTGCTTCAAGACGATTGGGACGAAAATCTTCTGCTAACATCGACCTAGAGACATCAACAACAAAGAATATATCATTTACTTTAATTTTACTTTTTGCATAACCAATTTGTTGTCTTGGCTGAGTTAACGAATAACCAATTAATAAAAAGGCCGTCATCATAAGCAAAAAAAGAGTCATCCTCACAAACATCAACCAAGATGGACGATTTATATTTTCTGGAAAGACGAGCTTTTTATTATTACCTATTTTGAAATAGTTAAGTGTCCACAATATCATCAAAGGAATTATCGCTGTAGATAAGTATATTGATTTATACTCCATCACTGCTCCTTTTGATAATGTCAATTGTCATATTGATATTAGCAAAGTCTTTATCACTTTTATTATTTGAATATACACATGTTTCAATTGTTTCTAACAAAGTTCCTATAGTATCTGTATGATTAGGGTACTTCTCAAGTAATGATTTTCTATTATCATAAATTTCGACAAGTTCATTAAACGTCGCTATCTTTTTTAATTCAAATATTTGTTTTTCAACATTCACTTTTGGTGTTGATCGAAACCTGTAAGCAATAAGTATCACAAGCAAACCAACTATAAATATGGCGATTAGGAGATGATATCTATACACAAAATACCAAGCGTCTTTTATTTCTGGAAACTGATACATCGTTAAATTCTTATCATTTTCTTTTTTGATATCATTTACTATATTTTTATTTTTGATAGTGACTGGAAAGTTCAGATCCCTATGACTTGTGATATAGAATTTATTTTTTCCGGGTTCTTTTATTAAAATCAATGAACCCTTTATAACGACAGCTGAACTATTATTTTCACTCCTTTCAATTTTGCTTATATTTGATATATAGAAAAAGTTTATAAAAGTCTTTCCCTCTAGATCTCTAAAATTTTCTATCTCTTCAAACTCATATGGTACAAGGATAAGCTCAAAATCATATGATCCACCAACTTTGACAGTATCATTCTTAATATCAAGTATCCCCTCAAGATTTGAAGGGTATATAAAACTTGAAACATGAAATAGTAGGATCAATAATATCTTTTTCAAATCATTTCCCTTACAAATAACTCTAGATACTTATCTTCTACTTTTATATTTTTAATTTTTTTCGGGTATTTACTATTATTTTCAACATCTGACTTGTGAATATACCCAACACCACCGATTTTATCATTTGTAGATAGTAAGTAAGTATCTTGATCTTCACGATCAATTGGCGAAGTAATTCTAAAACAGTGCGTCTTAGGATTGCTTAGTACTTGATTGAATTTTTCATTAGAGATTAGATTATACATATCTGAAAGAACCACAACTTCCCTATTTCTTTTTATATATTTCAAGTAGTTTTGTTCTTTTGTGTATTCTCTATTTTTATAAAAATCGTAATTTATATTACCGAGATGATTTAGCACTTCAATTTTCTCTAGTTGTGTAATTAAGTTTACTATTCCTTTTTCACCACTTGCTTTAGGTAAATCATATATCTTATCTGCTATTATAATTGGATGAATATAGTCGCTAGTTTCTGAACTTAGTATATTTAAAAGGCAAACAATCTCTAAAGCCACTTGTAGTTTTGACACCTTGTCAGCACCGTAAAACATTGTTGGACATATATCAATAATGACTGATATTTCCACATTACGTTCTTCTTCAAATGTTTTTAAGTAAGGCCGATTTGTTTTTGCAAGCATCTTCCAGTCGATAAATCTTACATCATCGCCTGCTTCATAAACCCGGTGTTCCTTGAACTGCAGACCACTTCCCCTGAAGTGACTTTTCAACATACCTATTGAAAAACTATTTGAGTTTTTAAATAGCTGGGCCTTAATTGTCGATACTGTCTTTCTGACTTCCGATAAGTTCATTAAAAAATCTTTTCAGCTATCTCACGAGCGACACTATCGCCACTCATCCCCTCTAGTGTCGCTTCATAGGATAAAATTAACCTATGTCCGAGTACTGATGGGCAAATCTGCATTATATGACTAGGAGTAACGAAGTCGCTTCCTTCTATCCACGCCTTATATTTCCCAATCTTGTATAACCACTGACAGGCCCTTGGTGAGGCACCCGCTACGATAATATCTTTATATTTTTGTACAAAGTGTTCAGAAGAAGGCCTAGTCGCATGTACTAATGTAACAATTAGTTCTTTTAATTTCTCATCAACATATACCTTTTCAACCTCTTCTTGAATTTCGATAAGGTCATCTGTACTCAATACGGCTTCTAGCTTATCCAAAAAATTTAATTTAAGATTTAAGATATTCATTTCTGCTTTTAAAGATGGATATTCTACATGTACCTTCATCATGAAACGATCAAGTTGAGCTTCCGGTAAAGGATAGGTTCCCTCTTGTTCAATTGGATTCTGTGTTGCTAATACTACAAATGGTGAAGAAAGCTTGTGTGTATTATCACCTATTGTAACTTGCTTCTCTGCCATTGCTTCAAGAAGTGCAGCTTGAACTTTTGCAGGTGATCTATTTATCTCATCCGCAAGAAGCAATTGAGTAAATATTGGACCAAACTTAGTTGAGAAGGTTTCATTTTTTTGGCTATACATCATAGTTCCAATCAAGTCAGATGGTAATAAGTCAGGCGTGAATTGGATTCTTTTAAAGTTTAAATCACACAATTTACTGATTGTGCTTACACTCATAGTTTTACCTAACCCAGGCATACCTTCAATAAGTAAATGACCTTCACATACTAGAGCGGCCATTATTGAATCAAGCAAATCATCTTGTCCAAAAATACAAGACTTTGCTTTGTCTAAAGTACCATTAACCTTTTCTCTTACACTCATATCTTACCCCTTTATAACTATTCATTATAAGGCCAACATGTCATGTAACCAATGGGAAATATTAGCTAATCTAGACTTAATTCAATTTGATTGAGTGTTTTACTAAGAAAATCATTTGTTTTAATGAAGTCGTAAAGTAGTGGCTTTTTAAAAGATTCCTCTAAGAAATAACCGTTATCAGTACTTAAATAAGATAGAATTTTTTCAATTTCATGATTGTGAAAGTTTATACTACAATCACCTTCAACTTCACAAACCTTCGCAACTCCATTTAGCCCAATATAGTCAAGAACCCCGTCAAACTGAAGGTAGTTACTGTCTAATACAACATCTAGTGCTTTCTTAGATATAGCTTGAAGCTCTTTGTTATTAGAGTAATTTGCAATGAGACTATTAGAAGAAACAACACTTCTCACAAAACTATGATAGTTGTTCTTTATCAACATCCAATCAATCATATCATCAACAAGTCCCGAATTATTATGGATATTGCTAATGATCCTAACGGCCATATTTAAAACACTATAGGCCTCATTTTTCTTTATATTATCAGTCGAGTAAAGATTCTTATAAAGAAAGTCTACTAAATTGAAAATTTCATCAACACCAGACTCTAATTTCATATCCAGATTAAAGTTTTCCATAAGATATTGCCAATGCGGTATAAACTTATTTGCAAGATCTAACATATCAAGAATATTCAAATTATTATTATGTGCAACCAAATCAGAATCAATATTTTTATCAAAATCTGCAGGTCCTATATAATTTGAAATACCGATCATTTTAAAAACAACTTCAAAAAGCATTTGTCTTGTCTCAGGAGTTGCAGACTTAAGCCATTCAGATAAATAAAAGGAGATATTTTTTCCATCAATCTGTTTCCTGCTTAATATGGAAACAGTTTTTGTTAAAGAAGCAACCAACGCTTCTTCAGGGACACCTCTCAAGAGATTTTCTGAAATTGTTCTTACATCTTTTCTGTTTAAGAATTCCTCAAGGCCTTCTTGATTATAGCTATGAATAATTCTTCCCATGTTTGAGAAGAGTGCGACCATTGATACAGAAGTTAAAATTTTTCCATTATGTTTTTTCATCTGCTTCTTTGTTCCGACCCAAGGAACATCTATCTCTTTCTTACTACTTAACTTAACTCTTGCAATACTACTAGTCTGGGAAGCCTTCCCAGATGAACTAACAAAGGCTCCCAAAAGAGTCTTCATATAGTCACCATACTTCCAATCTTCATATCTATTTACATCTAGAAGTGAATCAAATGTTACAACAGAATTTTCAGCCAATCTTTTCTGAGTTCTATTTAAATGCTTGCCACAAAACTTTAAGGGAACACAAACCTTTAATAGTCTTCTTTTTTTATTTACAACATTAGAGTAATCTTTAGATTTACTAACTGCATTCATATAATGAAAACCTAGATATCCGGAATCAAAACGCACATCTCTAATGAGCGTTTCTATCCTTTCCATGGTTGTCATTTTCTCTTCTCTTTCTTCTTTTCCGCTATCACTTCTTCTGATTGGATCAAACCTATCCTTATAAAACATTTTATATACTTCAGGATTTTCAAGATAAGGCATCAACATTTGATTTCTCTTATCTCCTTTAAGAGTTGTTTTATACATCATATCTAATGTTTCAATAGCACTCATGCTATAATTCTTCTGATCTTTTCTGTCATAAGGAATCATTAAACCAGAATCTACCTTAATGGACTTTAAGAGTTGCTCTAATGCTATTGGGATTAATTCATCATCCTCTGAATTATCTTCAATCAAATCATAAAAAATATAATCCACAACTCTTTCAATATGCTCACTATCTGGACATACATTCCCACCAATGTTTTGATTGAGGAAGTTCTTACAACTATATTTATCTTGTCTCTTTGTTAATTCAAAATGATTATTGCTCTCCAAGTAACTAAAAAAGAAATTTTTAATATTTGTAAGCTCTTTTTTGAGTAATAATGGATCATACCTTCCGACATCTATATATAGCTTATTTCTATTTACATTATTAGTGTTTGATATGTAATTTTCGATCAATAATACAACAGACCTCAAGTCTTCAAAATTTTCATTAACAACTCCCTTTTCAAAGAAATGAGACTTAAGAATTTTCATAACACTGGCAATATCAACTCCATTTTTTTCTAACAACTTCATTGTTGTTATGGAGTCACTCAGAAGACGTGGTGAAAAGAGACCGTGTTGATCTCCGAGGCTTCCCACAAACTTCCCTTTCACAATATTGGTCAAATACTTGTTTAATTTATAAAAGCTTGAAACATAGGAAGTTAATATTTCCTCATCTTTGAACCTTTCACATGGACCTAGACCCTGCTCTAGTAAGAATTGAAAATCCAAACTTTGCAAATAGTTTATACACTTCTTTGAATAGTCTGCAAGATCCCAAGTTGGAAGACTGTTACCAACTAATACATTTGGCTTTTTAAGATTTTTTAATATGTCGGAGTTTGATAATATATACTCTTTTCCAAAGTCCAAAGTATCAATTTGAATGCCTCTTGATATAACTTCAATAACTTTCAGAATATGATCTTTTGAAAAGAAAACTTTAAATTCTTTAAGTATTTCATCATTACCATTATTACTTAAAAATTTAAAAATATCCTCAAAGGCTATTAAAGTATCATCAATTTGGTCATCAGAAAGAAGTCTCTCAAGTATCACTTCAGTTTCTATTGATGTTTCAAAAAGCATTTTTGAATAAAATTTCAGTAATAACTTGAAGTCCCCATCTTTTTCAAAATGTTTGTCAAAAAAACGAAAGGCGAACTCTCGCTCTTCTTTTTTGAAAAAGTTCCAAGCCTTCCAAATCGCTCTATGCTTTATGCTGCTTTCTTTTTTAAGCAACTCAAGGCCAAGCGAGTTTGTTAGTTTGTAAAAATTTGCATCTAAAGATTTAAGCAGATCAACAAGCTCTGGGAGAAGAGTAGGAGATACCACATCAATCACTCTACTGAATTCGACAAATGTAAAAAAGATGTCTCCTGTAAAAAAATCTAACAGGTAATCATTACTCTCACTCTTAACCTGCAAAAACTTAATTATTTCAAACGACTGTGGCGTAAGAAAGAAATCTCCGAGATACCCCATCAAAGTCAAAAAATCTGCCCTAAAAACTTGCGGTGAATTTTCATGTGGATACCTAATTCGCGTTGTATAATTTCTTACAACAGGACAAAAACGTTGAGCAATTTGAATACTATTGATATTTCGATACAGAAAGTTGAAAAAATCTTTTTGGCTCCCATTACTCAACACATCCATAAATTCTTCAAATGCATCTTTCGTTGATATCTGAAGCAAGCCAGCTTGGTCTGCACACACAAAGTTACTCTCTATAGCTTTTTTTACACTAATCAGACTTGGAATAATTTCTACATTTCCGGCATAAGGATATCTTAAAATTTCTAAAACCTTATTACTTGGTGTGGACTGAAGCCAATTATATAAAAAGGGAGCATTATTAACTTCTGAGGTTAATATACTCTCGAAGTACTTCAAATCCTCTTTTTTAACTCCGCTTTTAATTTTATTTACAAAAGTATTAATCAAGCTTCTTCTTACTTTTAAAAACTTATCGTCTTTAGTTGCTTCTTGGATGGCCTTATTATATGTATCAACATTTTTTACAGAGTCAGTAAAATCTTGAGTTATATAAGCTAGTGTTTGAAAATTTTCTTTTGGAAATTTAAAGTATTGAAAATATGCAACAAGTTCTTCATGCGTAAGTATGTATTCTTCTCTTTCTATACATCGTTTATCATCTCTGTGTTTTGAACAATAAAAAAGCATATACATACTGTCATAAAAATTAGTTTCACTCAGAGAGTTCATGACGTTAGAAAGGTGTGACAATCCCCCCTTACTATCTAAGTCTTTTATTATGCCAAATATTTTTTCTCTCTTAACACGATTGTTGAATATTTCGTTATTAAAGCTTTTAAATACATGATTCCAGTTTGAAGAATTTATATTTGATAAGGAGTCATTCATAATTGGAAACATCTTGTCCCATCCAGCACATTTAAAAAGAGATGTAACATTCAGGTGAGATAAAATGTTTTTAGTGAAATTTGTGTTCTGACACGCCTTCGCACGCTCTAGACTAAATTGAACAGCCGTACTTGTAACCTCAATCTCAGATGGTTTTTGGTTTTGGCATGATACCAAAACTATTAAAATAATAAGTATGTTAATATATTTATTAATTTTTACCATCGCTCACATTTCGCCTGAAGTAACCTTGTGCTATATTCTCATTCACCTTATGGTTTGAGAATTGAACAATGTTCTCTATACTGTTCTTCAACTCTTTTCCATTTTTTGAATTTTGATTAATAACCTGTTCTGTATTGATAACAATTTTATTTAATAATCCAAAACCCTTAATAGATTCATAATCATACTTAGTTTCAACTTTTGTGGACTGAACACCTGTAACAGACCTTGCCACCACCATATCTTTAACCCATTTATTTTTACTCCAAGCCTTTGTCACATAATTATTTTGAACTCTTTGACTACCCATAGGACTTCTATAGAATACTTTTGTTAATCTAGACTCTTCATCAAATGTAAGTTCCATTTCTGTAACAGCACTAGATCTTGTTCTATCTTTTGCAATGACAATTGTATTCTTACCTTTCTTTTTTTCAGCAAGCTCATACTTCCTTAATGTTTTAGAAAGTGATGTAGGTATTACCTCTGCAACCTTTGGAGTTACCAGCGATATTAATTGATTTTTTTGTGCAAGAAATCCTTTTGGTAATCCCTCTACTTCAATTTCAATTTTTCCTGGATAAAGCCAAAACACTTTAAAATATATTTCTTTTTCTATTTTAATTAGAGAGTTACTTTTTTTAAATTCTTTTGTAAGACCCTCTATCCTAACCTCATAGTAGAGGTCTTTGAGACCCATATTAACAGGGTTGTATTGCCTTATTTCAAAGTCCTTCACAGCACTCGCGAAGACATTTAATGTCTGGAGATTAAACAACAATAATAAGCATAATATTTTTTTCATTTTTCACCCATATAAACACTATAATTTTAACCTTTTTAAGTCTCGTTCGATATGGACGTAATTTTTGCCACCAATTCCTGATCAATCAAGACAGTTATTCGTTTCTCTTTTGAAAATCGTACTGATCCAGAATGGCCCTTAACTGATTTTAGATATTTACACTTTGTATAAATTAGACTGATTTGCTTTCCTACTTCAAGCTTATCAATAATTAACCCTGCAACAATTTGCAATAGTTCCAAAGTTGGAGTTCCCGCAAAGCCTTTAGCAATTATGTGTGCACTAGTTTCTGAATCTACATGAAACCAATAATCCTCTTTTTTTGAAATTTTACTTCTAATATAGTCATTTGATTTGGAGTCCAGGCCTTTGTAAAACGTGTACTTTTCAAATTTAAATAACTTAAAATTTTGAGTATCTACTTTACCTTTAATATTATACTTTTTTAATTCCCACTTAGGTTCAATTTTCATCATATTGAGATCTATACTCAAGTCTTCATTATTATCTTTTAGCTTCACATTCTCTAATCTTTCTTGAAGAATTTTTTTTCCTTTCTTGAATCTTTTTAACTTATTTAGAACATCATTTCTCTTTGATTCTTGTGATTGACCTTTGTTGAATTTTATTTTCAATTTACCGTAACTTAACTTTTCACTACTCAGATCAACATTCCCCTCAATTAACTCATCCCACAGCTTTAATGCGTCGTCGATGGCTTTAATATCTTTTTTTATATTAATACTTTTTTTGTTGCTTTTTTTATTGTCTTTTCTGTTTGCACTTTCTACCTTTTTATTAATTATTCCTTCAATGTCTTCATTGTAATCTGAACATAAGAATTCATAGATATTAACAAATTTCGAGTTACATTCTTTTTCAATAAAGTCTTTTTCGCTAACTTCCTTACCCCATGGAAGTGCATATACATCTTCATTTCCAATTGCTATTTTCAAGAGAGAGTTCTCATACCCAATCAAGATCGAAGCGTGATTAGTTGATAACTTCATAATTCTTTCACCAACAATCTCTGTCTTTGTAACCTTAAGTCCAACTATATTTTTTTTAAAAAACTGATTCCATCGATCTCTAATTCTATACTTAGATAAAACGTTAACCTCACTTAGCCAAACTCCACAAAACATTGCTCCTTTTCCAACATAAAGAAATGTTGTTTTACCTGGTGACCGACAACTTAAAATAATATAATGTGGAGATGCAAAAACTTTTTGAATTAAAAGATATTCATGTTCTGCAAATTGATTGTTAGAATTAGCTAATAATTCTTCATACCGTGACAAAGGAACCTCATGGATAGTAATGCATTTACTGCAAGTTATGATTTCTTATCTCAACAAGTCGACTGGGATAAAGTACATAACCTTATTATACAGCATACCTTTTTTGATCACACTAAAGATTTATTCATGGCCCCATGGGCCAATATGGCCTATTCACCGAGCGAATCAATTAAAGATATTGAAAATATATCACTAAACGTTCAGGAAGCCCCCACTCTCTTCAGGCAAGCTTTTTCTGGAATTGATCCATCAATTAGGCTCTCAAATATTGTTAAATTAATTGAAAAAGATTACGTACTTTCACTTTCAGAAATTTTTAATCTTTCGATATTAACAAGGAATTCTTCAAAATTTCTAAAACACTTCAAAAGTACGAACTTATATAGTCTATATGAAGATCTTGATACTTTAAACTTTAAGGAGTTTAATCAGGAATGCAATAAGCTCTTTACTTCAAGTGGCTCTATTCAATTTCAAAACCATCCTAAATTGAGTCAGCTTGATAAGAAAATATCTGAAGTTGAGGTTGAAATACGGCAACAAATAAAACATGTATTCAGAAGTTTCAAAGATAGAGGAATCACAAATCAAGATACTTTTGATATCTACAATGATCGTTTTGTCATAGCCGTAAACAGCGATAAGTATTCAAGTAACTTAGGCATCATAAGAGGAAACTCAAAAAGTGGTTTCACTCTCTATATTGAACCTGTTTCAATAAAGTCTTTAAACGATCTGCTTAACGAATTATACAATAAACTTGATCATGAATTATATCTTTTAAGAAAAAAACTAACCACCATACTTTTTAATAACAAAAACAGTATTGTAGATTTAATTTCTCTTATCACACAATTCGACCAACTACTGTCTAAATACTCTTTTGCAAATAAATATAACATGTGCCCTTTTATAGAAAGCACAAAAAGTTTCTTATTCAAAGATATAGCTCACCCTCTTATTACTAATCCAATCACAAATAATATTGATACGAAAAATGGTATTTTAATAAGTGGACCTAATACAGGTGGTAAGAGTGTTCTACTTAAATCTATAGCTTTGGTTATTATTTTTGCAAAAAGTGGGATGTATGTACCCTGCAGCTATGCTGAAGGAGAAATTCCAGACAAGCTCTTACTTCTAATCAATAATACACAGAATTTAACTGACGGACTCAGTAGCTTTTCTCTTGAGTGTCACAACTTACTAGACTCTATTAACGAAGATGGTAAAAATATCTTAATCATTGATGAAATTTTTCGAAGCACCTCGAGTGTTGAGGCAAGTGAGATTAGTTATCACGTAATCAAAGAAGCACTAAATAATGATAATGCCGTCTTCGTTTCGACACACCATGAGTTATTGAAAGACAAGATTGAACGTGACCCAGTAATTGACTCAGGACATGTTCGGTTTAACCATGAAACAAATAAACCCACTTTTGAATTTATCCAAGGAAAATCTGGTAGTTCTTATGCTGTTAAAATATTTAAACAAATTGAAAAAGAAAAATTTGGGTTTCATCTTATAAGTAATAATTTCTACAAAGATAATCTAGAACAGATCGTCAAAGTAAGTAATAATGATGATGAAGTCATTTCTCTTTTGTCAAAACTGTCTGATCAGGAAAAAGAACACAAAAAAACAGTCTCAAGCCTTAATCTAAAACTCATCGACCAAGAGAAAAAATTTACAGTAAAATATGACAAGCTCAACTCAAGGCTTATAAAAATAAGAAACGATATCGTTAATAAAAAAAGCAATCGCGAAGAGATAAAAGAGCTTAACCAGCTACAGTCTACTCTTAACACATCTCAAAGTGTTTTTCTTCCTGCAAAGGAAGAGATTAAATTAGAACAATTAAAAATTGGTATAAACTTAATCGATAAAGTTTCAAAAAAAGAAGTTATTGTTACTTCTATTGATAAGAGAAAAAAAATCATTACTGTTACACAAGGGAAGTTAAAAATGAAGCTACCTTTAAGTAACCTTAAATTATCAAAAAACGCGGCCCCTCAACAAAAGATATCTATAAACGTTTTCAAAAATTCTAAACCTGAAATTATGCATGACTTTAGGGGCGTTAGACTTGAGGAATTTGAAAATAAATTGATTGATATTATTAATACTGTTATTTCAGGAGATATCCCTTATGCTCATGTCGTTTATGGCCATGGGGATGGTATTTTAAAGTCGAAAATTGTAGAGCTTAAGAAAAATTACCCTGAAGTACTTTTTGAACACCCTAATGGTGATGATGGAGCCGTAAATATTCAATTAATAAAGTAACCTATTCGCCCTGGTCTAAATTTTACCTTATCACGATCAGTTCTTTTTTCATTTCTCGAATTCCAACCAGGCACACTTAAAGATAACCAAACCAGCTTTGCCTCACCTACAATATTACTGGCAGGCACAAAGCCCCAAAAGCGACTATCAAATGAAAAGTCTCTATTATCACCCATAACAAATAAAGAGTTTTTAGGAACAATCACTTGATTGAAATCTTGTTTAAAGTAATTATCAATATCTATTTGATAAATATAATTTTTATTTCCTATTTCACTGTTATAATATTGAATATTGAAGTTTCGATTTTCCTCTTTATAACTCTTTAGAATATTCTCATCTTTAATAATGTCTGCTCTCAACTCTTTACCATTAAGTATAATCTTCTTCTTTCTTATTTTTATTATATCTCCTGGGAGCCCTATAACTCTTTTAATGTAAAAAATCTTGGGAGATGAAGGAAGTTTGAATACGACAACATCTCCACGTCTAGGAAGCTTAGTAGATGTAATATTCACTCTAGGAATATTAAAGTTACCAAACGAGATGTCCGTAAAAGGAAGTTTTATTCCATAACTTGTCTTATCGACAATTAAAAAATCACCTACTAACAAGGTAGGTATCATAGAGCTACTTGGGATGCGAAATGGAGCATAAAATGAGGACGTTAACACGCTCGTAAATAAAATAAAAAAACATCCTATATAGAATGATTTTTTTAGCCACTTAAACCGATTAAATATTGTTGAGTTAATTTCTTCCACTACTTGTTAATCTTTTTGGTTCACTCTTCAGTTTTACATAATGTTTTATAACTTTTTTTCCAAAATATGTTGGCTTCTGATACCATTTATCTTTATAAATATTCATTATACTTACAGAGATACCTAAATCGTCTTCACCATTGGGTTTCACAAAAAAGGTCAACCACTCTCTTTTACCTTTCGGAAGTCCTCCCGTAATAGAGCCTGTCTTTGCTCCAATTGAGTAGTTCTTTTTCACATTATAACGAAGACGTCGTGTTAGTGAACGAGCAGTTCCACTTAGTGCAGTAAACTCCATAAGGTTATACACATCTTCACGTAAACTTTCAGAAACATGCGAAATAACCTTTCGTTCTGGGTTCACAAATATAATATTGTTTTTTGAAATGTTCTCAATGATAGAAATTGTCTTAACAGGGTTTTTACTTGCTACAACATAACTCAAAAAGGCTGCATGAATAGGAGTTGTAAGAGTTTTCTTATTGAACCCTGAAGCTACTTCAGCAAGATTATATTGATCTGTCGCTGGCCTGAACTTACTTAGCTGTAAATCTAGATTAGTTAAGATATCTCTATTGAAGCCAAACTCATATGCCATTTCTGACAATTCAACAGCATTCGAGTTTTTAATAGCTGCTTTTCCAAAAATAACATTATTAGAGAAGGCAAATGCTTTTTTAAAGTTAATCTTTCTACTCCACTTCGTTATTTTATCTTTTAATTGATATTTATAGAGTGTTGTTCCCCTGCCTCTATAGGAAAACTTTGTGTCTGGTGATATTTTCTGATTCTGCAAAAGTTCTGCAGAGCTTACGATCTTAAACAAGCTTGCTGCTGGATGTGTTGGTGAAAAAATTATATTATTTGCTTTTTGTAGTTTATTTCGTCCATTACCGTATACTCCAATAATTCTTCCGGTATTATTGTCAATAATTGCAACAGATGTAAAAAAGTTACTATTTCTTTTTAACATTTTTTTTAAGAAGACTTGCCACTCTTCTTCAACAGTAGTTTTTACTTTAATTTTTTCATCCAGCACATACTCTCTCTTAACCTCATCTGAGTTAAGAAAAATATCGTGAAGTTGGTTTATATAAGAATAATATTCAAGTTTAGTTTTTTCTTCTCTATTTTTATTTAATATATTTAAATATACTATCGCCATGACGACAGATGACGTAAGGGCAACAATAATCATTATTAATTCTTTCTTTTTATTCTTCAACTTTATAGCCTATTCCTATTACAAAAAATTCTTTGCTTACAGTTCGTGTAGATTTTGGTTTTAAGTGATGAAACTCTTTAAAAAGGTTTCTTTTAGATTTTAAGTATTGTTGAGCTGCATTTGAGTCAAATACTTTAATAACAAAGTTACCATCTTTTTTTAAAAAAATTGGTAGAATTTCAAATACTTTCTCAACTAAATTTAAACTTCTATCTTGATCAACTGATTTTATACCTGTGGTATTCGGTGCCATATCAGATATTAATACATCAAAATAATCGTCTTCTTCTAAATCCTTAGGGACCTGAACATCAAAAATATCTTTTTCAAAAATTTTTACATTTTTTAGGGTCAACAAGGTTTTATTCAATGGTCTTATATCAATACCGATGGCCTTTCCACTTTCACCAATCGCTTTCGATGTATACTGCATCCAGCTACCAGGGTGATATCCTAAGTCGACAACACGATCACCTTTTTTAAATACTTTATACTTCTTATCTATCTCTTCTAGTTTATATACACTTCGCGCAAGATAGTTATCTTTTTTAGCTTTTTTAAAGTAGTGATCCTTTACTTTAAAATTCATTAATAAGTTCCCTTAGTTCATCAAAGTCTTTTTCAGTACACCACAAAAGTGGCCCTTCATAATACTTTTTATAAGAATTAATTTTACCATTTTTATTATAGAGGTATAACCCCTTTCTTTGACAAATAACTGTACCTGCGAAAATGTCCCATACATTCTTATTTGTTTTACTATAGACAAAACGACATTTTCCCTGAGCCAAGTATCCTAACTTTTTCGCTATACTACCCATTGGGACCATCTCCAAGGTTTCATCCGCAAACAGACCTCTTTCATAATCACTTCTTGATACGAGTCCATGGGTGTGTTCATGAATGTTCTCTGTAGAATCATTAGAGTGAATTTCAATTTTTTCATCTGGATAATACAACCATCCCCAGCTGTCCTCCGCCCAATAGCCAACTGAAACACAATACTCACCATTTTGCTTAACTAACCCCTTTGTTCCATCAATTGGGTCAACTATCAGAAGCGGCTTTAGAAAATCTCTTTCGCTACTTTCTTCACTATAGTAATTAAAATCTAAATATTTTTTTGCGATAGTTTTTACTGCTTTATCAATTTCAAGATCAATTTTAGTTACAAAACTTTTGTCTTTTTTAATTTCAACGTTATTGCTTTCTAGATTATTAACAAAGATTCTATCTATTTCTATTTTTAATTCTTTTATGAATTTTAAGTGGTTCATATTGACTCCTCTGTATTAACTTAGACGCTCACCATCTAAAATAACGCTCCGCTATTCTGACATTTTCTAAATAAAACTCTCATTTTTACTTGACTTGATTATTTTATCCACAAAAAAGAGAAAGTTATCCACATTATTGAATCTCTCTAGTGTGATAGACAATTGAAAGTGTACTAAAAAGCTTCATAAGTAAAAACAGTACATTACGACAATTGATCAAAGCACATATAGAGTCATTTATCTAAGAATCTGGCTTTATTAACACTTTAACTATAGTTATTCACAATTTCAGCATATTTCCATACTTTCTTACAGAACCTTAACTCAATATAAGTATTTTAGACATTAATGTGAAGAATTCCCTACATACTGAAAGCATGTCTAGGGCTAACGTTTGGTTAAATATGACCTTTTCTACTCTTCAGTGCTCAAGAACTCTAAATCACCCTCTTTAGCGATTGAGACGGCCATAATTTCACACTCTGGACCATGTGAACGTAGTAAGTTTGCAAGATATTTTATCTCGCCACTCTCTCCGTCAACATAGACATAGGGTGCTGATTGCATCTCAGAACGATTGAGTTGATTTGAACTTAAGAACTGATCAAAAAGATCTTTAGTAAGGCGTGTATGGAACACAAAGTACTCCTTAAGAAGTTTCCTTACTAAAATTGTAGCATAGTTTAGAATTTATATATCAAATATTCTCAGAAATATTTTCACCCTACCTTCAAAGTGACTATCAAGCAGACAAATTAAGATATAAATCAGATATATCATATTACGAGAAGATCTTAACCTGCTAATATTTTGGAATATAACTTCCAGTGGGAAAAGACTAAAAAGACTAAGTAGCCACATAATTGAGAAGTCTTTTACAAGGCTTGTATCAGCCGAGACAGTTGAGACGAATAATAGAAAATAACATAAAAGCAATTGGTCAATTCTATTCGTTTGAAACTGTAAGTCTTTTACTACTTTAATTTTTGGAAAAACATATTTAAGTACCACAACAATAAAACCAAAGATCGCCAAACTAAAGAATGCTTTTCTTTTAAATATAACAAAAAAGTTTTCGACAATTTCAGTATAAAAGAAACTATTACTTGAAAATACATCCTTATCTGAAAATAAAATAAGACCAGTCAAAACAATTCCCAAAAGCATGTACCTTAAAAATTGCTTTCGATACCACATTGTCTTATCTTTCAAAAAATAAAAAACAGTTAATAGAACCTGAATAGGCATTAACACTATCCAACTAGCATTTAGAATTGCACCATAAAAACTGACAAGGCCGAGGAATAAACCAGTCCTATAGGTTGAGCTTTTTGTTACCCAGATTAAGCTCCATATCCATAACAATGAATAAGTTGTACTAAGTGTTGCCCCTGGGTTAACAACAAGAATTTTACTAAACGACCATGACGACAAAAGCGCAAAGATACCAAGTAGCGACAACCTTCTTGAAACAAAAAACCTCAACAAAGCATAAAAATTAACGAGATAAAACCCTACTCCAATTAAGTAAAAATAAGCTGCCCAACCAAACCTTAAGAGTTCTGGATATTTATAAAAAGGAAAATAACTAACTTTTAAAAAATTCCAAAATATATTACTGATGTTTTCATTTTGATCAAAAAAAAGTTTTAGTGCCGGCTCATTAGTTAATGTAGGAAGTTCAGGGATTGAAAATACAAATAAAACAATGGTTAAGCCAACAAGTGTTTTTTCAAAAGAATCAAGATATCGAAACTCACCAAAGTGAGTAATAACTGACTCTTTAATAATTTTTCCTCTTGTAGGCCAAGAATAAAAAATACCCAACGAAACCCATACCGCCCAAAACGAATTGTAGACCCATTTTGTTGGTAATAAGCTTAATAAATTAAATATTAATATGAAGGCAAACATCCCAAGGAAAATTCGATAAACGACTCTATCAAGACTTGAATTAACTCTAAAATATATCTTCAGCCGGTGATCAATTTCCTTACCAAGTAGAAACCACTGACTGGCCATAAATATTGAGTAGAGAGACATGAGAAGTACTTGAAAGAGGGTATTAAGCTCTAGAGACTTTTGGGCCCAAATAGGTATGAGTAATATACTAAAGTATGTAACTATCCGAATTAAAAAGAATTTTGACTTTAAAAATATAATACCTGAGTTTTTTCCTAAAGTTTTTTCCATAATACCCGATAAATTTAGTAAGAAAACAACCTACTAATCTACCCAAAAAAGTTAAGCCGGCTCCCCAAAAGCCGGCTTTTCTATTCTAACTGATTAATATTATTTTGCCACTTATACCCTGCAATTCCTGCCCCTATAGGTCTACCTAACGTCTAGGACATTAATTTGATATTCTATATAACAAGATGAATTAGATTTTATCTATCATCTTTAAAGAACAATGGATCAGGAGGATCAGTTGGCTATTTCTTTTGGCTCTATTAATACAGGGTTGCCGAAGGACATTGTGAAGCAAATCATTGAGGCCGAAAAGATTCCACTCAAGAAGATGGACGGTCGTAAGGGTAAAATTAAAGACAAGCAAGCCCTTGTTGATGAACTTACACAGCTAATGACCGAAGCTAGGGCAAATGTACTAGCAAGCGGAAACGCGCGTTCACTAAAAGAATTAAAAGTTAATACTAACAGTGACATTGTTGATGTCACTGTCGATAAAAATGTTGCGGGAACGGGAAGTCATCAATTTGAAGTCGTAAGCTTGGCCCAAAAATCTTCAGCAATGAGCTCCGGTTTCGCAAGTAGAGAAGATAGCTATCTTGGTGTTGGATTTATTCAGTACTTTTTACCAGATGGTGAAAGCAGAGAGATATATGTCGACTCTGATAACTCAAGTCTTGATGGTGTCGCAAAGATGATAAATAAAGATGGTGACAATGGCCTAACGGCAACTGTTATTGATGACGGATCTGGTTCAGATTCCCCTTATAGACTACTACTAAGCTTATCAGAAACTGGTGATGGCCAAAGAGCTGAATTCCCATACTTTTACTTCGTTGATGGTGATAATGATTTTTATCTAGAGCAAGAAAGAAAAGCAAAAGATGCGGTTGTTAAGGTCGACGGTTTTGAAGTCGAAGTTCCTGCCAACACTGTTAAAGACCTAATTCCAGGGATGGTCATTGACCTAAAGAAAGCAAAACCTGGTGAAGAGTTTTCAATTCAAGTAGGTGAAGACAAAGAAGCCGTAACAGGCAAAGTTACGAATCTCATAGACAGTATCAACAAGGTACTGGGCTTTATAAAAGAACAAAATAATATTGATCAAAATACGGATACGTCTAGAACACTAGGTGGAGATAGTCTCTTACAAACACTAGAAGGAAGAATTCGTAGCACTATATTTCAAGATATCGAAACATCGAAAGGCTTTAGGCGATTATCAGATCTAGGAATTACATTTCAAAGGGATGGCTTACTCGGAGTCGATCAAAAGAAATTCGAATCTATTTTATCTAAAGACTATAATCAAGTAAGTGAAATTCTTGTTGGTAGATTTAGAGAAGATGGTACGAAGTCTCTCGGCTTTATTGAAAATTTTGGAAAATTTGCAAAGCAAGCTCTTCAGTATCCAAACGGAATTTTGACTTCTCGAAAGAATGGACTTCAGTCAAAAATAGATCAAATTGATAGAAGGATTGAACAAAAACAAAGAATCATTAATCAAAAAGAAAAGAATTTAAAAGATAAGTTTGCAAGGCTTGAGGGAACGATTTCAAGAATCCAAGCTCAAGGTGCAGGCTTAGCAGCACTCGGTGCTGCAGCACCAGCAACCCAACAGTTAGGTTAATATATTAGGAGGCAATTATGAGTTACGGACTCGGAGCTTACAAGAAAACATCTATTCATACCGCCAGCAAAGAACAAATTCTTTTAATGCTGTATCAAGCGGCAATTAAAAATGTAAAAAAAGGGATGGATGCAATAGACAACAAAGAGATCGCCAAAAAAGGTGAGTTCATTGGAAAATTTCAAGATATTATAATCGAGCTTAACAATAGCTTAGATTTTGAAATTGGTGGTGAAGTTGCAAAAGAGCTATCTTCTCTTTACGACTTTATGCTTTATTCAAGCACCCAAGCAAACATTAAAATAGACAAGGCCCCGCTAGAAGCATGTCTTAATGTATTGAACACTCTTTATGAAGGCTGGACAGAAGCAATTAAAGAAATAAGAAAAGATAAAGCAAACAGTACTGAAGGTGAGGCTTAAGATGATTGATAGATGCATAGAATATATAATGATTCATACTGATATTTTCAATGCTATTGAGAAATCTACAAGAAACCTTCTTGATGCAATAAAAAGTGGAAATGTAGACTCAATTGAGCAACTTACAGACAATAGAGATCAGGTCATAAAACTGAGTGAAGAAGTTTACTCAAGAATTGAGTCCTTTATAAATAACCTTCCACAGGAAGAGTTAACAAAAGAAAATATTGAGCTCATTAAAGCGTGGTCATTTGACTTCAGTGATCAGATAAATTTGATTCAAAAGCTTGATCAAGAAATAATTGATTCTTTAAATAATGAAAAGCAAGAGATTAGCAAAGAAATTGGCGAAATTTATAAACTCAGTCAAAAATTCAAGGGCTATAATCTCAATAATTTAAAGTAAAATTACCTGTGTAATTAGTTCAACCAAATGTCATTTTGGCACCACACAAATTGACAAGAAGGGCACTTCCATGAGGTAATAGAGGTAGAATTGGAGTCAATGATTGACCCTTCACCAAAAAGATTCAGGAAGAACAATCATTTTCTCAAACATACATTTACTTTAAACCATGGAAGAGGTTAACAATGAAGTCCCAAGGATGGAAGACAGAGGTAAAACTCTCAAAAAGTGAAAGTAAAATACCAGTCGTTGATGGTGTTCATTTACACTCAGTTTATAACCCAATTAAAGAAGCTGAATCTTTCGCCTCTCAAAACAAAGAACTTTTAACAAAGAAAAATACCGTCTTAATTTTTGGACTTGGCTTTGGCTATCATGTGAAAGAAGCTGAAGTTCAAATGAGAAAAAAGTTTGGTGATCAATACCTATTATGGGTTATTGAACCAAACCTAGATGTTTACCAAGGAGCCTTAAAAGAAGGCCTTATCAAACCTAGCAAAAATCTACGTATTACATGCTGTTCTAGTGTTGAAAGTTTCTTTCAAGATGTACCTTTAATGAACTATCTAAGCATGAGCCCTTCAGTTATACCTCACCCAGCAAGTTTCAACCTTTATAATAACTTTTTCAAAAGCTTCATGACATATAAAGCATCAAAACTCAGCAGTGAATATTCTAAGTTTGTAAAAGATGAAGAGCTTAGAAATTATCTTATTGCAGACCATGAAAACTCAAGCCTTGAGACAATATGGGAAGAAGTAAAACATAAAAACAAAATCACAAAGCACGACCTGTTATTACAGGGCCTTGAAGCTGTTATTACACAGAGAAAAGAAGAGGTTATAAATGAATAAGATACTCATCGTTAATTTAAAAAGATTTGGTGACATTTATCAAAGTGCACATTTAATAAACTCACTTGCAAAAAATCATCCTGGCACAGAGATTCACATGTTGGTATATAAGGACTTTAAAAAAGCCGCAAGATCCCTAACCAATGTCACAAGTGTCTTAACAATTAATAAGAAAAAAATTGAGAGCTTCTATAAAAACGAACTCTACAGTAACGGTCTTGCGATCAATGAACTTAATGAAACGATGCTAAGTCTCTGCAAAGAAGAATGGACAGATGTTATAAACTATAGCAATGACAAAGCATCTACATTTATCAGTACCTACATTGCCAACGAGACTGACTCAAAAATACATGGCGTCTACTTCAACAGCACCAACTCAGTCAGTTACTCAAATAACTGGGCCTGTTTTCTTAATGAAGTCCTTAGCGTAAAGGATTTCTCACCACTCTCTTATAATGAAGTATTTCACAGAATACTTAATTTAAGAAGTATTGATCACGGTGACAAGATAAAATCAAACTCACAACATAATGAAACGGCAAAACAAAATTTTTTAAAACTGAAAGAAACCCTCAACAGCGAAAATCCATCAAAAGTAAAAATTGTCGGGATTCAGCTACTAACGAGCCAAGAAGATAAGAATATACCTTTTCAAACGATTACAGACTTTATTCGTTATGCAAAAGCCTCTAATGAGATATGCCCAATACTGCTTGTAGCACCTTCAGAAAAAGAAAAGGCGTTTGCAAATAGAATTAATGCTGAGTTTGATAATACTCTTGTCAGCGTTGAATGCGACCTTATTGCCCTACCTTCTGTTGTCGCCAACCTCGACGCTATTGTGACACCTGACACACTTATAAAACATGTCTCAGATCTTCTCTCTACTCCGGTTATTGAAGTATCACTTGGCCCTTCTCCAACTTTCAAACAGGGTTCAAATAACTTGAACAGTCTCATATTAAGAGAAAAGAAATCTAATATAGGTGAAGCAATAAGTGCCAAAGACATTTATCAATCAACACTATTACTTTTAAACAAAATCAGCAGTGAGGATTTCGACTTAAGCAACAACACACAATGCTACTTTAATGATCAAGACGAATTCGGAAATTACATTGTTCCTTTAAACAAAACATTCGACTTTAATGAAGCTACCCGACTGATGTCTAGAGCATATCTTTCTGAACTCGAAAAAAACAATGATAAAGAAAAGATATTCAAAAATCTAAAGAACTCTTTTGATCAAACCCAATTAAACCTATGGTTGGAAAGAGAAAAGGTTGAGGTTAGTGAATGCACCAAGCTTTTACTTCGAGCTCTTAGATCGTTAATCAGAACTCAAGAGAATCTTAAGAACGCACCACAGTTTGTAAATGACCTAGATGGACTTCTCGGCTTTACATCGAGCAACTCACTTTCAGGTATGACAGTTCTGTACTTCAGAGGAATTATAGACAGCCTTGAAAACGATAACACAGAAGAAAATCTAAAAGGCATTGAAAGAGCTGTATATCAACTTAAAAATGACCTTCAAACATCTTTGCATATCATTCGAGATTTCGAAAAGTTCTATAGAGAGAGCAAAGGTGCAGATATAACAAAGAGACTTCAAAAAAACTTAGGTGGTAAAAATGTCTAATCAGGACTTTACGAAACTTATAGAAGACGTAGACAAAATGGTAACAGCTGCAAGCGAACAGTTTGCAAATAATGGAAAACTTGAAAATGATAGCATCAAGACACTCCTAATAGCTTCTTTATTAGAGGAGGAATTTGGTAATGGACAAGAAAGTAACTAAAACTTTTTGCTTTATTCAAATTACAAGACTTGGTGACCTCATACAAACTTGCCAAGTTGCAAAAGAACTAAGGGCACAGAGGCCTGAACTCAGACTCGTCCTGATTGCTCGTAAACAGTTCGCCGCTCCTCTCGAGTTTCTTTTAAAAGATCTCTTCGATAAAGTTTATAACTTAGACTTCAAGTATAATGTTAACAAAGCAACAGAGCTTAGCTCTATTGATCAATACATTACAAGTTTTGTTAATGATGTTAATCAAGAAAAAATCGATGTCAGTATTAACTTTAGCTATAGCAAATCTTCAAACTATCTTCACACACTTCTAGACTCAAGATATAAACTAGGTCCTAGTCAAAACGATCAAAATCAAACTGATATTTTTGATCCATGGTCTACAATTGTTCAGGCCAACGTAATGAGAGGTCCCTTTAATCCATTCAACTTAGTGGATATTTATAAAAGAGTTGTAGGAGTAGATCAGCTAACACCTGAAACATTTGAACTTAAAGACAAAAGTATTATATCAATTCATCCATTTGCAAGCAGTGAGCGTAAAAGCTGGTCTATTAAAAAGTGGAAGGAAGTCGTTATAAAGGTCCTTAGGGCCAACACTGAAATAAGTATCAATATCGTAGGTGCTAAAAACGAAGCACATCTTGCTAAAGAATTATTTGATGACCCTGTTATCAAGTTTTTTGAAGATCGAATTAAGAACTTAGTGGGAAAAACTTCTATTGAAGAACTTTTTGTATACTTACAGAACTCCAGTCATTTTCTAGGTCACGACAGCATGACGGGACATCTTGCAAAGCTCGCAAATTGCCCAACGCTAACGGTTTCACTTGGCACGGTTAGACCACAAGAAACAACACCATATGGTCACCATAGCTACAACATTGTACCAAAAACAAAGTGCTTTCCATGTTTTCCTGATGAAACTTGCCCCAATTACAAATGTCATTCGGATATAAGCTATCAGGCAACATCACAAATTGTTAACATGTTTATTAATAATGAAGACATTAATGAAAAAAGCTTGGCTGAGAATGTAAACCTATTTCACCTAAATGGTATTGAAGTATTTAAATCTGAATTCACATCCGCCAACTTCTTCAACCTAAAGCAAGCAAGTGCGAACCCATCAGATGCCAAAAGTATCATTCGATTGTTACTAAGAATAATTTACTTATACAAGTTTTCTGAAATAGAAGAGGATGTAAAATTTCCAAAGCTTACTCAAGATTCCTATTCACAACTATATGCATCCCTCGAGGGAGTCCAGCATCTTTTTGAACTTAGCGAATTTGGTAAAAAATATTCAAAGGACGTCATATTAGAACTTGCAAAAGACAGTCCCTCTATCAACTTAATTAAAAAACTAACTGCGAAAATTGATGAGATAGACAAGCTTCAAGAGATGGTACTCCAACCATTCCCACTACTAACTCCATACGTAGAATTCTTCCAGGTTATGAAAGGAAATTTAAAAGGAAACAATCTTGTTGAGTTATCAGAAAGTAATTACATTCTCTACAATGATTACTCAGTCTTAACATCTACTCTAAATGATTTATTAACAAAAATTTTGTCTGAACATAAGATTAATAAAAAGACTTTAACCAATGAAGCTAAGGAATAGCTATGAACTTATCTATTAACAAAAGACTTATTGAAATCAAACTAGAAGAAGATACTACTGTCCTAGATCTTATAAATGCCCAATACCTAGAGTCTAAAGAAAAGGTTGTCACAGAGGTAATACTAGACGGAGAAAAATTCTTCTTAGATGATGAAAACAATTTTGCCAACACACTCGTTAAAGATATTGGTGATATTGATCTATCTGTAAAAACATCCATGGAGCTTGCCAACGAAGCCCTAGATAGTTGTAACAGCTATATTGATACTGTTATTGCTTCCATTGACCAACTGACTGCATCTTATCAGCAAGGAGATCAGCAGCTTGCAAACGCACAATTCGCAGAAGCCATTGAGATTATTGATCTATTTGTCCAGCTAATCACCGGTATTCATAAGACTTTTAAGCGAAATGTAGTTAATTTATCGGAGCAAACACCTATTGTTCAAAAGCTTGAAATTCACCTATTTTCAATCATAAAAGCACTTCTACCAGCTAAGGAAAAAGAGGACATCATCATGCTTTGTGACTTGCTTGAGTACGAACTGAAAGATAACCTAACACAATGGAAAATTCAGGCAATTCCGGCATTGAAGAAACTAAGCCAGTATTAAATAATAATACTTATTTTAATTATATATATGACTCTTTAAAAAGTTTTGATGAATCATTTGAGTCATCAAAGCTTTTTAGAACGAGCAAGAAGTTCTCTAGTGTCTTCAACTCAAACACAGATAACTATAATAAAAATTTAGACAAGTTAAGAAGATCCCTCTATCAAGAAATTAATAACAACCTACAAACAATTCAAACATTACCATCATTTCTTATAAATACTCATCCTTTTGATTTATATGATAGTTGTCAGATTATTTCTCATGCAAAAGGCTCTCAAACAGCTCAGTCCTTTTATTCAATCAAAAACTCAGGTTCAGGTTCAGATTTCATGAAGGCGGACATATTTGTAAGCCTTTACAAGAATATCAAAAAGTCTAAGCATAAAATATTCAACCAATCACAACTTAATCGAAGCGAGATTATCCCTTTAGGACAATTTTTAGCAAAAGAATTTACAACTTCACTTCATAATATAATTTTAATTGTTGGAAGAAATGAATTTCTCCCTCCTGAGAAAATAGAACTAGATAACTTCAACACTTTGATAGAGAGCTTAAACCCATTATTCAACGGCCTTCTAAGCAGAGGTCAGATCAATGAAAAAATTGAAAATTTAATCTCAATTCTAGATATGTTCCCAATGCCCGTTGCTATTTTCAGTAATAATGGAAACTTAATATTTCACAATACTGAATATGAAAATTCACACAAGGGCGATACACTTAAACCAAACCTTTCTGAAAAACTTTACCATCTAAGCGGCGGAAACAAATTAAAAGTATATTTTACAATATCTACAGAAGATGCAGATATATATCACTACCAAAGAGTCTCACTTCTGGGTGAGCTGCTAAATACTTTAAGACATGAACTAAGTAATCCGATGTTTGGAATTCAACTTGCATCTGATCTTTTACAAGACGAAATTGAAGACTTAGAAATAAAAGAAACTATTTCTGATATAAATACATACAGCAGTCGCTGCCAAGAAATCATTAAAAACTTTAGTACTCTTTACAGAGATGAAAACAATGTTGAAACGATTGATGTCAATACACTCTTAAGTGAGGCTCTATTGCTTGCAAAGTCTGAGACGAGGGGGATTCCGTTAGAAAAGGATTTCCCTTCTGTAAATGAAATATTTTTAAAAACAAATCCAACCTGGCTAACCCAAATATTATTTAATCTAGTTGTAAACTCTAGTCATGCGATTAGATCAAAAACAAATGATCTCATAAATCAAAAAATTAAAGTTCAAGCTTATGCTGAAAACAACTATTTATTCATCAAAGTAAAAGATTCTGGACCAGGAATATCAGAAGAAATAAAAAGTACTATATTCAAGCCATTTTTCACCACTAAAAGTAAAGGTACAGGGTTAGGCCTGTCTATATGTTCAAGTCTAATTAGAAAACTTGGCGGTACAATCAAAATAAGCGATGATAGTGAAATGAAAACTTGTTTAGAAGTAATTTTACCATTTTAAATATGAAAGTTTTAATCGTTGAAGACGAACTACTTATTCAAAAGAGCTTGAAAAAGCTTATCGAAAAGCGTGGTGTAGAGGTGCTTGTAGAGAGCGCGGGGCGTAATGCGATTGAAACCATAAAGTCTAATGATTTTGACAGGATAATCTGTGATCTTATGTTGCAAGATATTACAGGATTTGATGTTATAGAAGAGTCAAAAAATAAATTTACAGCAGAAGAGATTGGCAAAAAGTTTGTCATCATGACTGCCTACAGCTCTAGTCAAGTTCTAGAAAAAGCATCACAATATGGCTGTAGGGTTTTAAGTAAACCTTTTGATAATATTCAACAAGCAATAGACATCTTTTTAGATATTTGAGTTCATATGAAAAAAAAATTGAGTATAAAAAATGTAGGAATTGTACTTAAACCGAAAAGAACACCGGAGTTTCGAAATATTGTTCCTAATATTTGTAGATGGTTAATCAAAAGAAAAGTACAAATTAATTTTCTTGAAAGTGATGAAGAAAGAGCTTCAAAGTTTCTTGGTGCTGAGTTTAATAAAGTTAAATTTTTAGATCATAAGCATTTCTTAAAAGATAATGATCTTATTATTACACTTGGTGGAGATGGAACTTTTATTGGTATCGCAAGAAAGTGTACAAAAGATTCTCCTCCGATCTTTGGAATAAACCTTGGTAGACTTGGATTTATTACGGAATTTTCAAAAACTGAGTATTTCGACTACCTAGAGGATATCTTTAAAAGTAAATCTAACCTAAAGGTTATAAATTTATACAAAGTAGAAGTGAGAAGAGATACAAAAATAATAGGGAAGTCGTTCTTTATAAATGATGCTGTTATCAATAAAAATGAAATCAGCCGAATGCTCTCATTAACAGTAGAAAACAAAGACGATATGATTTACAGAATTAGCGGTGATGGTCTTATCGTAAGTAGCCCAATAGGTTCAACTGCTTATAGTTTAGCGGCCGGTGGTCCAATAATTCATCCCGATGTAAATGGACTTGTTCTTACTCCAATATGCCCTCACTCACTCAACCATAGACCACTCGTACTTAGCGACAAGGAAAGTATCTCAATCAAGGTTCCTAAAAATAGTGATAACGTAATATTAACTTTAGATGGACAAGAGGCAATAGCTCTTGAGTCAAGAGACCTTATTACTATTACAAGAAGCAAAACAAGAAAAGCCAAAATGATATTAAACCCAAATCGTACTTACTTTGAAGTTCTTAAAGAAAAATTTACACACGGAAAAAGAGAGTTCTAATGAGCAAATTAATTTTAAATAGTATTACTGTTAAAAATTTCGCTACTTTTGAAAATCAGACAATTGAGTTCGATAATAAATACAATGCCATTGCTGGTGAAACAGGGAGTGGCAAAAGTCTTATCCTTGATGCTTTTCAGTTTCTATTAGGTCAGCGAGCAGATAAAAAAGTTGTAAGAAAGAACTCTAACTCTGCTGTAATTGAAGGGATATTCAGTTGTTATGACCAAAATATACTCAATTACTTTGAAGAAATTGGTTATCCGGTATTTGATAATCAAATAATTATTAAAAGAATCATAAGTAACTCTGGTCAATCAAAAAGTTCACTTAATGATTTATCATGTAGCTTAGCGACTCTTACAAACTTCAGTAAACGATATATTGATCTCGTAGGGCAATTTGAAAATCAAAAGCTATTATCACCAAACTACCAGCTTAAGCTTCTTGATACATACGGGGATCACCTTGATTTACTCGGTAAATATGAAGAAAGTTATAATACTCTACAAGGCCTTTATCAGAAGAAAGTGTCTCTAGAAGCAAACTTGTCACAAAGAGAGCAAAGACTCGATTATATTAATTTTCAACTTGAACAACTTAACTCTTTAGATCTTGATGTTGATGTTGAGAAAAGTTTAATACAGGCAAAACATAGTTACTTAAATGCTGAAAAAAAGAATGCTCTCATACAAAATCTTAATAATATTTTCACAGAATCAGATACTTCAATTGTTAATCAACTCAATAATGCTCAAAAATTAGCCGCAAACAATTCAAACCTAATTAAAGAAGAGATCACCAATAAAATTGAAGAAGCTAAAAACTATATTGAAGACTTAAGTTATGAGCTCACAAATATCGACAGAGACGACTTAAGCGAAGAAGACTTCAATACTGTTATTGACGAACTAGATGTTTTTCAAAAATTAAAGAGAAAGTTTAATGTTGAAACTTCTGAGCTTGTAGAAATCAAAAGTTCATTTGAAAAGGAACAAGCTGAGTTAATGAATATTGATAATGAACTGAGTGAGATTAACAATTCTATTTCTAGTATTGAAAATGATTGCTGGACTCAAGCAAATAAACTTCATGACCTTAGAGAAAAGTGTTCACAAAAATTATCAAAAGAAATTACGAATGGAGTACAGGCCTTAAATATGAATGGCGCAACCATTCGATATGGTGTGGTCAAGTCAGAAACACTAACAAAATATGGCTCTTCAATTGCCTCTATCACTGCTGAAACTAACCCTGGGGAAGGATTTTTCAATCTTAAGGATATTGCTTCAGGTGGTGAGTTAAGTAGGGTTTTACTTACGCTCAGAAGGGTAGTATCAAAAACAGATTCTATTTCTATTTTCTTCTTTGATGAAATTGATACCGGTATTGGTGGAGAGACAGCTAAGAAGATTGCTCAAATGTTAAAAACTGTTTCAGGAAAGAGTCAAGTCATTGCAATTACCCACTTACCTCAGCTAGCATCTGTTGCTGATGTGCTTATCGTTGTGGCCAAAGAAACAATTCAAGACGGTAAAAAAACAAGAACCTTTAGTAAGGTTTCTAAGCTTAGTGGTAAGGAGCAAGACAGCTATGTTACGACTCTTGCAGGCTTATAAACTCAATATTTTGGTTATTAATATAAATAAATGAATTTGTCTTTTGTGCATATCCATTATTTATATACTTAAAATTGTCTGTTATGAAAAAGTCTTGTACATGACTATGGCCACATATTAGAACATCAATATTCTCTTCCTCTTGAACTTTTAGGGCATAGTTTCTGAACTTCTCTTTAATTTTGTCTTCTTGATTAAAGTATTTATTATTTCGCTTTCTTGATTTTTTTGAGGCCTTTACACCGATTGCTCTTACAAATCGATAAGGTACAACTTTATCCGCAAGCAATTTAATGAATTGGGATCTTATTACTTTTTTGTATCTTTGATAGCTCAAGTTATCAACCTCAAGATCATCACCATGAGAAAGTCGCATGCGAGTCTTCCCTATATTGATTATGACTTTATCATCTTTAATAAATTTGAACTTATTTGAGAATTCAGAAAAGTATTCTTTGAATATTCTATCAATATGGAAGTCATGGTTTCCTTCAAAGAAATATACCTCTACACCTTTCTCACATAACTTTTTTAATAACTGAAAAATTTCTTCAAACTCAGTTATGTATTCAATTCGATTTCCCACCATCAGGTCAAATATATCGCCTAATAGAATAACCTTGTCTGAGTTTTGAATCTTGGGAGATTTTAAAAAAGAAAAAAGGTATTGATACCCTTCGTCTCCTTTTTCTTTGATGTGTATGTCAGATGTTATGCTTATTTTCACTCTTTAATTATATGTTCTCATGCCTGTTACGGCTAGGGTTTAAGCCTAAGAACCATCCTGATACTAGTAAGCACCAGGATGGATGGGCTTAATAGGAAAAATAAACCATTGCTTAAAAATTTATAATTCCTTTATTGTAAAAAGATGGGGGAAGAATACTTCCCCCTTTTTTAATTAACCAATTAATCTTAGAGCGTTATTTGGTAGTGCATTTGCTTGAGCAAGAGTAGTAATACCAGCTGATTTAACAACTTGATTTGCAGCTAATTTTGCTGACTCTTCAGCTACATCCACATCTTGGATAACTGATCTTGCACTATCTTGATTGATTGTCTGAACCTCAAGGTTAGACACTGTAGATTGTAGTCTACTTTGTATTGAACCGAGTGTTGCACGTTGTCCAGAGACCTTTCCAATTGCTCCGTCAATAACCTCAATCGAGCCTAAGGCATCACCTTTATCTGAAATTCCAGACCCAGAGATTCCAATCGATCCTGTCGATGCATCTGACTCACTTGAATCAAATGCTATTTGATTTTGTTCACCAGCAAAAGCTCCTACTTGGAAATCTAAGGATCCTGAACCTTCACCGTTTAATAAGTTTGTTCCGTTAAATGTTGTTGATTCACTAATACGATCAACTTCAGCAACCAATTGTTGGTATTCTTTATCCAAGAATCCTCTTTCGTTTTCACCAACAGTGTCTGAAGCGGCTTGTACCGTCAATTCTCTCATTCTAACTAAGATGTTTGAAACTTCATTCAGTCCACCTTCAGCTGTTTGAACCAGTGAGATACCGTCGTTAGCGTTTCTAGTTGCTTGTCTTAAACCTTTTGTTTGTGCCTCAAGGTTTGTTGCAATCGCAAGTCCTGCAGCATCGTCTGCTGCTTTTGTTATCCTCTTACCAGAAGATAGTTTTTCTAATGAAGCATCAGATTTATTTGATACCTCTTTCAAGTTTTTCTGCACCGTTTGTGATGCAATGTTTGTCGCAATTCGTAAGCCCATTTTAATTCTCCTGTTACATTTTAAAGCTTCACAGCTTTCTAAGTTTTATCTGAGTTTTTTTGTCAGACAATAACCGTATCGTCGCACCGCCCAAATACTTTAGTATTCTTGTCAAGAACATTTAAAAAAAAGTGCATTAATGTTGTAATTACAGTGACTTATTGGTTGATTATTTTTGGCAAGTATTTTGATTAGACAAAAAAAAGGGCCTCATTAAGAGGCCCTCAGTTGGATTTTTATTCGTTTTAATTATCCAATCAGTTTTAATGCGTTAGCATTAGAGTTGTTGGTTTGAGCTAATACAGAAGTTGCTGATGCTGTTAAGATGTTACTCTTAGCTAGCTCTGCTGACTCTGACGCTACATCAGTATCTCTAATTCTAGAGTTAGCAGCAGACAAGTTCTCAGTCTGAATATCTAAGTTTCTCATTGTAGACTGTAGTCTATTTTGGAGAGCACCTAGTCCAGCTCTGTTCTCATTAATATTACCAATGGCCGTATCAATCGTCTCAAGGTTTGATTGTGATGCTTCCTTAGAAGCAACATTCATTCCCTCAATTCCGATATCAGCAGTTTTTGCACTTGTTAAAGCTGGGTTATAACTAATTCGATCATTTTTCTCATTGTTATAAATTCCAATTTGGAATTCCATCTTTTCACCTTCACCAGACAATAGGTTTTTCCCATTGTATCTAGTTGAAGTAGCAATTCTTTCAACTTCAGTCGTTAACTGTTGAAATTCCAAATCACTAAACTTTCTTTCCTGATCACCAATCGTGTCCGATGCTGACTGAACTGATAGTTCTCTTAGTCTTACTAAGATATTTGAAACTTCGTTAAGACCACCTTCTGCTGTTTGAATAAGAGAGATACCGTCACCAGCGTTTCTATTCGCTTGTCTTGTACCTCTAATATTGGCCTTTAACTTCTCTGATATTGCTAAACCTGCAGCATCGTCTCCTGCTTTATTGATTCGACTTCCCGAAGCTAGTTTCTCTAAAGATGAACTTTGACTCTTCTTTACTTCCCCTAAACTTCTTTGTGCTGCAATTGATTGAACATTTGTTCCGATTCTAATACCCATACTAATCTCCTGTTTTCATAATACCTTCCTCCTTGTGTTGTTATTCTGATCAACCTTGAACAGAACCCAAAATTTTTCTACAGCAAAATCCCAAAATTAATTGCTGTAAAGACCCTATCGGGTAGTCAGTTTTTTTCTTAATGAAAAAGGGGAAAAAAGTTCCACAATTACGAGGGGTTAAGTGATCAAAGCAGTCAAGTACTAGAGGTAAGTTACTAATTAAACATAGATTTATCTAAGTAGTTTTCTAAGGTATTTTTCAACTCAATACCAATTTTTAATTCATTATTTTCAACACTAAAGTGTTTACCAACATGATTTTTTGAATTGAAATTTAAAACTAAAATGCTTTTATTATTCTTTAGGATAGATTTTAAAAATTTTATAAGCGATCCAAAGTCAGAAAATGCATAAGAATATACATATGCTTCTGTATCACGTGTATCAAATATGATTTGCGATTTTTTTATTTTAATAAGATAAAGCTTAGTCATTTCTCGCTTTACTAATGATATTCGTTGTTGAGTATCCATCTTTAAACGTAAGAGATTTTACTTCTCCTCCAGCTTTAAGAACAAGATCACTACCTACAATTTGATCTGGCTTCCAATCACCACCCTTAACTAAGATATTCGGTGATATTGATTTTATTAATTCGTATGGAGTATCTTCATCGAAAATAAAAACTTTTGAAACGCTTCTTAAGTTCTCTAAGACAAACTTTCTATCAAGTTCTTTATTTATTGGCCTTTCTGGTCCCTTTAATCTCTTTACTGATGAGTCGCTATTAAGTCCCACAACAAGAATGTCGCCCAAGGCCCTTGCTTCGTTTAGGTATTGAACATGTCCAGAGTGTAATATATCGAAACAACCATTGGTAAAAACTATCGTTTTACCTTTAGAGGCTTCTAAGAATTTCTCTATCTCTATCATTTTTCTTTTACTACTTTTGTGTCAGATAACTTTCCTTGAAAATCTAAAATAACAGGAAAGAAAAAAAGCGGTATAGATAGTAGGGTAATAATAGAACGAACGAGGCAATCTGATGAATCTGGTTTTTTACTATTTAACTTAACAAGCCTTAATGAGAATAACCGCTTACCAATTGTTCCGTCAGCATCGAGCAATGAAAAATACATCATAAAAAAGAAACAAAAAATTGTAATAAGAAAAGGTGCAGACCAAATGAGGTTTGTCTTTAGAAAAAGATTTGCAAGCTCAACACCGGTTAAACTTAAAGAGGTAACGTAGAATGAAAGAGTCATCAGACCGACAATAATAAAATCAGTTACAAACGCAAAAGATCTATCATTTTCACTAGCAAGCTTTAGTTTTCTTTCTCTTGGTGCTGACTTTACTCTTTCAGTGGCCATGGATTTCATAATACTCGGTAGGGCCATTTCTTCTAATAATTGTTCACGACGAGGTTGCTGGGAAGAAGGAGATGTTGCTTTCTTGAAATTAGGCTTCTCTACCTGTTTTGTTCCTTCGATTAAGGATTTCTTTGCAGGCTCAACATTTTTTTGATCTTTATGAAAACCTAAACCTTGGTTTAAGGCCTTAAACTCATAGTTCTCTAAATCAAATTCATCTATATTAAATTTAATCTCTATAGCTTCATTTACGTCATGTTGAGTTTGGTCCATAAATTCCCCTTTATATATAATAGAATCTCACAAAAGGAACTAAGCGTAAAACTAAGAATTAGACTCGGTGCCCAAGCAATAACCAATAGCAACCGGTAATGCCGTTACGGCCTTCATTATATTGAGCGGTAGGTGGAGCATTACAGAGTTATCAAGTTGCTCAACGAAGTCTTCTTCCATATTGGAAAAGCCTGCTTCAGGACCAATAATTATCAAGCACCTGCCAAGAGTATTCTTAGACACGGTTTTTCTTGAATTTGAGGTAAATAGCAAAACGGTATCATAATCCTTAAAAGGAGCTGCTGTTATATCATCTAAAATTATAAAGTCTGGACGAAAATGATTATTGGACTGCTCTAGAGATGAAGATATAATTTGTTCTATTCTCTTATTATTTTCAAAACTCCACTGCGAGTACTCACTTTCGGCAAAGTAAATATTATTAACTCCAGCTTCGATACAAGAGCGAATCATTGCTTCTGCATATTCTTTTTTTGGAGGACAAATTAAAACATCGGGAGTACTACATCTTTGCCCTGTAATAGCTTCACTTGAAGAGGCAATGACACATGACTTTTTATTAATTTCATTAAGTTTATAAACTCGGGAATTTCCGATGCCATCTAACACTAGAATTTCGTAATCTCGTTTAAGTCTTAAAACTTTAATAAGATGATGAAACTTTTCATCAGTTAAGATGATTTCATTTGAAAGTTCAATATTTTCTAAATAGATAGCTCTCATTTCTTTTCAAACAGGATAGCGCTCCAGTCTCCTTTTGAGACTGTTTCAATATGATCACATATATCTGAATAAGCATTTATGATTTCATCAACCTGGTGATTTAAAAGTCCTGACACAATAAGGCTCCCACCCACTTTTAAATTTTCCAATATGATATTTTTCTCTGAGACTAATACATTGTTTAATATATTAGCAAAAACCAATGAGTACTTTTCATTCAAATAACTAAAGCGCTCCCTCAATATAACTCTTTGGTTTTTATTATATTTGGAAAAATGATTAAGCTCTAGATTATAAACACAATTCTCAAGAGCATCAGGGTCAATATCAACAAAGTCACAAATAACACTTTTTTTCTTTACCGCTGCGATACCAAGAATTCCACTTCCACAACCAAAGTCTAGAACGAAACTTTCAGTTTCAAGCTTATTAATGATCTTTTCCATTAACTTCAAACATAAGTAAGTAGTCTCGTGAGTTCCTGTACCAAACCCCATCCCAGGATTGATATACACCTCATCTTGACTGTCTTTCCTCTTGTCCCATGAAGGTACTACTTTTAATTCATCGGAAACATGAATTTCTTTATAAGATTTTTTCCATTCTTCATTCCAGTCCATCTGGTCTTCTTCAGTTAAACTTTCGATTTTGATGTTTTCTTTTTCAATATATTTTTTAAACTTATCAACATCTTTCATATTTCCAAAGAACACCGATACCTTGTCACTCTCTGAGGCAGAAGTTACTTCATCTATTATCTCTTCAGTAATATCGCCAGCACTAAAGGCCCTCTCTCCAAGAATTGAATCTACCTTCGCTTCATCTATTGAGTAATGCTGAATCCCAACGCAGTTACACTCCTCATAAGCATATAAGGACACATTCTCTTTTTGTGAAGAGTTCAAACTTAATTTGATATGAAAGTATTTATTCACTTCTAATCTCACTTAATCCAACAAAACTACCATTTGGATATACCTTCACATTTTTAATCTTGTCATTAAAAATCCAACTAATTTTGGGATGCCAAAGGTTGATATACGCATATTCTGTATTGATGATTCCCAAAGCCTCTTTTAAATACTTATTTTGGTCCTTACGTACATTTGTTAAGCTTGCTTTATCAATAAGATCATCAACACTCTTATTGGTATAATATCCACGATTAGCACCTTTAGGTGGAATTTTATTCGAGTGGAAAACATATTCAATCATCCCACCGTCAGTAAAACCTACCCACTGACTAAGAACTATATCGTAATCTCCAGACTTATAACTTCTCATAAATGTTCCCCATTCCTGAGTAAGTATTTCTACCTCAATTCCATTTTTCATATAATAGTTCGCCAAGGTTTTAACAATTTCAAAGCTACTTTTAGAATTTGAAACCTTCCATGTAATTTTTAGGTTCTTATTGTCTTTAGACCAATTTCCAGAATTGTTTTTCTTATATCCCATTTCAATTAATAGCTTATCGGCAGCCTTGGGATTATAACCCTGCTTAGCTTCTTCATTATAAAGACCTTTAAAAGATGGTCCGAACATTCCTGTTGATGCAATGACTTGGTTCTTAAACTTAAATTTCACAATTTCATCAATCGGCAAATACATACCAAATGCCTGTTTCATTCTTTTATCTTTGAAAATTTCCTTTTTATGATTAAAGTTTATATAGACATAATTACTAGAGCTTATTTCATAAAACTTTAAGCCTTTGCTATTTTTTTTCATCCATTCAATTTTCCTGGGCGAAAGTGTTGCAAGTGATCCATCAACTTCTTTATTAATTAGCTTTAGGGCCAGTGTAGTCTCATCTTTTACGACCTTAAAAACTATTTTATTATTGTTATTAATATTCTGAAGAGTAATTGATAATGGAGACTCGTTTATAAGCTTAAAGTCTCCTGCACCTACAATTGATTTTAGACCTTTATAAGGTTGGTCAATCTTAATAATTTTGAATAAAACAAGGTTTGAAATATTATCAAGTCCATATTTTTTGTAAATTAACCTAAACTTATACTTACCTTGAATATCAACTTTCTCAATATTTCCGAAAGCAAATCTGAAGATAGACTTTATCTTATCTGTTTCAGTAAAATGCTCATGAGATTTTTTAACATTTTCGGCCGTTAGCTCAGTTCCATCCCAAAACTTCAAATTTTTTCGTAATTCAAAACTAACGATATGTTTACCATCTTCAATCTTGTCGCTAAATGACTTACAGGCCATGCAAACTGTTTCCATCTGTCTGTTAAAATCGAGAAGAGATAAATGCATCAAGCGGTTAATATTTTGACTGTTGGCATCTGTAGAAAAGAAAGGGCTTAAATTACTAGGGGCAGAGCCTATAGCAATATTAATTGAAGAAGACATTATCAAAGAAGGGTAACTTATTAATAATACGAGAAGATACCTATATAATGTATTACCTTTTTTCATATCATCCTTTTTTGAAATACCATTTTGTGCTAATTCTTATGAATAATTTCAACATGTTCCAAGGACTATGTCCAATGAATATCATTGGTATCACTGGTGGCTCAGGCTCTGGTAAAACTACATTTGCAAAGAAAGTTTTGGCAAAAAACCAAGGTGAGATCTCTGTTATACATATGGACTCTTATTACCTATCAAAACTACCAGCTCACCTTATCGATGAAAAAGGGAAAGCTAATTTTGATCATCCAGAGGCTTTTGATTGGGAGCTTTTAACCGATCACTTAATCAAATTAAAACAGGGTCTAAGTGTTCAGTCTCCTGTTTATGATTTTTATACAAGTACACGCTCAGAAAAAACAGTAACAACAACTCCAACAAAAATTGTACTGCTTGAAGGATTATTTACAATTTTTAATGAAAATATAAGAGACCTATTGGATATCAAAGTTTTTCTTCATGTAGAAAGTGATATACGATTTACTCGTAGACTTAATCGTGATGTTAAAGAACGAGGAAGATCGCTAGAGAGTATTATTAACCAATACTATAAAACGGTAAGACCAATGCATTTAAAGTATTTAGAACCTCAAAAACAATATGCAGACTTTGTTGTTGGTGAAGAAACTGATGTAGCCGCAGATATCCTCGTTGCAAAAATTCATCAACTCCAGGGCTTTTTTAATGAACAACAAGCTTCCCAGTAAAACCTCTTTTAAAATAACTCCATTAGGTGGCCTACAACAAATTGGATCTAATATGATATTAGTAGAGAGTAGTTCTACTAATATCATTATCGATTGCGGGATTCTCTTTCCAACTGAAGGACATCTCGGAGTAAATTATCTTATTCCTGATCTTAATTATATCTCGGATATTAATATTGATGCTCTCATCATTACTCATGGTCATGAGGATCATATCGGAGCTATTACTCATTTTATAGATCGCTTTCCAAATGTTCCGATATACACAAGTGACTTTACAGCACTTCTTATTAGGAAGAAAATTAATGAATTAAAAATATCAAAAAAATTAAATATCTATAAAGAAGAACATACTCTTTCTTTTGGTAATATGAGAGTTCACCCAGTCTCTGTTAACCATTCGATTCCAGAAACTTTTGGTCTCTTTTTCCAAGATATAAATACTAATGAATCTTTTTTCTATTGTTCGGATTTTAAAATTGATGAGTCTTCTATCTATGAGTCACCTTTTAATTTTGAAAAGCTAGTATCCCTACGAAATAAAGCATCTAGGTTTTATTTGTTACCTGATTCAACAAATATCATGTCAAGTAACCTTGAAACACCTAGCGAAACTTCGTTAATTGATTCCTTTAGTGATATTTTTTCATCTGATTATTCTCGTATCTTTATTACAACATTTAGCTCTAATATATGGAGAATTAAATCTATTATTCACGCTGCTACTCTTAATAATCTTAAAATTGTCTCCTATGGGAGAAGTTTTAAAAGTTATATAGCAATTGCAGTAGAAAATGGATTGATTACTCCTGATGAACTCAAGTCTTTTGCTACTGAACAATCTATTGGTGATATTAATAAGAAGCATATTGTTCTTCTTTCTGGTTGCCAAGCAGACTTTCGTTCCGCCCTTAGAAGAGTTGGTGGCGGGGAAGACAAGACCTATAAACCAAATAATAATGATGTCTTTGTTTTTAGTAGCAAGGCCATTCCAGGTAATGAAAAAAATATTTCACTCTTAATGAATAAGATATCCGAATCTGGTGCAAAAATAATTACTTCCAGTGATATGCCAATTCACGTTTCTGGTCATCCTGGTCGCGATGATCTTTTAAATCTCTATGACAAAGTTTCTCCTGATTATATCTTTCCAATCCATGGTGAAAGCTTTTTTCTTCAAAGACATTGTGATTTTGCAGCTTCACATGGTTATAAATCTGATTGGTTAACCAATTATTCATCACTTCTACTTGGTGATGGTTACAAAATTCAATACCTTGATGAAGATTTTCTGCATGATTCAATCCATGGAAAAAGAAAAATTATTAATAGGGATCAATTACGGGAAAGAAGAAAAATTGCTGAACGTGGTTTAATTATAGTCAGCGAGTTTAAGAAAGGATACGAGATTACAACTCAAGGAATACCAGAAGTTGGTACTTTTGAAGGTGAAAATTTCAATACAGTAGATGAACTCTCTAAATCGTTCTCCCGTATCCATGAAAAAATCTTTGAGATAGTGAAAGTTGAACTTCGAAGAGAAGTTGTAAAACTATTTGGTTATAAGCCTGAAGTTATCTTTCATACATACAAAAAGGCCTCCAAACAGGAGGCCTAATTGGGGGAAATGACAAAAACAATTAAATATCTAATGGTCTCTGTCTATCTTGTGAATCTTTTTTCTCTTCTTTTCTTAAATAAGAAGGACGATCAAGCTCTTCTTCATCAAAATTAATAAACCCTAGCTTTTCAGCAATTGATTTTGCTCTTGATGCAGTTCTTGCTGATTCTTGATCTCTATTTTTTGATGCTTCTCTTTGAGTTTCCCTCTGAGGTTCTCTTTGTGAGTCTCTAGCTGGCTCTCTTTTAATTTGAGTTGATCCTTCACTGCTATTTGCTTCGTAATTAACAGCAGCTTCTTTAATAGATTTCATCAGACTACTTGTTTCTTCTTTTTTAAGTTCTTGAGTAGCTTCTCTTTTTGGAGCTAACTCAACTTCTTTTTCTTCTTCTAGCCAAAAGGTCTCTTCTTTTTTTGCGGCTTCTCTTTCTAGATTTGTCGCTTGATCTCTTTGCGGCTCTCTTTCGTTTGTATAAGATACTGTCGATTCTTCAGATCTTGCTGTTATTGAGTTGGTTGCATTTTCCTGTTTCCATTCCCTTTCTTTGTTTTGCTTAATATGACTTGTTGTCACTTTTTCTAAACCACCAAGTCCAGTCGCTACAACAGTTACTTTAATTTCATCTTCCATAGCATCATCAATGACTGTTCCAAAAATAATTTCTGCCTCTTCATCAGCTGCTTCCATTATTAAAGTTACCGCTTCATTTGTTTCGTGCATTGTAAGTGATTCATTACCCGTAATGTTAATGATAATTCCAGTAGCCCCATCAATTGAAATATCTTCAAGTAATGGTGAACTAATTGCTTCAGTTGCTGCTTTGATAGCTCTATCAGGACCTGTTGCATTTCCAGTTCCCATTAATGATAGACCTTTATTTTCCATTACTGTTTTTACATCAGCAAAGTCAGCATTAATATGACCTGTATTATTAATTAAATCAGAAATTCCTCTAACAGCATTTAATAATACTTCATCCGCTTTTTTGAATGTTTCAACTAAAGACAGACTCTCACCTGCAATGTAGAGAAGTCTTTGGTTTGGAATAGTGATGAGTGAATCAACATTTTCTTCTAGTACTTGAATTCCTGCATCGGCTTGTCTAAATCTTTTCTTTCCTTCGAAAAGAAATGGCTTAGTTACAACACCAACAGTAAGAATATCTAGTTCTTTACATAGTTTTGCAATGACTGGAGCTGCACCTGTTCCGGTACCGCCACCCATTCCGGCCGTAATAAAAACCATGTCTGAACCTTGAAGAACTTCTGAAAGTTTTTCATATTCATCTAAAGCAGCTTTTCTTCCAACTTCTGGATTAGCTCCTGCTCCTAGTCCTTTTGTTATTTCAACTCCAAGTTGAACTTTTGTTGGAGCCAAACTCGCACTTAGTGCTTGTGAGTCAGTATTGGCAACAATATATTCAACACCAGTAAGTCCTGATCGAATCATTGTGTTAACGGCATTACAACCGCCTCCGCCAATACCAATTACTTTAATTTTTGCGCCATTTTCGAAGTGGCCTTCTTGCTCATTAGCGATCTCAAACATATTTTCCCCCTTAATTAGAAAATTTCCTTGAAAACCGATCTGAGGGAGTCACCGAGTCTCCCAATCAAATCCATTTGATTGTTATTATTACTATTGTTATCTACGTACCCACTACTTTTTCTCTTTCCACTTTCTAGTAATAGACCTAGTACAGTAGAGAATTTTGGGTTTTGCATAATATTTGTCATTCCACCGAATGGAACAGGATATCCAATCTTAGTAGGGCGATTTAATATATATTCTCCCATTTCACTAAGACCTTTAATCAAAGCACCACCACCTGTTAAAACGATACCGCCTGTAATTTCTTCAGATAAATTTTTATCAGCAATAATTTCTTTGATAATATCAAAAAGCTCTTCTGCTCTTGCACCAAGAACTTCTGCGACAACTGAAAGCTGAACTTCTCTTGCTTGAGTTCCACTTAAACCTTGAACTGTTATGTGAGCTGATTGATTTAATTTCTCACTCAGTACACTTCCGTGATTAATTTTTATTCTTTCTGCCTCAGCATGTGGAATCTTTAGTGCAACTGCAAGGTCGTTAGTGAAATGGTTTCCACCAACAGGAATAATTTGGGAGTGAATTAAAGATCCTTCCTTCCAAATTGCAATATCAGTAGTGCCTCCACCAATATCAACGAGAATAATTCCCATTTCTTTTTCTTCAATGGATAAAACGGCTTCGCTAGAAGCGATAGGCTGTAGAGTTATATGTTCTGCTTTGATACCTGTTTGCTCAACACATTTTGCTAAGTTCTGAATCAGTGAAATTGATCCTGTTACAATGTGCACATGGACCTCTAATCGTACGCCGCACATACCGATTGGATTCTTAATCCCTTGCGTGTTATCAACTCTAAACTCTTGAGGAATAACATGTATAATTTCTCTATCGGATGGAATGACTACTGCTTTTGCAGCTTCAAGAACTCTATCTACATCTTCTTGTGAAATTTCTTTATCTCTTACAGCAACAACTCCTGAAGAATTAAAGCTATAAATATGACTTCCTGCTACACCAATTGTTGCTGACGAAATATTCACTCCGGCCATCAACTTTGCTTCCTCAATTGAGTTTTGAATCGACCTAACAGTTTTATCAATATTAACAACAGAACCTTTCTTTAACCCGTGACTCGGATGAGTTCCAATTCCAATAATTTCAATATCTGTAGGGGAGTGTTGAACACCAACAATCGTACATACTTTTGTAGTTCCGACGTCTAGACCAACAATAAGATTCTTTTCGCTCATGAGATTCCTTTCTCAAATTAAGTTAGATTCCTTTCTAACAGCCCTTGCAGGTGGGCACAGCATTACACAAAAATTTTATGATTAGTCATTAAACTTGACAACCACTTTCTTAGAATTTGTAAGATTTATAATTGCAGGCATCTTCTTCTTTGATTCCATGTAACTTACTATTTTCTTTAGCTTTTCTACCTTTTCGTCCCAGTCTTCCTTTCCAATAAAGACACTCGAAGGGCCACCATTGATCGAAAGTATTATAGTTAAGTCTTTGTTATCATTGAGAATAACTTCCGAAATCTTCTTTCTAAAGTTCTTACTCATCTTTTTGACAATGTGCGAAACTTCTTTCTGAATATTCTTATCCATTTCACCCACAGGGAGGGCAAAGTAGGGAAGTTGGCCTTTTAATTTTTTTTCAGTTCTCAGCAATACTTCGTATGTTGGATCAAATAATTCACCATTATCAACTAAAATTGCTTCGTATGAATCAAGTCCATTCTCTTTATATATTTGAACCTTCATAAGTGGTTCAGGACATTCGTATTTAAAATGAAGGTCTTTTTTCATCGGATCATATTCAATCTTGTAGTCCGTTACGAAATGTTTCTCATTAAGCTTTTCTGATACGATTCTTTCTTTAATCTTTCTTAATGACTTTGTTTTTTCAAATGTTTTTAGAAGTTTAAGCGTTAAAGTTCCTACCGTTCTACTAGGACAGCTTCCAAAAGTTGTTTTATATTTAATTTTTTCTTTTGGGACATAGCTTGTATGTCCTTGCTCAAGAGTAAGAAAAGAAATAATGAATAGAAGGATTGAATATCTAATTTTTAGCCCTTCGGGATTTTAACTTCTGTTTCAAACTTAATTCCAAACTGCCATTCCAAGACTTTATTTACTTTAGTAATTAACTCATTAACATCTTCAACACTTGAGTTACCAAAGTTTTCCATAAAGTTAGCATGCTTTGGACTAACTCTTAATGAGTTAGTTTTAAATCCCTTCAGTCCTATTATATCTATAGCTTGCCCTGCCCTGCAAGTTTTCATTCCTATTTTAGATTTTAAGTTTTCATTTGAAACATAGTTTTTAAAAATACAGCCACAAGTAAACTCTTTTAAGGGTTGTGTTTTGTTTCGTAGGGCCAAATAACTTTTTATTTTTTCTGTTATGCTCGGATCAATACCTTTATGAGTAAGAGTTGCTTCAATTAAGATTTCACCTTCTCTTAAAAAATTATTTTTTCTGTATGAAAAATCAGATTCTTCAATAACATGCTCTCGAATATCACCACTTTTTGTCATAATTTTGACTGATTTAACAAGCTCACCAATTTCACCTAAATTAGTTCCTGCATTCATAAAAATGGCACCACCTAAGCTTGCAGGAATGCCCGTGAACACTTCCCATCCACTTATTCCATTCTTGGTAGCATGTGATGATAAAACAGCAAGAGAGACACTTGCAGGCAGTACATATTCATTTCTTGCAATAGATAAATAGTTTTTATCAAATTTGAAATCTAATTTTATAACGGGATTGTTTATTTTTTCTGGAAGTAACTGATTAGCTCCCCAACCAAGTATATTATAGCTCAAATTATTCTTGGTAAAAACTTTCAAAAGTGAAGAAAGAGCCTCTACTGTGCTGACAACATAAAGGTCACCTACAGACTTTAGTCTCATTGTTGAGAACTTAGTTAAATCTTGATCTTCATATATTTTAAGATCATTAATATCTTTTACTTTATTTATTATTTTCAATAACCCAATCTCTTATTTTTCTTCCAATAGAGCCAGCACCTAAGGTTATAACATGCACTTTCTCATTTTGAAGTAAGTTTAGTTTTTCAAACATTTCATCCATATTGCTTAAAGTTTCTATCAATTCAGGGTGAAGTTTATTTACATCATCTTTAAGTCTCTCAGAGTTTATACCAGTTAAAGGCTTTTCTGAAGCTGCGTAGATAGGTGCCATATAAACCTTATCTGCCAAATTAAAACAATGTAAAAATTGATTCCAACAGTCTCTTGTTCTGGTAAATCGATGAGGCTCAAAGAATACAACAACTCTCTCATCTCCGACTTTGTTTCTTAGGGCCTTAATTGTTTTTTCAATTTCTGTTGGATGATGACCATAATCATCTATTAACTCGAAGCCATTTTTTTTCACAAGAGTTTGAAACCTACGACCAACGCCTTGAAACTTTGATATTCCTAATCTAATTGTATCGAAGCCTAAACCAACTTTGTGAGCAATAGCAATGGCACCAAGAGAGTTTGATACATTATGATCCCCTGGAAGGTTTAAAGTTATTTCTTCGGCCTTCTTGCCTTCATAATATAAATCATAGACTTGAACACCATTCTCATATCTTAAATTACTTGCACAGTAATCAAACTCACTAGAGTCATTCGAAATTCCAAATAAGACATACGGCTTCTTTAGTTTCTTTCTTAGTTCTAATACTTTTTCATCATTGCCATTGAGAGCACAAAGACCATAAAAGGGCACTTTGTTAGCAAACTTAAGGAATGCCTTAAAAATATCTTCACTTGTTCCGTAGTGATCAAGATGATCATCATCAATATTTGTAATAACAGAATAAAGAGGACTCAATAGTAAAAAGCTACCATCGGACTCGTCAGCCTCCGCTACAAAGTATGTTCCCGTTCCGATGCTTGCATGGCCCTTTAAGTTTTCTACAATTCCACCAATAGCATAAGTAGGGTTTAAGTTACTTTCTTTTAGTATTGTTGCCAGAATACTTGTTGTCGTTGTCTTACCATGAGTTCCCGCAATGGCGATTCCTTGCTTTAGGCGCATTATTTCTGCAAGCATTTCTGCTCTTCTTAAAAGAGGTATATTTTCTTTGTTCGCATAACTATATTCTGGATTTGATTGAGGAATTGCAGAGCTATAGACGACAATATTAGCATCTTTTATATTCTCTTCGCTGTGACCTATATAAATCTCTGCACCTATTTTTTGAAGCTTTTCTGTATTGTGGGAAGGACTCATATCACTTCCGCTTACCTTATATCCCATGTGTATTAAAATCTCTGCAATACCAGACATTCCAATTCCACCAACTCCAATAAAATGAATTTTAATTTTATGTGATTCTGCGTTCATTTAGATTCCTTCAATATTAATATGTACTGAAAGAACTCTCACCTTTTCTTGCAAATAGATCTTCTTGTTGTCGATCATAGCTATTTGAGTAAAGACTAACTTCTTTTTTTTCAGCACGGGCACAACTCAAAATTAACCCTATAGCAAAGAAGTTGGCAAGAAGTGATGAGCCACCACTACTGACAAAAGGTAAATTTAGTCCTTTTGTAGGCAATAGTCCTAATACAACACCCATATTTAAAAAAGCCTGTATTCCTATAGCTAAAACAAGCGTACCACTTAGAATAAAACGTGTTGAAGTTGTCATGGCCAAACAGATTCTCAGTCCAAAATATATAAGACCAAGAAATAAGCACGCCATAGACAGCACACCAATAAATCCCAGTTCCTCACCTATTACAGAGAAAATAAAGTCATTATGTGCTTCTGGCAGATAAAATAGTTTTTCAACAGAGTTTCCAAGCCCTTTTCCAATAATTGATCCGTTTGCAAATGCCAAATAGGATTGAATAATCTGAAAACCTGAAGTCTGGGGGTTCTTCCATGGATCAAGGTAAGTAAAAAGTCTTTTAACCCTATAAGGCTCAGCAAATAAAATTCCAATAACTCCAATAATACCAACGAGTAATGATGAGTAAAAATACTTGCGAGGGAATTCACTTAAAAAACATGCAGCTGCTAAAATGATGAAGCATATACTAAAAGTTCCGAAGTCTGGTTGTAGCACCAGAACAAGTAAACTTCCAAGAACGGGTATTGCATACTGAATAATTTCATTTCTTGTTAGATTATTAAATTTTTGAAAAAAGGGAATGCAAGCTAATAGAATAGTGTATTTAGAAAACTCACCTGGTTGCAAACCAAATCCTCCGATAACAAGCCAACGGCTTGCACCATTAACCTTATTACTTAAACCAGGAACAAAAGTTAAAATCAAAAGGATCATCATAAGGGATTGAAAAACAAATCCATATTTTGTCCAAAAAGAAACTTTCGTTTTTGAGACAATAAAACAAAGACCAACTGAAATACTTAAGTAAATAAGCTGCCTATAAAAAAAGTATGCAGAGGAACCAAATGTTTCTTTGGCATAGATGTAGCTAGAGGAAAAAACCATTATAATTCCAAGAGCTACAATCAACGATAAAATGGCAATAAAGTATTTAACGTTTTTATCGAGAATGGCCTGTTTAGTATTCATATGAATATTTTAACAGACCAAGCAAAAAGGTCTAGCTAAATTAAAGTTGATAGACCAACTTTTTATAATAATTGCCACGTTCTTGATAGTCTCTAAAGAAATCTGTCGCTGGATTACCAGGAGAAAGCAAAATCGTGTCACCAGTTCTTGATTTTTGATAAGCAAATAGAATTGACTCTTCAAAAGAGCCTACTATATAAGTTTGCCCGTGCTCTCCTAAGGCCCTATTCATTCTTTCCTTAGATTCACCAACAAGAACCAGAACTCTTGAATACTCAATGAAATCATTGGCAAACGGTTCATAGTCAATTTCTTCGATATCTTTGCCACCTGCTATTAATATAACTGGTGTCTTGAAAGACTTAATACTTTTAACTAATTCAGGAAGTGTTGTTGCTTTTGAATCATTATAAAAGTTAACTCCATTCTTCTCCATTAAAAACTCTAAACGGTGTGGAATTCCTGGAAACTTCTCAATACATTTCTGAATTGATTTATCACTTACTTCAAGTGCTTTACATGCGGTAATCGCAGCAAGTAGGTTTTCTCTATTTTCCTGACCAATTATTCTCATGTTCTTTACAACAAATTCAGAGTGGTAATTTATATTTGAATGAATTCTTCTTTCATGAAAGTGAGTTCCTTGAATTTCATTCATCACACCCATTTGCACAAATGACTTTCTAGAATACCAGTACGTTCTACACTGGGCATTCCTAAAAAATGTGTTATGTGCAAGTCTGTCAAAATTTACGACTAAAGTATCATCAGGTGATAGGGTTTTAATTATTGAAAGTTTAGTTTCAATATATTCACCAACACTTTTAAACTGATTATCAGGATATCTTTCACTAATGTTTGTAAAGACAACCAACTTAGGATGGAAGTTATCTAATTTTCTCATTTGAGAAGCTGAAACTTCTACGATTACGTAATCAACTTCATCTTTATTTGGCATCATTGAATATTCAATAAATGGACTATCACTAGTTCCACCCACAAAAACATTTTTTCCCTCAAGCTTAAGAGAGAATCCAATCATGTGAGATACTGTTGTTCTTCCATGGCTTCCACAAACAGCAATAATTGGCTTTCGACATAGCTTATTACCCAATGCAAATTCAGAATAAACTTCTCTGCCATTTTGTCTTGCGAGCTCTAACTGTGGAAGGTCTGGACTTACAGAACTACTATAAACAACAACATCAGCATCAAGAAAATCTTCTTCGCGGTGTTCTCCAAATGTCATATGAGGAGCTGGCTCAATCTTTTTAAGCTTTTTAACCGCTTTATTCAGATCAAATATTGGCTTAATATCAGTCACTCTAATATCGCAATCTAAAGTGTTAAAAAATTTGATTAATGTAAAACCAGTTTTACCAATTCCAACAATTAATACTTTTTTGTTACGAAAACGTTCCATTTATTTACCTCATCTTTAATGTAGCAATTGAAATTAATGCAAACAAAATGCTTATTATCCAAAATCTTACGATTACCTTTGGCTCAGGCCACCCCTTTAATTCAAAGTGATGATGGATAGGTGCCATTTTGAAGACACGTTTCTTTCTAATTTTATAAGAAATTACTTGTATGATTACTGATAGAGCTTCAATAACAAAGACTCCACCAATTAAAACGAACAAAAGCTCGTTCTTACTTAAAACTGCAATTGTTCCTAAAGCTCCACCTAAACTAAGGCTTCCGGCATCACCCATAAATATTTGAGCGGGATAGCTGTTATACCAAAGAAACCCTACACCTGCTCCGATGATTGCCATTGATAAAACAGTAAGTTCTCCAATATTTTCTACATACGGAATATAGAGATAATTTGCCATTTCAGTATGTCCAGCAACATAAGTCAAAAGACCAAGTGTTGCTGCACTTGTAATAATTGGACCAATAGCTAAGCCATCCAATCCGTCAGTCAAGTTAACTGCATTACTACTTCCCACAATAACGACGGCTGCAAATGGAATATAAAACCAAGAAAGATCTAGTACAGCTTCTTTAAAAAAAGGTGTATATAGTTTTGTATCAATGATTCCATTTTCAACAAGAAGATAAACAACCACAGATGCCGTAATAAATTGCCAAGCAAGTTTACCCTTTGCACTTACACCCTTAGAGTTATTTTTTAAAACTTTTAGGTAATCATCAACAAAACCTAATACAAAATATGAAAGCGTTACGAATAAACAACTTAGAAGGGGAGAGCTTAAAAAGTTTCCACAAAGAAGCAAACTAAAGAGCACACTTCCAATTATAAAAACACCACCCATTGTTGGTGTACCAGCTTTTTTAAAATGACTTTCTGGACCGTCATCTCTAATCACTTGTCCAAATTGCTTTAACTTCATCCACTCAATGAATGCTTTACCCCAAACAATTGAAACCATTGCTGCAATTAAAAAGGATACGATAGATCTGAAAGTGATATATCGAAATATATTAAATGCTGAAAATTCCTGACTCAGAGGGTACAGAAGATGGTAGAGCATACTTTCCCAGTTTATAAAGTGTATCAGTTCTTTATATCTAGTATTGACTCAAGTTGTAAAGAGCGACTGCCTTTAATTAGTACGCTCGAGTACTGTTTATTTTTGATGCTTTCAAGCAATTTGGAACTACATTGTGATGCATCTAAATAAGCTTCTGCATGACCAAAACCTTCAACATATTTATTAGAGAATCTACCTATAAACCAACAATGCTTTGCACCTATTTTCTTAAGGAATTTACCGATCTCCACATGGTAACCATCAGAGCTTTCACCCAGCTCATTCATGTCACCCACGATGAAAAGCTTATCATCAAAAGTTATGGATTTTGTCTGCTCAATATAGGCCAATATACTGGCCTTCATACTTGCCGGGTTAGCATTGTAGGCATCAAGATAGACTTGTGCAGAGTGCCAGTTAATGAAACTACCTCTATTTAAATTTATATCGAAAGAAATTGAGTCTATATTTTTTTCGAGACTTGAATAAATATCAGGATAAATCTCTAACACCAAAAGAACGCACTGGGCCAAATTAACCCAATTATGATTTCCAATTATTGTTTTATTGCTACAACTTATCTTTCCAAGTTTAGTAGCAAGACATATTCCGTTTTCTTCAATCTTCAAAAGATTATCCGACTTATTCTTATCTACTGAGAAGTTGGTCACTTTTTCCGTAACGTCTAATTTCGCAAGATATTTATCATCAAGGTTGAGGATAATTTTTTTAGATTCATTGTGTGAATTTATATAGTCATACAAAGCACGCTTTTCAGAAAGTACGCCATCTAAATCTTTTAATTTTTCTAGATGAGCCTCTCCAATACATGTAATCAGTCCGTAAGTTGGCTGTGCCATATTACATAAGTTTTTTATTTCTCCAAAAGAGCTTGTGCCCATTTCAATAATAGCAACTTTATGTTGGTGACTTAAGCGAAGCAAAGTAAGGGGAACACCTATATGATTATTTAGATTCCCCTTAGTAAAAAGAATTTCTTCCTCAGAGTATTTTAACTTAAGAAGCTTACTTACATATTCTTTATTAGTTGTTTTGCCGTTACTTCCAGTAATTCCAACAATTTCTTTTCCACTTTCCCTAAACTTCTTAGCATTTAATGTACCAAGATCTTGTATAAACTGAAGTGAATCTGTAACCCACAACACACAGTGATTACCTTTAAATAAGTTTTCTCTTTCTTTTGACCATCTTATTATTAAAGTTTTGACTCCGGATAGCTTTATGACGTTATCTATAAAAGAATACGCATCAAAATTGTCACCTTCAAGAAAAAGAAATACATCTTCTTCAACATATTTTCGATTATCACTACACACATTAGTGAATGAAAAAGAGTCTTCATTCTTTATCTTTTTCAAAGACCTAATATTTTTAATCATCTCTAAATTAACTAGTGACATTTAAGAAACCTTTTACAACTTTCATATCATCAAATTCATATTTTTTCGTACCAATTTCCTGATATGTTTCGTGACCTTTACCCGCAATCAAAACTATGGTTTTTTCTTTAGATTCATCCACTGCAAACTTAATTGCCTCACTTCGATTTTCGATTTTAGTGTAACTTCCGCTCATACCTTTTTCAATATCACTGATAATATCCTTAGAGTTTTCAGTTCTTGGGTTATCAGATGTCACGACAACAAAATCAGAGTGCTCACATGCAACCTTTGCCATTATGGGTCTCTTCGACTTATCTCTGTCTCCTCCACATCCAAAAACTGTCCATACTGACTTACCAGGAAATGAATCTTTAATTGAAGAAAGAATATTTTCCAATGCATCTGGAGTATGAGCATAATCAATCACAAATAATCTATCATTACTTTCTAGACACTCAAACCTTCCTTTCGGAAGTTGTATTTTATATAAATCAAAGTTTACTTTTTTACCTAATATAAAATTACAAATATTAACGGCTAAGGATAAGTTTTGGTAATTATGACTAAGCTTAAAGAAAGAGGGGTAGTTGGAACCAAGCGAGACCTTTTTACATATTTCTATATTTGGTCTTTCTATGCTCTTATAAAGTTCTTTCTGTTCAGCTGGAAAAAAACAAGATGAGCCTTCTACTAAATAATCGAATATTTTTTCTTTTGCAGCTTTATAACTTTCCATATTTTTGTGATAATCAAGATGATCTTGAGATATATTAGTCCAACCGGCGACTGCAAGTTTAAGATCTCTAAGTCTATCTTGTGAAAGTGAATGACTTGAAACCTCAATCACTATAAAATCACTTTTTTCTTGAGCATGATGAATAATTTTCCTCAACTCTACATATCCAGGACTTGTATTGGGAATATCAAAATCAATAGGTCTCCCATTAATAAAAACTCCATTTGTCCCTACCGTACAGACGTTTTTTTGGTTCTGTTTTAGTATCTCTGAAATAACAAAGGCCGTACTCGTTTTTCCGTTTGTGCCAGTTATTCCAATAATCTTAATTTCATTTTTAATTGGGTAAATTTTATCAAGAAGTTCAGCTTGCAACGCTTTCCACTTTGATTCTTCAACAACTACATAATTATTCTGTATTTCTTCTATGGGCTTCTTATTAAGAATAATTAGCAAAGGGTTTGAAGCAATGAGACGTTCCTTAAATAAGGTGAAAGATTTTTCTGATAAAAGCTTATAGAAAATAATTTCATTATCTTTTGCATTTTGTAAATTTGTACTTACTTCTATAGAACTAAAACTGGTTCCTTCAGGAACCTCTATATTATATTTTTGAAATATTTTCTCTAAGCTACTCATATGATGGAGGCGAAAACTTTAACAACACCTTTGTGTTTTCAGATATTGTTTCTCCTGAAGGTGGTAGTTGTTCAACAACGACACCAATTCCTTTGGAATTAATTGAGACTCCATATTTATCTGCCAGTCTCTTACTTGAGAACTTGTCGAGCCCAATAAAGTTAGGAACTTTTCCCTTACCTCTACTTCTTACACTAGAGTGTTTAATTTTTACAGTATCAAAGTTGTTAGCATCTTCATGCTCTGCAACTTCTATTTTACTGAAATCCTTATTTTTGTAGAGTAAGTACTGAGATATTTTATTGAATACTGGAGCAGCGACGACGTTTCCATAATAGGAACCTTTTGGGTTATCAATATAAACATACATTACAAACTTTTTATCTACGTTAACTGGGTATCCTATAAAGCCTCCAACATGCCCACTATAGCCACCTTTCTCATCTACTCTTTGAGCTGTTGATGTTTTACCTGCAATTTTGAACATCGATAACTGAGCTGCGCTACCTGTTCCATCCTCAACAACACTTAAAAGCATCTTCTCCATTTTCTGTGCGGTATCCTTAGATATAATTTGTTTTGATTCTTTTTTACTATCATTTTTTATAATTGTTGGTCTTACCAGCTTTCCACCATTTGCAATTGCTGCATAAGCCGTTAACATTTGAATACCTGTGGTTGCAATACCTTGCCCGAAACTTATATTTGATAACGTTAAAGGTGTTACATTTTCATTACTATTAAAAATTCCTCTACTTTCTCCTGGTATCTCTACACCTGTCTTCTCTCCAAAATTAAAATTCTCAAGCGTTTTCTTTAGTTTCGGATAGGTTAGATCAAAAGCAATTTTTGTTGTCCCAATATTTGAACTGTATTTAATTATTTCTTTTACAGTTAACCATTCATGTTTCTTTTTACTATCAGCTTCCGATATGATGTGGTCATCAACTTTAAAACTTCCTCTTTCACAAAAATATGACGTTTCTGGAGTGGCAATTTTATTTTCTAATACAGAACTAACTGTAAAAGCTTTCATTGTAGAACCTGGCTCAAATGGGTCTGTAACAAATGATAGTTTTCTATATTTCGAACTTGTACTTCTTGGATGATTTGGGTCAAAAGTAGGGTAGTTAGCCATGGCCAAAACTTCTCCACTTTCAACATCAATTATACCAACACCACCAGAAAGAGCTTCATGCTCAACAACTGCTTCCTTCAAATGTTTTTCAGCAACGGCCTGCAAATCCTTATCTATCGTTAACTTCAAATCTTTAGCTTCATTTCCTGGATTATAACTTTCAAACTTTACAGGTCTTCCCTTTGCATCCTTAAAATACTTTACGATTTTTGGTTCACCTCTTAACATTTCATCGTACAAATACTCAATACCAGATAGTCCTGTATTATCAATTCCAACAAAGCCAAGTATTTGAGCAGCTATCTCATGATTCGGATAAAGCCTTTTAGGAACAGAGTCTATATAGACACCTTTTAAACTTTTTATTGACTCGACTTGCTCTTTACTTAAACTTATTTTTCGAGCAATCCAAGTAAACCTTTTTCTACCTGATATTTTTTTAACAATATCCTTGTAGTTTAACTTAGGAATGATTTGACTTATTTTTCTATAAGTATTCTTTTCACTCTTTAATTTTTTTGGAATTGTAAATATACTATACGTTTGAATATTGATAGCAAGAGGGTTTCCATTACGATCATAGATGTTACCTCTTTTAGGATATACTTTGATTTTTCTATATGTTTGGCTCTCTGAACGTGTAATCAATTCTTTTCTATCAATTACCTGAACCTTAAATGCTTTTCCGACAACAAGTACGAACATTACAATGAATGCACAGAAGATTGTTATTATTTTATGCTTTCTAAATTTATCTATTTTCATTTCGGTATTACAATTATTTGTTTTCTTTTCGGTTGTTTAAGTTCATAACTTTTCGCCATACCTCTAAGTCTTTTAATTGATAGTAACCTTGCCTTTTTGGCCTTCAACTCTTTATTCTCTAAAGCAATCTTATCAATGTCTTTGTTAAAACTAGCAATTTTATAGTTTATCTCAACACCTTTCATTCTAAATAGAACAAACAAAATGCCCATTACTGAAAAAGTTAATATAAAAGGGAATACTTGAGAGCTAAAGATTAAATTTTTAAGATACTCTTTAAAAGATTTAGACTTTCTTCTAGTCGTTGCCAAAATTCCTCCCTGATTTTCAGCTTTTTTTCTTAACTACTCTTAGTTTAGCACTTCTTGAGCGAGAATTCTCAATTATTTCATTTTCAGTAGGTAAAAGTGGTTTTTTTGATATCAAATCTACTATGCCCATTTCTTTAGCCATTTTTCTAAATTCTGTTTTTACAATTCTGTCTTCAAGAGAATGAAAACTTATAATTGCAAACGAACCGCCTGGTTTTATATAATCTATTAACTGAGGAATTGTCTCAGATATTACATCTAACTCCCTGTTAACATAGATGCGAAGTGCCTGAAATGTTTTTGTAGCAGGATGAGTTTTTCCAAATCTCATTTTTTTTGGATAACAATGGAATACTAAATTTTCCAACTGCTTTGTATTTTCAAATTTTTCTTCTTTTCTTTTTTCAACAATATTTTCTGCAATTCTTCTTGAAAATCTTTCTTGTGCATAAGAACTTAATATTTCTTCAATTTCTTTTGCTGAAAAATCATTTAAAACATCAGCTGCTGTAATTTCAGTATTATCAACATCCATTCTCATATCAAGAGGTCCTTCAAATCGAAATGAAAAACCTCTTTCAGGACTATCAAAGTGGTGACTAGAAACACCTAGATCAGCAATCACACCATCTAGAGAATCTTTTTCTAGTTCATGTATCTGTATAACATTAGAAAAGTTTCCTCTTCTTAAATCTATTCGATCCTCTAGACCTTCTTCTTTGATTCTTTTTTGACCATTTTCAAAAGCTTCAGGGTCTTGATCAACAGCAAGAATTTTTGCCTGAGGATATCTCTTTGCTAACTCAACAGTATGACCACCTCCACCAAAAGTTAAATCAAGTATTAACTGATTTTCATTCGACTGAGGAGCAACATAAGTTACTAGTTCTTCAAGCATTACTGAATAGTGTTTTTTATATTCCAAATTTATCTCATTAAAACTTCAAGCATATCTCTTTGCTTAGAAGTCCAGCTAGTTTCAGGAGTCATTAACCCAATTTTATTTTCTTTTACAAACTCAAATTTATTATTAGAAAGGTTTGGTATTAAATCCATTAATAATTTTTGAACATTCTTATTATTTTCGGCCATAACTTTCATAATTTCATCTACTGTACAATGCTCTTCTTTCCAGCAGTCGTAGTCTGTAACCATTGCCACAGTAGCATATGCAATACCTGCTTCCTTAGCTAAGTACGATTCAGGAACATTTGTCATTCCAATTACACTTGCACCAAAAGATCTATAAATATTACTCTCTGCTTTTGATGAAAACTGAGGTCCCTCAATACAAATATAAGAACCACCTTTAGAATAATCGAGTGCTGCTGATTTACAATTTTCTTCAATTATATTTTGTAAATTTTCATTAATTGGGTTTGCCACACTCACATGTGCAACAAGTCCTTCCCCAAAAAAACTTCTCTCTCTCTTACCTTTAGTCCAGTCAATAAATTGATCCACTAGAACAAACTTTGTAGGTGGGAGCTCCTCTTTCAGTGAACCTACTGCACTTACAGAAACAATATATTCAACACCTAAAGATTTCATCGCATAAATATTTGCACGATAATTTACTTCATGAGGGAGTATTGTGTGACCAACTCCGTGTCTAGGAAGAAAAAAACATTTTGCTCCATTTACGGTAGCTTCAATTATTTTCGAACTTGGCTTTCCAAAAGGCGTATCAACATCATGCTCCTTAACAACTTCAATTCCTTCAAGTTGATAAACACCACTACCGCCAATTACACCAATTTCTTTCTTATCAAGGCTCATAAGTACCCCTTTTTTCATATGAATAACGTTTATATCTACTGAAGTTATACCGAAATTAAGCTTTTTAGTCATTCTATGATATTACTATATTGTGCGTTTAGACAATTTTAATAGCTACATAAATAAAGTTGATAACAAAATGAAAACTTCTTCTCAATCACTAGAGCGTGAAATAAAGCGATTCTTTTTAAAAAGAAAAAGAAGAAGCGGTTTTTTGGTTAATGCTACAACACAATCCATAGAAGAGGTTTCCTCACGGATCTCTCAGCTCATTCAAAACCCCAATCCCTATCAACTTATTTTACTGCTTCGAAGCATGCTCAATGGTACAACATGGGTTGGCCATAGTTACGTTAGACTACTTGCAAGTCTACTTGATCGTTCAAGTTTTTCAACAAATCCTGAATACGATAAAAAAACAAAAACGATACTTAAGCATGTTATCGAAAATAAGCGGTTATCCTATAAAGAAGCTACAAATGTAGAAATTTTTAAGGCAATATTTAATGACCTAGAATTTGCCCACCATAGCCCAGAGTATAAATCTAAACTAGAAGTCCCTGAGATAAATTGTACAATTGTTCTTATTAGTGGTGTTTTCAATGAAATATTTAGTACTCCTGCATTTGAAAGGGGAGTTAAGCATCTTCAAGAAAAAACAGGCGTAAAATATATTTGCCCAAAAGCTCACGGCACTAAATCAACTGAATTCAACTCAAAAAGTATCAAAGAACAGTTATTCAAATACATTAAACAAAACCCTGATGAAAAACTTTGGATCGTTTCTTTTTCTAAAGGAGGCGTTGATAGTCTCCATTTTCTAAGCCAAGAAAAAGAATTTGCTGAAAAATATATTATAGGGTTATCCACAATTGCTTCACCCATTTTAGGTAGCGAGCATACAAACCACAGAATTTTGAAGGCTATTAACAAAATCCATAACTTTAGTAATAATAAAGTTTATAAGTTTGTTGATAATAAAGTAGATTTTCTTTTTAAAGACTTTCAAAAATCTTTATCCAATGAGTTTCAAGCAAGATGGTTTAAAAGAAATTATACCAAACTACCAAAGAATTTATTCTACACTGCACTTGCTCTTGAAGCACAATGGTATGAAAGTCATATATGGATGATTCTTACAAAAGTATTCTTCTCTTCTGAGTCAATTAACGATGGTATTGTAGATGCTGAAAACGCTCTTTATCCAGATTATTTTAAGGGTCGTAACCTCGGAATCATAAAGGGTCATCACTTAATTGGCACAAGGTCTAGCTTCTATAGCCAAGAAGCCTTACTTGAGGCACACGTCATATATCTTAAATATATGAAGTTATTATAGGCCACCTTTAAGATTCATTAAGACTAATTTACTGATTGATTTAAGAGTTTCAAAAACCCCAAGACCATTCATAGCAACTCCCTCATGAGAAGGCAGCCTTCTTTTATTTAACTGTGCCTCTAAGTCTTTAACAGCAACTACATTTGGAAGATCTCTTTTATTCCACTGCATAACCATTGGAACTTTGGAAAGGTCGTATCCTTGTTCTTTCAAATCACTTTCAAGAGACTCTAGACTTTTTATATTTGCATCCATTTTTTCTACTTGCGAATCTGCTACAAAAATAATTCCATCAACACCTCGTAAAATTAATTTACGACTTGCTTCATAGAAGGCTTGTCCTGGAACAGTATATAAATGAAAGCGTGTTTTAAACCCTCTAATTTCCCCTAATTCCAAAGGTAAGAAATCAAAAAATATTGTTCTTTCGTTCTCAGTATTTAGTGAAATAACATCTGACTTACTTTCACCAGATGTTTTCTTATACACATGTTGAATATTTGTAGTTTTACCACCTAGGCCTGGCCCATAGTAGACAATCTTACAGTTAACTTCTTTAGTATTATAATTCACAAAAGACATTTCAATTCCCTACAAATGAAAAAAGGTTATCAACTTCTTCATCAGTTACATTGTTAAATAAATATTCACTTTTTAAAGTGCTCACTTCATTTCTCAACTCAAGTTCTGACTTATCTCTTAACTTTCGAATAAGGTTTTTTATCATTCCAGGGTTAATCTGTCCTGAATACATGGCTCCGTAAAGATGTCTCTCATTACCAATCTCAATTGGTAATACATATATGCCACCATCGGAAGTATCAAAAGAAAGTCGTGTATCTTCTTGTGCTGACTCTAAAAATTGGTTTGATAGCTCTGCAGCTTGCCACAAACCAGCAACCAAAGCACCAATAGACTCTTTCTTCTTATCTAATGGAGGTTTTTCATTAGAAAAAAGAATCACTCCATCCATTCTAGCAACGAATATCGAAATCGCTTGCTCCGAACTACGTGTTAAATTATTTTTTAAAATAGTTTTAAATGTTTCTATATAACTCATTACATTTTTTTCCTATTTTCCAAGGCCTTTGAAATCGTAAGTGAATCTAAATATTCTAAGCTTCCTCCAATTGGAATTCCAAATCCAATTCGATCAACCTCTACTTCATCAGAAATATTTTGTTTAATATAACTACAAGTTGCATCTCCTTCAACAGAAGGATTCACTGCTAAAATTATTGATTTTACAGATTCAATACTTATTCTCTTAAATAATTTATCGAGGCCTAATTCATCGGGTCCAACTCCAAGTAAAGGATTTAATACTCCACCTAGAACATGATATTTACCCGAAAATGTATTAGAGTTCTCAATTGCGATACAATCTGTAATGGACTCAACCACACACAGAGTTTCACTTTGTATTCTATCTTCTGTTGAACAAATGATACATTTTTTATCATCACACAACATTGAGCATACTTCACAAACTCCAAGTTTTGTTAACTGCTCAATAGAGTAGCTTAAGCTCTTAATCTCTTGCTCATTCCAATTTAGTAGAGCAAGAGCTTGTCTTAAAGCTGTTTTTTGTCCAACACCTGGAATTTTTGATAGGCCTTCAATGGCACCTTTTAATTTTTCTGGCAATTCCATCTATTAAAACAATCCTGGTATATTCATTCCACCAGTTACTTTAGACATTGCTCCATTAACCATATCTTGAGATTCTTTCACTGCTTGATTAATTGCTGTTTTTAAAAGCTCCTCAAGCATCTCAATATCATTTGGATCAACACATTCTTTATCTAGTTTAAAATCAATAATCTCTTGTTTACCATTAATTTTGATTTTAACCATTCCACCGCCAGAAGAAATATCCATCTCTCTTGTTTCTAGCTCTTTTTGGAGTGTGCTCATTTTTTGCTGCATTTGCTGAGCTTGTTTTAATAAGTTATTCATATTTTTTGCCATACCAACTCCTATTTATTTACTTTTATTCTATCTACTTTTGTATTAAACATTTCTTGTGCTTGCTTAAGTAAAGGGTTCTCTGAAAGCTCTTTTTCCTTAGATGCAATTTCTTTTTGCTCTTTTCTTATTTCTTTATCAACAATTGATTCAAACTCATCAACTGATATTTCATCAGGTAATAATTCTAGCTTCACTTCAGTATTTTCTTCACTCGTTTCAAAGTGAAGTCTTGCATAATTAACTAGCTTATCTAAAATTTCCTTATCATTAAAATACTCGTAAAAAAGTGATGCCCTCTTTTTAAATCCAACTTTTATGAGTAGCTTTTTACCATTGTTAACAATTGGCTCGACCAGGTTACCGTGCTCGAGGTTTGCTTTTATCCCTTTCGAGTGAGTCTCTATGAAACTCAAAAATGAATCCCAATTTTTTTCAACAACAAGTTCTTCAGTAGGGCCAGTGCCCGTTTGAACCTCTTCTTCTAGTAGACTAACTTCCTGCTCACTTTCAGATTCAGGTTCAGGTTCAGATTCAGATTTTTGTTCAAGGGGAGAGGGTTCCTGTGGCGGAGTCTCTACCGAGGCTTTTATCTTAAGTTCACTTTTTTTTTTGATGTTTTTTACTGGAGTTGCAGATAGGATTTCATTACGTGTTGCTAATTTTCTTAATCCAATTTCAAATACTTTTTCTGCATTAACTGATTTCTTTATCCATTCATAATCTTTGACCAGCGTTTCAAATATCCAAAAAACTTCTGAATAGTCCATTTTAGAATATTCAGACTTAAGCTCTTCACTAATATCTATATTAACTAGGTCGTCTATATTTTCGATGATATTAAACATTACATCTGTTAAGGCCATATAAACATTTTGCAGGGATACGTTTTCACTATAGATCTCTCTTAGATTATTAGATACTTCAAGAGACTCCCCACTCACAACAGCAAGAAGCAATCTCTCTACAGCTATAGTATTTGCTAAACCAAGGGACACTGACACAATTTCTCTATCAAGTTTTCTGTCCTGACTAAAACTTAAAACTTGATCCATTAAGCTAAGCGTGTCCCTAAATGAACCCTTTCCTTGCTCACAAATTGTTTTAATGATCGAATCGTTTTCATACTCGATTCCTTCTTTTTCGCAAATCGTTTTCAAGTGAGTCATTAGATAATCTAAACTCGCATTTCTTAAATCAAACCTTTGACATCTAGAGAGAACAGTATTTAAAAGTTTCTGGGGCTCTGTGGTTGCTAGTATAAATATTACGTGTTCAGGTGGCTCCTCTAGCGTTTTCAGTAAGGCGTTGAAAGCCGGAGTTGAGAGCATATGAACTTCATCAATAATATAAACTTTATATTTTCCTGAAGAAGGTAGGGTATGAACTTTATTAATTAACTCTCTGACATCATCAACAGAATTATTACTGGCCCCATCAATTTCAACAACATTTAATGAGCTACCTTTATCAAACTCTATACATGAATTACACTCGTTACAGGCATTTCCATCTTCAAGTCTATTTGAACATCTAAGGCTTTTACCAAAAATTCTGGCGATGCTCGTTTTTCCAATTCCTCTTGTTCCCGTTAGAATATATGCATGGCCCAGTCTTTCTTTCAAAATAGCATTTTGCAATGAGCGAGTAACATGTTCTTGCCCGATTACATCTTGAAATTTTCTTGGTCTCCATTTTCTAGAGAGAACTTGATATGACATATTCACCACTAATTTCTTAGAGAAATTTGTTCAATTTATTAGTGCTATAGCATACCTGTAGAGAGAATAAGTGGCAAAGGTAATGACAGCAGCCGAACCTATCAACACATTGCCCCGAAAGCTACCGTTGCTTCGTTCCCGACCTGGCGGAGTTCACTACGAAAGCAATTGTTGAAGGCTCGACTACCGATGGCATCCTATTGATTATCTCTTATTTTGTAAAGAATTATGCGCCGAACAATAGTCTCTTTATTGAATTTATTATGAAAGAATATCTGAAGATCTAATCTTAACTATCGTGAAGACAGCCAACTCGTCGAGTCATTAAATAAAAATGGCGGAGGACAGGAGCACCTTGGCCGAACTCTGCAAAACACGTTCAGCTTTTCAAGATTTTGATTCTCACTAGAAAGGCTTAGCCACGACAAGGGAGCATACATTATGGGTATGTGACCGAGAAGGAGTCGCGAGCATGACAACGTGAGAAACAAAATTTGTATGGGAAATGGCGGAGGACAGGAGATTCGAACTCCCGAAGGGTTGCCCCTTACACGCTTTCCAAGCGTGCGCCTTAGACCACTCGGCCAATCCTCCGTAAAATACTTAAAACAAAATATCAGCAAAGTATTATTCATTGATGCTCAATTGTCACTGTGGTGACATTAGCATCAAGGTCGAATCGTATCAAAACTGTCCAGTGGACACTTTTAACACTCACGAAACACTCGGCCAATCCTCCGTACTATAAATCTTTATCACTTATTAAAATCTCTGTCTATTTACTTGATAGAGCTTGAATCTTATAAAAGACATTTTTTGCAATAAGCTCATTGCCCCTTCTTGAACAATGACCAAAATCACCAGCAAATCTATCTATAAACAAGTACTCAAAAGGTTTATCAACTAACACATCTTTAAAGTTTTTATAATTCTCTACAAAATAAGTATTCTTTTTTTGATCCAAGAGTTCTTCAAGATCATCTATATCTCTTAATGGGTATTGCATGACAATGTGTTTGGCACCCATGCCCGTAATCAATCTATTAAACTCAATATAGCTTTTATCAAAAATTGTAATTATGTTGTTATTCTTTTCCAAATTACTCAATTTTTTTTTAAAAATATCAATACCATCCATCCCAAGAGTCTCATATAAGAATATCTTTTCTCGTAGTATGTAATCTAAATTACTATTTTCTTGATTCAGAAAGGTCAGTGCTTCATCTACCATTCCTAAATATAAAAGATTCCTAGGTATTAGCTTTTTATTTTCAAAATGTATGTTCCTATTATTAATTTCATTCAGATGTTCTAAAGAACTTTTAAAATCGCCTTTTATATATTCTATCTCTGCAATCAAAGACTTTTTCTTAAGCCATGATTCTTGAGAGGTCAGAGTAGAGAGAAGAGCAATAGCTTTATCAAGGTGATAAAAGTAGTTATTAAGAACAACTTCACTAGATACAGTTCTTTTTCTTTTATTTTTAATACTCAGATTATCTTTATTAGACAAAGCTTTCTTATATAACACTTCTGACAAGTCATTATTACCCTTAAGTTTTTCAATATCTCCCAAAAGAAAATATAATGATTCACTATTTTTAATCCAATTCTTTTGTTTAAAATTGTTTTTTTCTTCAACCAATTTTTCGATACTCTTCTTAGCCTCGTCATATTTTTTATTGAAGATATTTAACGTAGCAATAACAACTTTAAAATCAAAAGGGGTTATATCTTCGCCTATGTCTTTAATGAAGTGTTTCCATTTAATTTTATTTTCTTGATAGGTTTTTAGAACATTTTTATAAAAACCAATAGATCCCTCAATATCATTAAATTTTACCTTTTTTTTCTCTTCAGCATTAACATCAAAGGCCATGTCTAAAATTCGTTCTACAATATTATGTTCCGAAAAAAGTGCATAATGCAGAGTTGCTTCTACATATCTCGCTTCTTCATTTTTATTTTTTATTTTATTGAGTACACTCTCAGCACTCTTATAGTTTTTGAGCTCAATATATTTTGAAGCTAACAAAACCAGTGCTTCATCATCATCTTCACCTTCGCTTTGTAAATACTCTAACGCTTTTTCTATTTCTCTTTTCTTCCAAAGTATATCTGTTATTTCTTCTAAGGACCTACCTGAAATTTTATTTAAGGTGAATGATATTTCATTTAAAGTCCTTGATATTACCCAATATGAAAATTTTAATAGTTTTATTTTTTGAATATAGCTATTTTGATTAAAGCTTACTAATCCAACGTATTCATCACTTAACCTCTCATCATTAACCCCAATCATCGTTACTACATAATCAGGATTTAATTCTTTAAGCTCTTTTTTTGCTTTATATAAGATAGTACTCATATTTGTTCCGACACCACCTTTATTTATAACAGTGTACTTGTTATTTAACTCAGAATTAAGCTGTCTGTTTAGTTGACTTGGCCACGAGTAATCTCCACCCATTTGTGTTGTACTCTCACCATAAGCAACTACAATTTTCTCTCTTTTTCCTGAATAGCTTTTGACTGATGATGTATCATAGACATAAGAAAATATTTGTAGTGTAGTTTCAACTATGACAAGAAATATGAATACTGTGAAAATTTTGAATTTTATATTTTTAATATTCATTTTTTAAAATTATATTTGTTTCTTTTTTCTTTAAAAAAGTCAGATAACATTTTGGAACATCTAAAGTGTTCCACTCCACCGGCCACGCTAAACCGATGGTTTAATTTAGTATCAAATGGTATTCGGTAACCCAAAGATAGAGATCCACCTTTCTTGTCGTATGCCCCAAAAGTTAATGAATCTAGTCTCGCAGACATTATTGCTCCCATACACATTAAGCATGGCTCTAATGTTACATAAAGATGATATCCAGAAAGCCTCCAGTTAGATATTTCACTACTTGCTTTTTGAATTGCTAATATTTCAGCATGACCGCAAGGATTATTTGTTTTCTCTTTATCATTATGAGCCTTGCTTACAATTTTACCATCTGAATCTACTATAACAGCACCGACTGGAACTTCATCTAGCCGATAGGCTTTTTCAGCTTCCTCAATTGCAATATTCATTAAATAACTTTCAGGCTTCATTTTGAATTGTATCTTTTTTAAATTTTGTCATTCTTTTCTCATGCCCTATATTACTCCACATGTTTACAAATTCATGCCATCTTAATTTGGATTCTCTATTGGGAAATAAAAACTTCACTCCGTAATGAATTGGTCGTCCAAGGCTATATCTTCTCTTACTCATTATTTCTAAATTAAACTTGAAATCTAACCCTGCTTCATTATCATTTATTTCAATTTCATTTCCAACTTCAAGATCTTCAAATAGTAAAACGCATCCTGCTTGTCTTCTTAAATCAGTTAGTCTTCCTTTAAATTTTGACTCGTTAAAATTTACTTCTATCTTCAAGTCGTTACGGTATCTAAAATCATATTCCCACCAGCTTACTCTTGGGTAATAAATTGGAGAAAAAAGCATATACATTTCTATAATAAGAACAATTAATGCTAGTGCGAACAATATCCACTCTGTTGAAAAGAAAGATAATGTAAAAATTTTAAATAAAAAATAAACAAGGAGTAGGGAAGCAAATGTCCAAAAACTATAGAACAAACTTTTCTTTGTTTTCGTAAATAAATAATAGAATGGTATTAATACCAATATTTGAATAATACTTGATATGGCCTTTCCTGAGAAAACACCAATAACCATCGCCAATAGCACAAAGAACAGATGACCCATATGAAGGACTTCGATTCTGTCAGTGTCTTGCTGTAATTTCCATTTATGTAGAATTGCTTTCATAAATGTATTGTATAAGGATTTTTAAAATTTTGGAAAAAAAGAAGGAAAATGGCGCAACCGGCAGGAGTCGAACCTGCGACCCTTTGATTCGTAGTCAAATACTCTATCCAGCTGAGCTACGGCTGCGCATTGGGTACTATCTTTTACTTATATTTTTCGAAAACTTCAAGCATGAATTTACGAGTAAAGAAACCACGTAAATTCAATGGGTTATATGTAGAAGATTATCGACTACATTCCTTTCTCATGGTTAAATCATCTATATGAAAAAATACATAAATTGGTATCAAACTACTTTGCTTTTATTTTGGCTTTGTCTTTCGCTTACAGTTCTCAAGCCTGACTTTATCACCAATTGGTTCATGTCAGTAACAATGCTCTTTGGCTCATTTATAGCTGGTGCAACAAGTGAGGGAGGTGGAGCCGTGGCCTTTCCTGTTATGACTCTCGGTTTTAATATTAAGCCATCAGTAGCAAGAGACTTCTCCCTACTAATACAAAGTTTTGGAATGAGTGCAGCAGCATATACTATCTTTAAAAAAAGAATACCTATTCAAAGAGATATTCTTTTACCTTGTGTTCTATCTGGGTTTTTTGGTCAGTTATTAAGTTTATTATTTCTAGAGGGTCACTTTTCTCCAACTTTTTTAAAAATTACATTTACATCTATCTGGCTCAGTTTTGCTTTAGTTTTGTTTTTACAACATAGGGTTAAGTCACTAAAAGAAGTAGGGATCTCTATAAACTTTCTTTTAATAATTTTTGCATTATTTGGTGGAGTCGTGACGGCATTAACTGGTAGTGGAATTGATATACTCATCTTTTCATTAATCACACTACACTACGGTGTTAGTGAAAAAATAGCGACTCCAACAAGTGTTGTCTTAATGGCGGCTCTATCAATCACAGGGGTAGTTTCAAAGTTTTTTCTTCATGGAATTGAGACTGAGGCACTAAACTACTGGGCGGTTTGTGCACCTGTTGTTATTTTTGGTGCCCCACTTGGAGCTATATTTATAAGCAAGAGATCTAAAAAGTTTATAGTTATTTTTTTACAGACTTCAATTATTTTACAGTTTCTTTTTTCACTCTATATATTAAATCTTAGTAGCTTCCATATTGCCTGGAGCACCTTCTTAGTTTTATTTGGGACATGCTCTTTTTATCTACTTTTTAAGTATCGAAAGTCTTAACCTTACCAACCAACTTACTGCTCTTCTAACCTGGTTCTTTTATTGGAAACTCTTTCGGTTTCCTAACCGGTACCTCAACTGGAGGTTTTGAAGGAATTTCTGGCTCAACAGGAACCTTCCTAGGAATATCTGGCTCTTTTGGCCCAGGTTTTGGTTCTGGGTGATCCGGCGTATTTGGATTAATCTTTGGTTCATTCATAGAACATCTCCAATTTTCAATATTAACCAACCTCCTTGAATCTCTCCTTCACACTATCATAGGCAATTGATAAATCCTTCCATGCCATCTCAACACCAATTTGCATATCGACAACCGCATCGTCAGACTTATCTTTTATTAAATCTATTTTATCTTTAAAGTTAGACTTTTTAGATTCGAGCTCATTAACGATCTTCTTTAAATCGTGAGTAACGTTAGTTGGAACATTAGACATTTTCCTCTGAAAAACATCAATTTCATTATTAATTTCATTAATCTTACTCTCTAGTTTCTGAATATTTAATTTCATAACAACTCCTTTGTTTTATTTATTAACTTACTCAATGAGATAATTATGACATATATAAATATAATTAAAATTACATATACGGTTAGTTCTATATATAGATTTATCTATATATAGGATAATTATAGATTCTGAAGTTTTCATAGAGTTGAAAAAGATTTGGAAATTGTAATGCCAAATAAAGTGGCGGAGATGGTGAGATTCGAACTCACGGAACCGTCAGACGGTTCGACACCTTAGCAAGGTGCTCCCTTCGACCACTCGGGCACATCTCCGAAGAAAAAATGGCGGAGGACACAGGATTCGAACCTGCGGGGCTTGCACCCAACGGTTTTCAAAACCGCCGCTTTCGACCGCTCAGCCAATCCTCCGTTGCAAGGTAAGTAATATAATCATTTGTAGTTATTTTGACAATTAAATATTATAGACGTTATGCATTAGCGTGAAATGGCCCTAATGTTAGACTCAATTGCTCGTCGGTCTGACGCACCTGGGTTTAGTTTCAGGTATATCTCAAACTCTTCAAGAGCAAGCTGGGACTGGCCTATCTTTTGATAAATAATACCAAGTGATTTCCTAATTTCTGGGTTATCTGGCTCCCTGGCCTTAGCTCTCATATAAAGGTCGCGTGCCTGCTCAAAGTATCTTTGAGCCATTTTAATCCATCCCATAGCAATTAAGGTTTCTACGCTTTTTGGATCTTTGGTAATTGCTTTTTCTAAGGACTTTAAAGCCTTTGGCATCTTATTTTGTAGTCTATAGATTTCACCCTGAACATAATAACCTTCGTAAATGTCTGGGTTATATTTTATTTCTAACTGTGCGTCTTTAAGTGCTTCATCTAGCTTGGCCATTTTTATTTTCACTTTGGCCCTAAAGTAATGTGCTCGTGGATAACTTTGAAGCCTATTTGTTATTTGCTCTGTAGCGTACAAGGCATCATTGTACTTATTCACATTAAAATATGCTTGAGCGAGATTCATCCACATCTTCACATCTGAAGGTGTTAATTCTAATAACTTTTCCATATTGAAAATAACTTTTTCCATGTCACCTTCAATTTCACCTACTTGAATTAAAAATCTATAAAGAGCCGGATCTTGTTGTGAAAGTTTTTCAATATCTTGCTTCATTCTTTCATAAGATTTAATTTCTCCATTACGATGATAATAAATTGCAATCTTACCCATTAGAAGTGGATTATCAACTCTGTCTTTTAAGAGATCTCTAACATAACTAATCGCTGTGACCGCCCCCTCGAGCTCGTATAGAACATCTGAATATGAAGTTTGGTACTTAAGATTAATTGGATCTAATGTAATTGCATTTTGAAAATAGTGTTTCGCTTTTTTAAAGTAACCGTTTTCAAAATATATTTTGCCGATTTTGAAATGTTCAGTATCAGCAAGTGGGTTCCTAGATATAGCTTTTGCATACCAACTTAAAGCCATTTTTATATTCTTTGAAAGTTTATAAAAATCTCCCCAAAGAGCTGCAAACTCATAAGACTCAACAAGCTTCGGACTTGTCGACATGGCATTCATTTCCATTTTCGCATCTGTAAACTTTCTTGCTTCGATATTTGCTTTTATTAACGCTAAATATATTTTTGGATTAATCGTAAAGTCACTTTTTAGCTCATTTAAAGTTTGCAGGGCCGATTCAAAGTATCCACGCTTAACCTGTAAATCAGCAAGATTAAGCTTTGCTGGAATGTAGGTCTCATATAAATCAACTGCCCCAATAGCCGCCTTATATGCATCACTCCAGTTTCTTTCTGCTGCATACTTTTGAGATTGCTGGATAAGATCAATTGCTTTTGATTCAATAATTAAGTTTTCAACAGCACTACTTCCACCTATATCAAGTGATGCTAGCTTGCTTCTAAGTGAATCACTCTCAAATATTGCAAGAGATTGCTTAAACAATATTACCGCTTGCTTATTATCACCTGTTATTGCACTAAGCATACCCATATACTCTAAGTATTTAGCGAAATATTTTGGATTATCTTCTGCTCTGTAGGACTCAATATTTTTTAGAACTTGAGCCAGGGCCTTAATCTCTTGATCACGAAGCAAGTATTTACAGTATTCAAGCATTAAGGGAACACTTTTGGGGTACTTCTTTAATCCCTCAATTACTGATTTCTTTCCTTCTTCAAACTTCTCATCCAAAGAGTAATACTTTGAATAACTTAAATATGTTTCAGGCTTCTTAGTAGGTGCCTGCTCAAGTTTTTCAAATATCTTTTTAGCCTTAACAATATCTCCAACATCAATTACGATATCCATATAATGTGAAAATAGTTTTACCGAGGGTTTATTTAGCCTAATATAATTTTCTAATATATTTATTGCAGTCTCATTCTTTCCGGCATTTGCATAAAATAAAGCTGTACCTATAGCAATATTTATATCTTTATAAATTTTTGAACGTGTTATTTTAACAAGGTTAAACATTTGCTTTGCAGCTACTGTTTTATTATATGCATTTTTAAACAATTCACCATAGGTTAGTATAAGCATCCCTAAAGACTTATTTTCTGCAAATTTTTCTTCAAGAGATTTTTTAAAACTTTCAGCAGCAAAAATTTTATTCTTATAATTACTCTTATAATAATACTTCATACCTTCTTCATATAATTTATTCGCTTTAACACCATTTTCAACTGGCTTAGTTACCAGAGCACGAAATTTATATTTAACTGGATCAATCGACTTCTTAGTTTCTTCTTCACTTGGGTTTAACAACATGAATATTATGACAAGGATAGAAAAAGCCACTATAGGCTTCATTTTCTTCTTATCTTTTTTGTCATCTTTTTTTATTTTCTTAGACTTGCTTTTTTTATCAACGATTTCGTCATTATCAATTTCCGCTCTGGCTACTTTCATTTCCTGCTCTACTTCTTCAGCTTCATTCTTAGCTGTTGGCAGTAGATCATTTAGGTTTACCATCTGTGTAGCTTCATCTTGATTTATGCTTGTATCTTCTACTTCCTCTTCATTAGATAGACCCTCTTCTGTTTCATCGTCCTCTTGTGCAACACTTTCTTGAGAGTCAACATCTTCATTATCTTCTTTATCTTCATTTTTTTCAGGTATTTGGTTTTTAGCTAAAACTACCGTTTTATCTAAATCTTCGAGTATATTTTTTGAGATTATTTTTGTTTTTTCAATACCCGGAGGTTCTTCTTCTTTAGCTTTTTTATCTTGTTTCTCTTGAAGCTTTTCGTAATCAATTTTTATATTTGTATTTTTGTCAAACTTGAATTCCTGAAACTCTTCAAGTTTTGCCTTTTTCTCTATTTCAATTACCTTATTCTTTTTTTGCTGAAGCTCTTCTCTTCTCTCACCATCTTTATTTACTCGAGCAAGTTTTGCGTGCTTTATTTTTGCTCGTGTATTATCATCTGGTTCAGATAGATCACTCATCGTTAATGAGCCTGCAAGAATTCTTTGAAATAATTTATCAAGATTTGGATGGTTTTCTAAGTCAACCCAGTCGCCGGCCGGAAATTCCTGATAAGACTCTTCACCGGTAAGCTTATTATTAATAAAAAGCTCCCCAACTTGATTACTTGTAAAGGGTCCAATAACTCGGTTGTCTTTTAATTTTATTCGATATTTAACCATTATTTATAAACTATAATTCCATAATATATTAATAATACAATTACTGTACCTATAGAATTATAACTTATATTTGAATGAAATTGGTCAGCTTTATAGTTAATTTTAAGTAATCTAACACTAATAATAACCAATACTAAACTAATAGAGACAAGTATCATGGTCAAACTTTTCGAGATACCCCATAGAGGCAATATGATATTAACATTTCCAAAAACAGACATAATTAGTAACAAGAAGGACGAAAACAACAATAGATTTATTGATAAAATAGAATCTAATCGACTTTTATCATGGCGATTTATACACACATAGGAAAGCAGCAGAACTATGGCCAACATAACTGAATATTTATTAATATCCATTAAGTCCGTATTAGAAATTGATGTATGAAAAACAACCGGTAAAAGAATTAACATTAACTGGGTAAATATAGCGTAATAAGCCTCAATTTTATTTTTTTGAAACCCTTTTATTAAAATTAACAATGAGAATATTGTTACAAGAACAGCGCATAAGTAAAAAGAGTTTTCTAAAGTTTCTGTTTGAAGTTCCAAATATAGATCTTGTATGTGAACTAACCACTTTGAATATATGAGAGGTATTGTAAAGAAGCTATGTAGTATTGCAATGTCAGAAGATTTCTCTTTATTAAATACGTTATATGGAAGAAGTACACAAACGAGAACAAAAATGGATAATCCACCAGAAATAGTCAAGAACAAGATGTTATTATCATTCGCAACAAAACTACCATCCCCTGAAGCAATAACTCCGAATAATAAATATAAAGTTAAGATTAGGAACCTTAAGTTAAACAATGACTTAGATTTTTTTTCAAACAAGCTTCTATTTAATAAAAATATAATTATTGAAAAAACATAGAGCCAAATAAGACTTGTTGTTCCAGCGAGGAGAAACATCAACATCACGGTAAAGTAATAGATCGTTAATTCTTTAATTGTTATCGATCGATTCTTAAAATTAAACATCAAAAAAACTGATATCAACGAAATGGAAAGGTTATAGTTTAACAAATCCTCCTGACCCCAACTGAAGTTCATAAAAAGAACTGTCGGTGCACTGTCGTAGAGTAATGCCGACCATAGGAAAACGATTATGATCAGAGATATCTTTAAGAAGTTTTCTTTAAGTTTTAAGTAATTAAAAGCCACAATCGAACAGAAAGTAAAGGCAACATATACACAAATATACATCAAAAGGTTTTCATTATTCAACATACTTAAACCTCTCTTCAATATAAACATAAGCTATAAATACTACTAACATCACTAATAGCAGGTAGTTTACATTATTCAGTTCGTGTGAGGCATTTAAGACAATTATAAATGTAGGAATACATATAAATAAGTTTCTCAAGTTATTATCTAATCTCAAGTTTTTAAATATAACTATCAATGATAAAAATGATATAAGCTCAACCATATCATTCGATAAAAACACGGTGGCCAGTATGAGAATCTTTATTAAAAAGTCTTTCAGGGAAAGTTTCAAGTCTTTTAAGAATGAAAAAATAAACAGGGATAAGAAAATGAGTATAAAATAGAGCACATATTGTCCACTTTCCTTCAAAAGATAATATAAAAAACAAGATTGAAATATAATTAGTATATTATCTTCTAAACGTTTGCTCTTTTTGATGCCTGCAATTATAGCAACAACAAAGACAGAGTTTATCAGTATTGGCATTTTATCAATATAATACTTAAAACCTATAATCTTATCTAAATGTGCACCTTCATCTTCATAGATATGCAACATCATAAGAACTAAATAAATCGCAGTTATAATAAGCATCGATGCGCTTTTAAGGCTTTCAAGATTTATTTCTTGAAGCATCTTTAAGGAAAGAAATAGAACATAAATAGGAATCAACACATGAAGATCATAAAAAGAGGCAACTCCTAAAATAAAAATATGGACAATATCAAAAGTCCTTTTTTCATACAAAGCATAAAGTCCGAATAATATATAGATGTAAAAAAGCTTATAGACACCTAATCCATAAGCATCAAAATTTACCCCTAGAAGGACCATGCAAACAGCAAGTAATATATAAGATATATTTTTGTACAAATTCTCAATCATAGTTCACCCATTGACTGAATTCTAACTAATGCAAAAAATATCATCATTAAGGAAATAATAAAAAAGATTAAAGAATCGTTTTTATATATCCCTATAAGCTCAAGCAGCTGCGATGGGCTTTTTATAAAATTATTAAAGTTTTGATTTGTTTGATTCATATTTTTTTTAATATAAACCAAACGAGAATTACTGTTAGATGTTTTAATGTTTAACTTACTTACGATCATTTCAATATATTGTATTTTTTTACTATCCTTAACTAAAATGAAAAATAAAAAATAAGATGAAATAATTAAAGAAGTAACGGATATTAAAAACGGAACGCTATAGCTTAACACTGTAGATTTTTCAATATTTCCATAATAACTACTGCTATAAATCATGCACGATATGCATAGTAAAAAAACCTGTGATGCTGTAACTCCACAATATATTTTCCGGGGGTCAAGATACTTTCGAAACAGCAAAAGATTTATTAACAATACAAACAAAATAGAAATTAGCCATAAACCCAAATTACCCGAATCCTTTTCAATAACATAAGAAAGGTTTTTAACAACAGCACCAAGCAACAAAATGACTACGATATGATTCACGGCAAGTGAGATTCGTACATCTTTGCCATATTTCAAAATCTCATAGGAGTCATCTATAAGCGTTATTATTAATAAGAATATTAACATAGTTAAAAAGTTTATATCGATCATCACAGACATAACTAAACCAATTGATATAAAAATAAAGAACATTACTCTTCTCATATCTTTAAGGCTTTTAGCTTTAGAGATATTATTTATCTTATATCCGCATGATAGAAACGCTAAAAAATATAACATATACAGACTCGGCATACTTTGAACTTCCAGCAGGCCTATTGTCATTAATGTTAGAAAAATTGTTTCACCTACGCTTTTTTCAAAAACAAGCCGAAAAAGGACCAGTATTCCTATAATACTTACTGCTAAGTCTGTATGTGAGAAATAAAGTGTAATCGCTATATTTAATACAACAAGAGATGCTATATTTTTCAAAGTTTTTTCTTCATATATTTTTATAATAAAGTATGCAATCAACAAAAGTAATATTGAATTTATCCCTATTACATAGTTCATTAGCAAGACAAGTGCAGAAGTTATAGAATTTATGTATTTCAACTGACTTAAAACGAGGAAGCCTACAATACCACTAAGAGTTGTCGTATAACTTAATTCATATGATAAAGATATGATTTTAAGAAGGTTGTTCTCTATTGAATATGTACCAGAAGTAAAAATCGATAGAATAAACATAATAAGAGCTGTGAAGACAATAATCCCATCATAATTAAGCTTTCCTACCTTGTCTGTTATGAAAGACTTTAACAAGAGTAAAACCATTGGAATGATTAAAAATACGGCTTCACTCATGCTGATCACCATCCAACTCATTAGTTATATTAATCGTTAAAAACACAATCACCAGTACATAAAATATTTCTTTCGGTACTTCTACCAATGTTACTTTTAAAATTATCATTGTTAAAAGCTGCATTATTAGAATTGCCTGAAAGTCTAAGACCTTCTTTTTTCTTTTGATAAGGTTTAATGCAAGAACAAAAGAAGCAAACACAATCACAAAGTAAGTCATGATTTCCGTCCCAATCTTATTATATAAAAAGTAATAAAAATTATAACAAGTGGAAGAAGGTAATACTCTACTTGTAGCATAGATGTGAATAGTACCTTGTTTTGTAGAACAAAACCTTTCTCAATAAGGGATGTGAAGAGCACTACCGTTAAAATGAGATAGCATCTTCTCCAAAATATGCTCGTTCTATTTCGTCTTTTAATTATATTCTTATTACTTTTATAGATATGTGGAATAGGTAATAAACATATAAGAAGAGCTATTTCCTCAATACTAGAATAAAGAATATAGGCCGTTACAGTTGCCATCAAAAACATTAAGATTTTTTCAATTTTACCATTGGTTATTGAGAGAAGTAATAGTGATAATATTGCAAAGGCCTCTATCATCTTAACCTCAACATAAAATCAACAAATATTAAAAAAGCAACTGTTAGGTTAAAGTGTGTAGGGGACTGGTTAATAATTCTATTTTTAGAAAATACAACAAGTAAATTTATTACTAAAGATAATATGAAGTACTTTAATATAAATACTGAAATTTTCAATAAGTGTATAGCATTGTTATTTATTTCACTTAGACTTTCATACTGTAATAATTCATCCCTACCCATAAAGACAACAAGCCCAAAGCATATTAACATCATTGTTCTTATATTTATTTCAAAGTCCGTTGAGTTTTTTCTATTTGCTATTATATAAATCAATAACAAAAAGGTTCCTGGCATGCCCAAAATACCATACTTGGGTATACCTAGTAGATTTACTTCAATTTGATTCGCTACAATTAAATCAATATCCATATTACCGTTATCAATTACAATATTAATGAGAACAATCGCCATTAATAGTATATTCGTTTTATTAAAATTTTTATGAATGCTTAATACGATAAAGGTGCTTAAGAAAAGTAAAATCCATATTTGATTTATCTTTGCTGTTATAAAATTAGCTTCTGTAAAATATCCACCTAATCCAAATGATATAAACATAAAAAGTGTAATCATTAGGAAAATAATGTTCCTTTTTACTTCTCTAATATAATCTACATATTTAAAAAAGCTTCTCACAGCCACTTTTTTAAAATGGTTCAATGAAATCTTTTTAGATTCATTTATAGATCCAGCATAATCACAACAAAAGCTTTCTATATACAGAATGATACCAAAGAGGGTAAAGGTTACCAAAAAATATGTTGTGTATAGTAATATACTCATATTATCTTTTCTCTTTAATTCCTTTTGCGACTAATACTGCCAATACTACGATTATCAATTCGTATACAGAGAATGCTAGTCCAACCTTTTTAAAAATAGAGTGATTGACCAGAACAATAATGATCATCATAAGAGTTAAAATTGTTGTATCGTTAATAGGGTTCTTGTCTTTTTTACCAACAGTCCTCTTAACTCTAGTATCTAACTTCTTACCCAAAAACAAAAACGGCAGAATTATAATTCCTGCCGCTAAAATTAAACCTATAATTTCTTCTAATATCATTCGTTACTGAATCAAAAGTGTTGCTTGTGCTGCTACGCCAATGATTTTCTCCCAAAATACTCCGAGTGTTACAACAGGTACTGTTAAGGCCCCAATTATTAGTTGGTTCCTAAGAGTTAAACCTAAAATCATATTCTCTGACTCGGAAGTTTTAAAGACCATTAGTCTTATAATTTTCATATAATAATAAAGTGAAATGACAGAGTTTATCCCTGCAATTATTGCTAATACATAATACTTCTTAGCAACAACTGCTGAGAATATATTAAATTTTGCGACAAAGCCGCTTAGTGGTGGAATTCCAGCTAAGCTGAACATCACAATTATCATTGAGATTGCCATTATTGGATGTTTATATATAAGTCCGCTAAATCGATCAAAATGATCGTTTCCATAGGTATCGTTTACAAATGAAACAATATAGAAAGCAACTAAAGTCATAAAGAGGTAAGTGAAGGCATAAAAAAGTAAGCTTCTTAAGCCAATCTCACTTACAACAACAATACCTAGAAGCATTACTCCAGCATGCCCGATAGAAGAGTATGCGAGCATTCTCTTTACACTTCTTTGGCCGATAGCCGAGATATTTCCGACAGTCATTGTTAAGGCAGCGATGACACTAAGAGCACCAATCCAACTAACAGAGAGTAATGAATCATTATTAAATAAAAGCATCGTCAGTCTAGCAATAACCGCCATACCTGCAATCTTAGGGACAATAGCAAAAAAAGCTGTCACAGGAATAGGACTTCCTTCGTAAACATCTGGTGACCACATATGAAATGGAACACAAGCGATTTTATATCCAAGGCCTACAAAGAAAAGTAGAAAGCTTGGAATCAATATTAACATTTGATCAGAAGTTAAGTTTGGTATCATTGTGGCCATTTCTGAAAAATTAATTGTTCCAAGAACACCAAACACATGACTCATCCCAAATAGCATTATACCTGCACTGATTCCGCCATATAGGGAGTATTTAAGTCCTGCTTCACCAGATCTTTCATTATTCTTTTTAAGGGTGGCCATAACATAACTTAAAATTGAAAGTGTTTCTAAACCAATATAAAGAAGTAGCATGTTATTTGCTGAAGTAAGTAACATACCTCCCACAAGTACACCCAACGCCATTATTGAAAATTCAGACTTTAGTTTTTGATAGATATCACTAGACTGTTCTGCAATATATATCGCACCCAGCGTACCAAGCACCATAATGATTTTTGCAAAAGTACCAAAAGAATCAATTACGATTGAGTTCGTAAAAATCGATAAGCCAGGCTTAGAAAGATTTAAAACCAAAATAACAAATGCTGAAATCAAGCCAATAAAAGATGTTAAACCTATAAGAGGTTTTGAAGTTGCATCTTTATCATGTGCTGCCTCAATAAGAATTAAGGAAAACATTGTAATACAAACAATTAGTTCTGGAACATAATGACCAAGACTAACTAAATAATTAAGACCCATTTTTAATTCCTAGTAAGTTCCTAATAAAGTAACCAATTTACCAACTGATGCTTTCATAATGTTAAGAATTGGAGATGGATAAATTCCAAAAACAATCACTGCAACACAAAGTGGAAGCATGTAAGCAATTTCTCTTTTATTCATATCTGTATATGATTTACATTCTTCAATAACATCACCAAAGAACATTCTTTTGAACATCCAAAGAAGATAAGCAGCACCTAGTAAAAGTCCAAGTAATGCTAGAACTGTTATTGTTGTATATCTTTCGTAAATACCTAAAAAGATAAGTGCTTCTGATATGAATCCTGATAATCCTGGAAGACCCATTGAAGCAAACATTGCGATAATAAAGACAATTGAGAACTTCGGTAATTGTGTATAAAGTCCACCAAAACCTTTACTTCCGTCTGGTCTTACAATCCATCTGTGATGTGATCTTTCATAAAGAATACCAATCAGTAAGAACATCATTGCTGTTGAAGTTCCGTGATTAAACATCTGTAGAACAGCACCATTCATACCCTGAATTGTCATTGCTGCAAGGCCTAACATAACAAAGCCCATGTGAGATACAGATGAGTATGCTACAAGTTTTTTCACATCTGTTTGTGCCATGGCACAGAACGCTCCGTAGATAACATTTATAAGTCCTAGCCATGCAATACAATCAGCAAAGTGAACACTTGCGGCTGGGAAAATAGGGTAGGCAATTCTTAAAAATCCATATGTACCCATTTTAAGTAAAACACCTGCAAGTATTACAGATACTGCAGTAGGTGCTTGTACGTGAGCATGTGGTAACCATGTATGAAATGGAAACACAGGAACTTTAATTGCAAAACCAATAAACATAAAAACGAAGAAGAGTTTTGAGAAACTAAACTCTGTACCAAACATACTTAATTTTAAATCTGTAAAATGTCCGCCTGAAAGAGCAAGAATGTTGAAAGCATCAACCCCTTTTCCTTTTGCATAGTAAAGAGCAACCATACCTACAAGCATTAAAATTGAGCCGAAGAATGTATAGAGAAAGAACTTAACTGCTGCATATTCTCTGTTTTCTCCACCCCAAATACCGATAAGAAAAAACATTGGAATAAGCATTACTTCCCAGAAAACATAGAAAAGGAAAAAGTCTAAACTTAAGAAGACTCCCATAACTGAACCTTGCAAGAATAAAAATAGTGCAAAGTATCCTTTTACTGATTTTTCTACTGTCCAACTACTAAGAATACAAATAAAGAAAAGTAATCCTGTAAGCAAGATCATTGGTAGCGAAATGCCATCAACTCCTACAGTATAGAAAATATTAAATTGCTTTATCCAAGGTATGGAGAAATTAAAAGCTTCCTGCATTCCGGCAACAGAAGTATCGAACTGCTTGTACAATACTAAAGTTAAGATAAAAGTAATCGCAGTGTTAATTAAACTCCACCATCTTATAGCATTTGCTTTTTTACTAGGGATGATTAAGTTTCCTAGAACGCCAATAAATGGCATCCATAAAATCCAATTTAATAAGTGAGATGAGCCGTGCACAGGGTAACTCCTTTCTATGTTTCTCTTTTAAAGTTTTTAATAAATTATAAAGTCCAAATAAATCCAACTAGAGTAAATACAATGATCATAAAGTATAATTGTATCTTCCCAGACTGAACCATTCTTAATACTACGTTAAACAAACGAACACTTGCACCAGTACCATCAACGGCGACTGTATCAACTACGATATTGTCGAACCACTTGGCCACAGTGAAAAATGCTCTGTTTACTTTTTCCCAACCATCAACTGCATACCTGTCATAAAGACCCATATCGATGTAGGCCAAAAGGTTATTGAGCGGAAGTAATCCTTTTTTGATTATTCCGCCAATATAAAAGTCATCAAAATAATACTTATTCTGTAGAGCTCTATACCATCTTGTGAACATAGATACCCAGCGACCTGGATTCCAAGCTTTCTTTATGTACATCATGTAAGCAATAAAGATTCCAGTGAATGCAATAAAGATACTTATTAAAGCTCCAACTAAATGCCAGTGATGGACATGATGTGCTTCTTTTGCCGGAAGACCATATGTTGGATCATATTCTGCTTTTGATAACTGAAAGTTCGATTTGATATCTGTATTACCCCATGGCTGTCTTTCGTATGAAGCAAATTTTTCTACTTTTGGTTTTGTAATTAGAACCTTAAACCACTCATATCTTTCTCCAGCTACTTTAACAAAACCTTGCCCTGTTAAAGAACCACTAAAGAAAACACCTAGAGTGAAGACTGATAAAAGTAGAAGTGGAAAGTTTCTGTTTAAACTAAAAGTTTCTTTTTTAGTATGGTCGTATAGATCTTTATCTCTAGGCTCACCAAAGAATGTTAAGAACATCATTCTAAACATATAGAATGCAGTTAATAGTGCACCTGCAAAACCTAGAAATGCTGGAATGATGTAACTTTTGCTGGCAATTCCCATAAGAAGTGCATCTCCAAGTATTCTATCTTTTGAAACAAAACCTGAGAAGAATGGCACACCAGCAATCGCGAGAGTACAGAACATCATGGCCCAGAACGTATAAGGCATTTTCTTTCTAAGGCCACCCATTCTCGGCATGTCTTGAACATGCTCATGAGTATGATGATCATGAAGTGAATGAATTACTGATCCTGCACTTAGGAATAGACATGCTTTAAAAACTGCATGAGTAATTAAGTGCATAAAAGCTGCATTATATGAACCGACACCAACCCCTAAAACCATATATCCCAGTTGTGATATTGTTGAATAGGCTAGCACTGCTTTAATATCTGTTTGAACAAGTGCAATCGTTGCAGCACCAAAGGCGGTTATCCCACCAATATAAGCAATTAAAGTTGTTAAGTTACCAGCATCCATTAAAGGATACATTCTCAATGAAAGATAAACACCAGCTGCAACCATAGTCGCTGCGTGAATTAGTGCCGAACATGGAGTCGGTCCAAACATGGCATCTGGTAGCCAAACTTGAAGTGGAAACTGAGCTGATTTACCAATAGTTCCCATAAAGATTGAAAACCCAGCAAACGTAGCTAATGGAATACCAAGAGCAAAAGCACCATTAAATGATCCATCAGAAATTGCTCTGTAAATATCAACAAAAGTTACATTCCCAACAACAGACCAAATGGCGAGTATTCCTAAGAGGAAGAAAACGTCTCCAATTCTCGTTGTCATAAAAGCTTTCATTGATGCATTACCTGCACCCTCTTTCTCATAATAGAAACCAATAAGACTATAAGAACAAAAGCCCATTAGTTCCCAAAAGATAAATACTGAAAGTAGATTGTCTGAAAGAACGAGTCCGAGCATAGCAGATGTAAAAAGACTCATATAAACAAAGAATCTTCCAAACCTTTTATCTTCGGCCATGTAGTAAGTTGAAAAGATATGAATTAATGATGCAACACCTGTAACCATAAAAAGCATTACAGCTGTCATATTATCGATATAGATACCCATATCTAATTTAAAGATTTGAGATCCATAACTGAGATCAAACCAATTAAATACTTTATGAATATGATAATCTTCAGCATATTTACCGAAAACAAAATCACTGAAAACCTTTGAAGCAAACCCAAACGATCCTAAAATTGCAGCACAACTTATGGTCACTGCAAGCTTTGTGAATTTCTTTACAATAAATGCATTAATCACAAAAGCGAAGAATGGGAGTAGAACAATAGGAGCTATGGCCCAGATTGTGTAATCCATATGTTTAATTCCTTATTTAGCTTTGCAGCTGAGCTGCATCGTCAATATGTATACTTTCTCTCATTTGGAAAAATCTAATAACAATCCCAAGTCCAACAGCTGCTTCCGCCGCTGCGATAACAATAATAAAAAGGCTCATTATATGTCCTTCAATATTGTCATTAACAAATCTTGTATATGCTACAAAGTTTAAAGCTGCAGCATTTAGTATCAATTCAATACCAAGTAATATTGCAATAATATTTTTTCTAGAAATCATTACAACTAATCCAGATAGGAAAAGTGCCAATGAAATCATTAAATAAGAAGATAGCGTAATCATTTATTCTCCTCTTTTTGCTGGTCTAGCGATAACAGCTGCACCAACAAGTGCACCAAGTAGTAAAACAGAACTAATCTCAAATGCTAGTACATGATCAGTCACAAGTTTTGTTCCAATCGCTACGACAGAACTCGTAAACTCCGGCAACTCACCCTGTGGATTTTGTTTAGCAATATTCGCTATAAGTCTTAAGACAACTAAAGCTATTACTAAAGCTGATACTCCACCTGCAAGAAAAGTTTTAAAGTTACCCATTGATGGTACTTTCGTAATTCCAAATTTATTTTCTTTGTCTTGATCTCCACCTGTTAACATCACAGCGAAAAGCATAAGAATAACAACACCACCAACATAAACAACCAACTGAGTGGCAGCTAAAAAGTCAGCCCCTAATGTTGCATATAATCCTGCTGTACCAAAAAGCGCAGCAAGAAGATAAACACATGAGTGCATTAAGTTTTTTGTAAGAACAACTGAAAAAGCACCTACGACCGTAAGTGAAGCTGATAGAATAAATAAGATATTATCAAACATTATTAACCTCTAGTCCTTTTTAATGTCCACCAGATGAAGCACCACCGAGATGAGATAATAGCTCCCATACAGATTGTCCATCGAATGCATATAACCAAACAGCACAACCCACTAGATTGAAAAGTGCAATCGGAGTTAAGTATTTCCAACACAACGTCATAAGATGATCAACTCTCAGTCTTGGGAAAGTCCAACGAATCCAAATGACAATATAATAAAGTACTAATGTTTTAGTAACAAAGGAGCCAACTTGAAGTATCTGTCCGATATTTCTACCAATGATTGGTGGTAAATGAAGAGTGTTAACAAGAAGATCTCCAGTACCTAAATCAAAAGGAACTTTATATCCCCCTAAGAATGCAGCAGCAGCTACTCCACACACTACAAAAACTTCAATATATTCTGCGAGCGCAAAAAACCCGAATCTCATACCTGTATATTCCGTATGATAACCTGAAACAAGTTCAGACTCCGCTTCAGGTAAATCGAAAGGTGCTCTGTTTGTTTCTGCCAGGGCACCAATAAAGAAAACAAAGAAGCCTATAAAGGTGAATGGGTTATGTAATATATACCACTGATGAGGCATCCCACCCTGTGCTTCAACAAGAGTACTAAATGATAATCCACCTGCTAAAATAACAATTGCTAAAATTGAAAGTGTTACTGGCACTTCGTAAGAAATAATCTGTGAAGCTCCTCTCATACCACCAAGCATTGACCATTTTGAATTAGAAGAATATCCACCTAGGAAAATTGCTACACCTACTAATGAAGAAACGCCAATAAGATAAAAGACACCAACATTTAAATCAGTCAGTATAAAACCACTTGAAAATGGAACAACTGCAAGTGATCCAAAGACACCAACAAGGGCCATCAAAGGTGCAATCGTGAATAACAGTTTATCAGCATTACGAGGAATAATATCTTCCTTCGTAATCATTTTCACACCATCAGCAAGAAATTGAAGTAAACCGTAAGGACCAACTCTATTTGGACCTTGTCTCATTTGAATATCAGCTGAAATTTTTCTTTCTGCATATGTACCAAGGCCACCAACAAGTGCCATTACATTAACAACAATAAAGGATGCTAAAAAGAAAACTAAAAAAGCTACTAGATAAGTAGCATCAAAACCTAAGGCCTCAGAGAGAATGCTTATAAACTTTTTATGCCCTTCAAACTGAGAAAGGTAAGAAACAATTGTTGAATTCATTAGCTTTCCTCAATACCGTTAAGTTGTTTAATTTGTTCGTCTGTAAGTTTAAAACTTTTAACCCAATCAAGGTCTCCCTTTCTCCAGCAATAAATGATGCCTAAGACTAGAACGAGAATAAAAAGCAATAAAGATCCAAGCAGTACAGCCCCTTCACCAATCTCATTAAACTTTTTGAAAACTGCTGCAACAGGAAACATTAAAGCTCCCTCAACATCAAAGATTATAAAGATAAGAGAAACAACATAAAATCTTACGTTAAAATTAGACCAAGCCGAACCAATAGGTTCTTCACCACATTCATATGGTGATTCTTTGAGAGTATTAGGGTTACTAGGTCTTAATAACCTTCCAAATAATAAGGCGCCAACTACGGCTACCACACCAAAGGCCATTAAAATAACAATCGGCATATACACGTCTAAATTCGGTGACGACATGGATGTTCTCCTATGAGAATATAGTTTAGAGCTTTTAAAATTTACATGAATGTTAACATATTGGAAACATTTTGAAATTAGTTTTTTTTTGTACACTACACACTGTGTCTATCTTTAAATATTGATCATTTTTTTTCCATTCATTAATAAATAGTTTATAAAAAATTTTACTAAAATTTGGATAGGTATGTTTTTCGAATCAATTTACAAAAAAATTAATGACTCAATTAGTAATAATACCAATCCATGCATGATTGGTGGTGTTGATCCCTCCCAGATTGGACTTATCAATCATTTATGGAGTGAATCAAAAGATTCTGACGCAACCGACTCAAACATTATTTCTTTAAAAATATTTTCAACTGTTGAGGAAGCAGAGTATTATTTTGAAAAAGTTAAAAAACTAGACAGTAAAACTGATTACCTTTTTTACCCCGGCCTTGAAGTAAATCCGTTTAGTGGATTTATTGCCTCGGAGCGTAATTTATATGAACGGTTTTATTGTTTATCAAAATTAGCGAATGGAAAATCCCAAAATTTTGAAATAATAACCACAATCGAAGGCGTTTTATTAAAAACTCCAGACATGGATTTTTTTAGAGAAAACTCATTTCTTGTTTCAGTTTCTGACATATTGTCTCCCTATGATCTTGCAGCAAAGTTAATCGAAATTGGATACACCAGTGCAACAACAGTTGAAGAAGCTGGAACATTTAGTTCAAAGGGTGAAATATTTGATATTTTTCCTATTTCATCTGATCCTATAAGAATTCATTATTTTGACGATATGATTGAAGAAATATTTTCAATAGATGCTGACACTAATAGGACTATTAAAGATAAACCTTTAGAGCAACTAAGTATTGCTCCTTGTCCTGGAATCTTCTGCCAAGACGGTTTCTCACTAACCCTTAGAGAGAATTTACCAAACCCATCGTTAAAATTTAAGGATAGAGTAGAAAAGAGAAAATCATTCTTTCAAAAGTTATCTCAACAAGAGTTATTCGAAAATTATCCCATTTATCTTCCACTATTTTTTAAAAATGCCACTTCATTTTTAGAAGTTTTAGAAAAAGAATTTAAAGATCTAAATGTATATATAATTGAGTCTAATTCCGTTGAACAAAACCTGAATGAGTTAATTGATTCTGTACTCGAGAGTTATGATTTTTATCATAGTGACGTTATAAATAGTGATCCTCTTCCTAAGCCAGAACAAATTTATAATTTAGATACCTCTATTTTAGACCTGATATCTAAAAGCACTTATTGCACAAATCATGTAGAAATTGGTGCTGACTTTAATAATTCTAGTAAATTTACTTCATTATCACTTCAACCGCTTCTTCCTATGATAGATGAAAAAGTTGAGGGTAAGTCTAATAAAGAGTTCATTCTTAAAAACTTTACTAAGTTGGCCCAAGATTCAATTCGTTTTGGTGGAAAAGTTTTATTTGTTTACTCAAATGATAACTCTCTTAATGAGTTCAAACATCTTCTTGAAGTAATCGATTCTAAGATTGAAAATTCTATTAGTTATGTAAAGTATGAACTTTCAAATGGTTTTTATTATAAAAATGAAAACCTAGTTGTTCTTACTGATGGTGATATTTTTTCTAGTAAAAAGAAAAAAGCAAAGACCCACCAAAAGCAAGATTATGACTTGTTTGCCGAGCAATTATCCACCCTAAAGAAAGGTGATTTTGTCATCCATAGTGAACATGGTCTCGGTGTCTTCCAAGGCTTAGAGACAATGAGTTTTGGTGGACAAGAAAGTGATTTTATCATTTTAGATTATCAAAGTGGCGATAAGGTATATGTTCCTGTTTATAAAATAAGCCTTATTCAAAAACATGCTGACAGCTTAGCAGCACTCAAGCCTGACTCATTAAGAACAAATAAGTTTGCTAATGTAAAAAAGAGGGCCAGAGAGTCTGCCAAAAAGCTCGCTTTTGATTTATTAGAATTACAAGCACAAAGAGAAACTTCTTCTGCATATGCTTTTAGCCCACCCGATGATATGTACCGAGACTTTGAATTGTCTTTTCCTTTTCAAGAAACTAAAGATCAAATGCAAGCAATACATGACGTAGTGGATGTTATGCAAAAGCCTAAACCAATGGACTACCTTGTCTGTGGCGATGTTGGCTTTGGTAAAACAGAAGTTGCAATGAGGGCAGCCTTTAAAGCTGTACTTGATCATAAGCAAGTTGCCGTACTAGTTCCTACTACAATTCTTGCACTTCAACATTATAACTCTTTCGTAAAAAGGTTCAGAAACTTTCCCGTAAATATAAACTTCATTTCTAGATTTAAAACCCCTAAAGAAACTTCACAGATTTTAGATAAAGCTGAAAAAGGGGAGATTGATATTCTAATTGGAACTCATAAGCTTCTCAGTGACAAAATTAAATACAATGACCTTGGATTAGTTATAGTAGATGAGGAGCAACGTTTTGGTGTTGGCCATAAAGAAAAACTTAAAGCGATGAAAAGCTCTGTAGACTTTTTAACATTAACAGCAACTCCAATTCCTAGAACAATGCAATTAGCATTTCTAGGGTTAAGAGATTTAAGTTTAATAAAAACTCCGCCACCAAAAAGACAATCCATAAAAAGTTATATTATTAAGCAGGATGATCTAACTCTTCAAACAGCTATCAAAAAAGAGCTATCAAGAGGTGGGCAAGTATTTATTGTTCATAACAAAGTAAGCGATATAGAACAATTTTCTTCAAAGGTTAGAGAGTTGGTACCCAATGCAAAGATTGTCATTGGTCATGGTCAATTACCTGAAAGAGAACTTGAAAAGAGAATGAAGGCATTCTATCAAGGTGAGTATCAAATTTTAATTGCAACAACCATTATTGAAAGTGGTATTGATATTCCATCTGCAAATACTATGATCATTGATAGGGCCGATACTTTTGGTCTAGCTCAACTTCACCAGCTAAGAGGTCGAATTGGACGTTCTGATAAGAAAGCTTATTGCTATTTTGTCATACCAAATGATCGTAATTTATCAAATGTAGCAGAAAAGAGACTTAAGGCGCTACAAACCTATGCTGATATGGGCTCTGGTTTTAATATTGCAAATTGTGATTTAGAAATTAGAGGAGCAGGAGATATACTTGGCGCTAATCAGTCTGGTCACCTAGAGTCAGTAGGTCTGGAACTTTATACAGAATTACTTCAAGATGCTATTAGAAACCTAAAAGGTGAGAAGAATAGAGTTAACAGAAATATTGAAATTTCCACGCCATGGCCAGCCTTCATCCCTCAAACTTATATACACGATTCAAAAGAGCGACTTCGTCATTATAAAAAATTATCTAACGCGGAAACTTTTGAAAGTTTAGATAATCAAAGAGAAGATTTAATTGATATCTTTGGTGCTATTCCAGTTGAGTTAGATAACCTATTTCATGTTCTGAATTGTCGAATTATTTTAAGTAAAACAGGTATCAGCCACATTCAGATCAACGGTTCTAATATTAGCTTAAAGTTCAACAAGGACACTTTAAGCGAGAATAATGATCTACAATCCAATGTTGTTCAGCTTTTCATGAGTAGACCAAAGATCTACAAGTTTAGTCCAGATTTCAAAGTCCTTTGTCATAACAAAGAAGCAGTATCTCCAAGCTATTTACTCAACTTTAGTAAACATATTGCTGAGCAAATTGTTCCATGTTAGCGTTTTTACTTAGAATTTGGTGAAAATTTGCTATAATAAAATGAAACAACGCTCAAGGATTATATGATGCTAAAAACATTATCAGTTTTAACAACTACTTTCTTACTTTCTATGAACGCTTATAGTGCTCCAAAAGATCCAGTAGTTGCAACGGTAAATGGTAGAAAAATTACATTAAGTGCTTTAGAAAAAGCCTATAATCAAAATTTATTATTTGTTTCGGATAAGATTGTAACGAAAGAAAAAGTTCTAAATGATTTGATCAACAAAGAGCTTGGCGTCCACAGGGCCCTTAAGGCAAACCTTGACGATAACCCAATAGTTAAAGAGAAGCTTAACGACATTTTATATCATGCTCAAATTTCAAAAGATAATGAGCAAAGACTTAAGAAGATTGTTGTAACAGATGATGATGTTAAAAGTTATTATAATAATCATCCTGAATATAGAACGGCTCACATTCTTTTTAGAGTAAGAGCAACACCAGAAAAAGAAGAAACGAAGGCGGCCATAACACAGGCGCTTAAAGTATATGAGCAACTTAAAAAAGATCCTTCAAAATTTGCTGAATTAGCAAATAAATACTCACAGTCTTCTACTGCACCAAGTGGTGGAGATATGGGATTTGTGCCAGCTGTAAGGATGGCGCCTGAATACTTTAGAGCTATTAATGGTAAGCCAAATGATTTTATTACACCTCCCGTCAGAACGCAGTTTGGTTATCACATCATTAAAGTCATAGCGAAAAAGGACTATAAAAGCATCAATACTCCAATGTATAAAAAAATTGTCTATGATCGCAAAAGAGATACTGTACTTTCTAACTATTTCAAAGAGTTAAGAAAGGGACAAAAGGTTTCAATTAACAAAAAACTTCTTAAATAATTACTATTCGCGACTTGTTAGAAGCCATTTCATAAACTATCCTCTAACTCACATTGTTAGAGGTTAATTATGAAACTATTACTTATTTTCTCATTACTATTTAGTCTTACTATTCATTCTAAAGTATTAGATAAAACCATGGCCGTGGTTAATGAAAAAATTATCACATTAAGCCAAATTAATAGACTTAAAAAAAGTTTACCGGCAAGACGTAAAATCAGTCCTCAAATTTTTAATAAATCAAAATTTTCAAATAATGAACTTGTTAAATTAAAAGTTGAAAGAGTTGTTATTAGAGAAAAGTTAGCGGAGATTGGTTATATTGTTTCAGATGATCAAGTAGAGTCGCAAATTAAAGCTACAGAAAGTCGCTTAAGATTAAATCGTAAAGCTTTATTAAGCTTTCTAAAAAGTAATAATTTTACATTTGATGAGTACTTCGAATTGATTAGAGAAACTATTGAGTATAATTTATTTCTATCAAGAATCATTCAACCGCTAGTAAGTATCACTGATCAAGAACTAAAAAATGAGTTCTATAAGAAAAATAAAAGGTCTCGATCAAACACATTCAAGTATGCCTTAACGGATTATACCGTTCCTAAGAAAAGTGTTTCACGAAAAACGAGAAGAAACCTCAAGAGCATTGTAAAAAAGTTCAAAGAAACGAATCAAAGTAAGTTAAAAATTTCAGTTGATGACTTGGGTGAATTAAAACAAGACGGTTTAACAAAAAACCTACAGAGAGTATTAAGAACCACACAAAAGGGTGAGTTCAGTAAACCTCTTTTAATTGGAAACTACTATCATGTCTTTTACGTAAGAGAAAAAACTGTAACTGATAGTGAAGCTTTCTTGCAGGCGAGAGATAGACTTTATAATAAAATCTTTTCAAAAAATGTAGGCAATATCAAAAAAGTTTGGTTAGATTCGGAATCTACAAAACACTACATTAAAATATTCTAATGATTCATGTTTCATCTGGTCATCCCAAAGGGATTGGCCTTGAAATTTTCCTTAAATCAATGTTTCTTTTAACTAAAGAAGAATTATCTAGCATTACATTATATACATCTAAAAATGTCCTTGAAGAAAATTTAGCCTTACTAGGATTAAAGCATTGCCTTGTTAAAACCGTTTTTCTAGAAACACAAAATCTAGCTTGTGACTCTTTAGAGCTTGCTATTGAAACAATGAACGATGATGACATTCTTGTAACTCTTCCAACAAGTAAAGATACCTTGTCATGGAAAGGAACTAATACAAAAGGTTATACGGAATACTTTAGGAAAAGATTTAATAAAGAACTTACCATGTGTTTCTTAGATGATGATTCTTTAAACGTATTACTAACAGACCATATTCCTCTTTCACAAGTTACAGACAACCTGTCACTAGATGTAATCAACACTAAAATTGACCTTGCTTTAACTACTGCAAAAAGAGTTGGCTTTAATGTCAACGAGCTACTCTTTTCTGGTATTAATCCTCATGCAGGTGAAAACGGACTTCTTGGGACTGATGAAGAAGTTCTTAAAGAATATATTAAGAGTACTAATAGTAAGTTACCAATATTTGGACCCTATCCAGCTGACACTATTTTTAATATGTATCGGCCAAATCAGTTGAGAATTTTTAGTTATCACGACCAAGGTCTAACATTATTTAAACAAAAGAATCTATTAATGGGTATAAATATAACTTGTGGATTACCTTTCTTAAGATTTAGCGTGGACCATGGAACTGCTTTTGATTTATACGGAAAGAATAAAGCAAATCCAATGGGTATCTACTATGTTTTAAAGAAGGCCTTAACACTAGGTTAATAATGAAAGAAAATAAATATATTCATGTAAATAAAGCACGAGTCCATAACTTAAAAAGTGTGTCTGTAACTATTCCAAAGAATTCACTTACTGTTATAACTGGTCCAAGTGGAAGTGGTAAATCATCACTGGCCTTTGATACTATTTATGTTGAAGGGCAAAGAAGATATATAGAATCTTTAAGTAGTTACGCCAGACAATTCCTAGGTCAACATCAACCACCAGATGTTGAATCAATCACTGGTTTAAGTCCATCCATAGCAATCGATCAAAAAAGTACATCAAAAAACCCTCGTTCAACAGTAGGAACTATAACTGAAATTTATGACTATCTAAGAGTTCTCTTTGCAAGAGTAGGGAAGTTACATGACCCCGAAACTAACGAAGTAATCTCCAAACATACTCCTACTCAGATTGTTAAAGAAATTTTATCACTACCTGAAAAAACAAAGATACATGTTCTTAGTCCTATAAAAGATGTTGATAACTATAAGAAAATCATTACTAAATATTTAAGCCAAGGTTATACCAGAATTGCAATTGATGGAGTTGTCCATAACCTAGATGAAGATATTAAGTTTAAAAAGGGTCAAGAATACGAATTGGCCGTAGTTATTGACAGGCTCGCGATCAGAAAAGATATTAATAAAAGAATGTCTGACAGTGTTGAGCATGCTCTAAAATTATCTGATGGTCACGTACATATTTTGGCCAATGATAAATTGTTAAAATTTAGCGAACATTTTATAAATCCAAATACGAACGAAGTTTTTCCTGATTTAGAACCAAGACTTTTTAGTTTTAATAGTCCTCTTGGGGCATGTGGAAAATGTAATGGTATTGGACAAAGTAAAAATTTTAGCCTTGTTGAAGTTATCGGTGACCAATCACTTCCTGTTTTAAAAGGTGCAATTTTGCCATTAACAAAGAAGAATAATTTTCTTTTTAAAATGGTTGAATGTATTTTGGAAGAGGAAGGCGTTAGTAAGAAGACTTCTTTTGAGGATCTACCAAAGAAAATAAAGGATATTCTCTTAAATGGCTCTCCTAAAAAGTATGATTATGTCTTTAAAAGTGAAAATAGTCATTTTCAGTTTTCAAAACCCTTTCCTGGTATTCTTAAGTGGCTTGATAAAAAATACTCTGAAACTACGAGTGAAAGAGTTAGAAAAAGTTTAGAAGATTTTATGAAGATTGAACGCTGTTCTTTGTGTGAGGGAAAACGTTTAAATCGTTATGCTCTGGCCACTAAAATAGGTAAGTATAACATTATCGATCTTTGTGATTTATCAATTGAAGAAGCTCATAAAGTTTTTTCAAAAAAGTTACTTAAAGGTCAAGATTTAGTAATCGGTGAAAAGTTACTTAAGGAAATATACAATCGTTTAAATTTTCTTGTAGATGTAGGATTAACTTACCTTACGCTCAACAGAAGTGCTGCCACTCTATCAGGTGGAGAATCTCAAAGAATAAGGCTGGCAACCCAAATAGGTAGTGCTCTATCTGGTGTTCTCTATGTTTTAGATGAACCCTCAATTGGATTACATCAAAAAGATAATACTAAACTTATTAAAACCATGAAATCTCTTAGAGATATTGGAAATACTATTGTTGTGGTTGAACATGACGAAGAAACTATGCTTGAAAGTGATTATATAATTGATATGGGTCCAGGGGCAGGGCACTTTGGTGGTGAAGTAGTTGCTTCTGACGTAACTAAAAAGTTTTTAAGCTCTAAGAAAAGTATCACTGCTGATTATCTTAAAAAGAAAGAATCTATTCCTGTACCTGAATTTAGAAGAACAAATGATGAAATAATTTCCTTGAAGGGAGCTTCACACAATAATCTTAAAAAAGTAGATCTTGAAATCCCTCTTGGAATTTTAAGTTGTATTACTGGTGTTAGTGGAAGTGGTAAATCGACCCTCATACATGAAGTTCTAGTTCCAGCTTGTAAGTATCATTTAACAAGAACTGATAAAAATCTCTATTACAGAGATAATTATAAATCCATTAGTGGACTTGATCCTATCAAGTCAATTATTGAGCTTGATCAAAGTCCTATCGGCAGAACTCCTAATTCCAACCCTGCTACTTACTCAGGTGTCTTTGATGAAATAAGAAAATTATTTAGTTTAACAACAGAATCTCAAATTAGAGGTTATAAAGTGGGACGCTTTTCTTTTAATGTAAAAGGGGGACGTTGCGAAGAATGTGAAGGTAATGGTGTCAAGAAAATTGAAATGCATTTTCTTCCTGATGTTTATATAAAGTGTACTGAGTGTAATGGTCGTCGTTATAACAATGAGACGTTAAGTGTCCTTTATAAAGGTAAAAATATTGCTGAAATTTTAGAACTCGAAATTTCTGATGCTTATGAGTTTTTCAAACATCATGGAAAAATTGGGCGTATCTTAAAAACATTGAATGATGTTGGTCTTGGCTATATGAAATTAGGTCAGCCAGCAACCACCCTTTCTGGTGGAGAGGCCCAAAGACTCAAACTTTCTCGCGAATTGGCCAAGAAAACAAAAGGTCACTGTCTATATGTTTTAGACGAGCCAACGACAGGTCTTCACTTTAAAGATGTTCAAATATTATTAAGAGCAATCGATCACCTTGTTGAGCAAGGTAACACCGTAGTTGTGATTGAACATAATTTAGATGTTATAAAGTCTTCAGATTATATTGTAGATCTAGGTCCCGACGGGGGAGATAAAGGGGGCACCATTGTTGATTTTGGTACCCCAGAAAAAATATCAAAGAATAAAAAGTCTCATACTGGTCATTACTTAAAGAAAGTTCTTAATTAAACTTTTTAAGTAAGCTAATCATTTCAATTCCAGCAAGAGCAGCTTCCCAACCTTTATTGCCAACTTTAGTGCCTGCTCTTTCGATCGCTTGTTCAATTGAGTCAGTTGTAATAACACCAAATATTGTTGGAATTTCAGTATCTAATGAAACCTTAGAAACACCTTTTGAAACTTCAGATGAAACATAGTCAAAATGCGGAGTACTACCTCTAATAACTGCACCTAGACATATAACAGCATCATACTTTCCTGACTTGGCCATCTTCTTTGCTACAAGTGGAATTTCATAAGCACCAGGAACCCAGGCAACATCAATATTGTCTTCATTACCGTCATGACGGTAAATACAATCGATTGCTCCACCTAGCAGTTTGTTAGAAATAAATTCATTAAATCTACCAACAACTATTCCAAACTTCATTCCATTTGCGTTAAGCATACCTTCTATAGTATTTGCCATAGAAAACTCCTATTTTATATTAGGGAACAAGTGCCCCAGTTTATCTTTCTTAGCTTTTAAATATTTGTAATTTGTTTCATTCGGTTCAATTACAAGTGGCGTTCTTTCAACAATTTCTAAATCAAACCCTTTAAGTCCTACAATCTTTCTAGGATTATTAGTTAATAGGTTCATTTTTTTTACACCAAGTATTTTTAGTATTTGAGCACCAACTCCGTATTCTCTAAGGTCGTCTTTAAAACCTAATCTTTTATTGGCCTCAACTGTATCATAACCTTCATCTTGTAGTTCATAGGCCTTTATTTTTGATGGTAGACCAATTCCTCTACCTTCTTGTCTTAAGTAAACAAGAATTCCATTTCCATTTTGCTCTATTATTTCCATGGCCTTATCAAGTTGTGAACCACATTCACATCTTAAACTTCCAAAGATATCACCTGTTAAACATTCACTATGAACTCTTACGAGCACGGGTTCTTCTGGGTTGATTTCACCTTTAACGAGAGCAATATGATGTTCAGAAGAATGAACTCTACTTTCAAACATATGAAGCTTAAATAAACCATGCTTATTAGGAAAATCTATTTCTGATGTTTTCTTAACTAATGATTCGTCAAAACCAAGCGGCTTATTATCATTTTCTCTTCTGTATTCGATTAGGTCTTTAATGGTAATTATTTTCATATTCCATTCTTTTGCAAGAACAAATAATCTATCTCTTCTGGCCATCTCACCATCATCATCAATTATTTCACAAATAACTCCGATAGGTTTATGACCACTTAATCTAGCTAAATCTACAGCTGCTTCAGTGTGTCCAGCCCTCTGTAAGACTCCACCATTTTTTGCAATTAATGGAAAAATATGTCCTGGCCTTACTAGATCTTGTGGCGTTGCTTTGTCATCAACCATGACTTCAATTGTTTTAGACCTTGCTTCAGCAGAAATTCCAGTACCACTTTCAACACTATCTACTGAAACTGTAAAAGCAGTTTCATGAAGAGAGTCATTATTTTTAATCATTAGATCTAACTTTAAATGTTCAGCTTTTTCAACAGTTATAGGTGCGCAAATTAACCCTCGACCCTTAGTTGCCATAAAATTTATTGCATCAGCATTTACTTTTTCAGCTGCCATTATGAAATCACCTTCATTTTCACGATCTTCATCGTCGACAACAATAATCATTTTTCCGTTTTTAAGATCTTCTAAAGATTCTTCAATTGTATTAAACATTTTTTTTAAAATCCTTCAGATTGTAACCAATCCAAATCTATCGACTTATTATTATTTTTCATCATATTTTCAACATACTTTGCTAGAACATCTATTTCTAAATTTACTTTGGAACCAACTTTCTTATTTTTTAAAATTGTGTTCTCATAGGTGTGAGGTATGACAGATATCTTAAACATATTCACTTCTTTTTGAGCAACAGTAAGTGATATACCATCAACTGTTATTGATCCCTCTGATACAATATATTTAGAAATTTCTTTATTAAACGTAATCCAAATAATCCAATTATTACCAATATTTGAAATACTATTTATAACAGCTGTATCATTCACATGACCCTGAACTAAGTGGCCTCCTAATCGATCACCTAAGCGTAATGCCAATTCAAGATTAACAATGTCATTAATTTTCACTTCAGATAGGGTAGTTTTCTTAAGTGTTTCTTTAACAGCGTCACATACAAAACTTTTTTCGCTAACTTTAACTGCTGTTTGGCAAACTCCATTAATTGAGATGCTATCGTCAATTTGTATCTCTGATATTAATTTAGGACATTCAACCTCAAATCTCTTCCCTTCAGAAGTTGTTTGAATTGATTTCACTCTACCTAATTCTTTCACTAATCCTGTAAACATTTTTCGACCTCCAAAACAGCTTGGTCCTCAAGCATTCTCCAGGTCTTTTTACCTTCAAAGATAATGGCCTTATTCATTGTGTTTGTTTCTTTATTCGGACTATAAAAATCTTTTCCACCACTTATAAATTTGGGAGAAATATACATTGTTACTTTTTGATAAGCGTTTTCATCAATAACTTGAGTTATTACTTGAGATCCACCTTCAACCAATAAGCTCGTTACTTTAAATTCATTATAAAGTGTCTCGAGTATTGAATTAAGATCAGAAATTCCTGCTAAAAGAGTAATATTTTTATCAGAAAATTCGTCTGGGATAGTTTCATTTTTTTCTTTTGAGAACCAAATTATTTCTCTATTACCTTCTAATATTTTGAGATCGCTTTTTAATCTGTTTATACTTCCTATTATGACAATCTTAGGTTGATTACCCTTAATCTCAATATTCATTCTAATGTTTAAGGTTGGGTTATCATGAGAAAGTGTTTCACCACCTACTAAAATGGCATCATATTTATTTCTTAAAGAATGAACTTCTTTCCTAGCGACTTCACTTGATATCCATTTTGAATCATTAGAAGTTGTCGCTATTTTTCCATTTAGAGTGCTTGCAAACTTTAAGTGAATATACGGTGTTTTATTTTCAATGGCGTAAAAAAACTCTTTGTTAATTTCATCACATTCATTTTCAAGTATATTTTCAACTACTTCAATTCCGTGATTCCTAAGTTTTTCAATACCTTTTCCGTTAACTTCAGGATTTCTATCCTTTGAAGCAATTACGACTTTTGAAATATTTTTTTCAATAATTAAATCTACGCATGGTGGAGTTTGCTTATTGGTATGACAACACGGTTCTAAAGTACAAAAGAGTGTCGCACCTTCAACAGATTCGCTTGCATTATTTATTGCATTTACTTCTGCATGATGTGATCCATATTTTTCATGAAAGCCCAGACCAATAATTTTTTCGTTTTTTAATAAAAGAGCTCCAACGAGTGGATTGGGTGAAACATAGCCTTGGCCCTTGAGCGCCTCATCTAGAGCTAGTTTCATATAATCAGAGTCTTTCTTTTTCATACCTTTGACTTATCCCTATGTTCTTCATAATTCAAGTTTTTTGGCATAGATGCCATAGTGACACCACTCAGATAAATAATCTTACTTTTATTGTACTTTTAGCTATTTATGTTAGTTACTTCGCTTTGCATTATTTCTTCCTTACATTAAATGTTCTAGTTTAATAGAATCAAATATTTATTTATATCTTTATATTGAGAGGGAAAGATTATGAAACACTTAATTGGCCTATTGGTCTTACTTGGAAGTTTCAGCGTATTTGCTGATGCGTCAAAAACTATCAATTTCGAAGGTCAGAACTCTGATGCTTTCGAACTGATTTCACAAATTTCAGAAACACGTTATAGAGATGAGCAGCGTGACTCTACATGTACTCGTAAAGTTCCATATACTGTTAATGAGTGTGGATACGAAACAAGATACAGACAAGAATGTCGTTTTGAGCCAGGTAGAAATATCTGTAGAACTGAATATGATAGAGTTTGTAGAACTGTTACTCGTTACAGACAACAGTGTTCAACTGGTCCTGGTAGACAAGTTTGTCGTCAAGGTCCATCAAGAAAAGAATGTCGTATAAATAGAAACGGTGATCGTGTTTGTCGTTCTGTTCCTGGAAGAAGAATCTGTAGAACAGAGCCGGGTAGAAGAGTTTGTCGTCAAGTTCCATACCAAGATCGTGTTTGTGATAGAAGACCTAGACAAGTTTGTACATGGCAACCAGGTAGAAACGTTTGTCGTCAGGTTCCTTATCAAGAATATGTTTGTAGAGATGTCGTAAGATATAGAGACGAGCAATATGCTTGTAAAGTAACTGTTAAAGTTCCTTATAACGTAAATATTCCTGTAAATGCTGATGTTCAAGTTAACTACTCTGACCTAACAAGTAATGGTGCTAAGGCAACACTTACTTACTCAATTGATTCAGAGGGTGAACTTAATATGAGTTTTCAAGACTTAACAAGATCTCCACTGCTAGTATTCCTTGATAAGGTTGTTAATCCTACAAGAGGTAATGACACTATCAATATCGATGGTAACTATAACTTTATTTTTAGAAATAAGAATGAAGTTTTAAGCCCAGTTGCTAATGGAATCAACAATGTTCTATTAACGACAAGATCACTTGCATTCAATGTTGGTCATGTATTTAATAAAGACTTAACAACAGTTAAGGTTAAAATTGTAAGAGACGGACCTTTTTCTGGACCTAAGACAATGTTTGATAAAACTTTAACTATGGACGAGTTAATTGTTGAAACTAATGCTTCAACTGATCGTTTAACAATTGATCTTGCTAAGTACGGTGTTAAGTTAAAAGACAAGAAACATGAGGTATCAATTGATGTAAATGTAAGACTTGATAGAGGATTACAAAATCATAGAAACATCAAAACAAGAACTTCAGTAGATCTTGAGCTTGATGCTAACTAAAAAAATTAGATAGTAATTTTCAATACAAAGAGGGCCGGCAAATGCTGGCCCTTTTTTATGATGATTAGAATCTATGACCAATCCCAAGACCTGCAACAAACGGATTAATGTCTACATCAGCAGTAATACTAGAGCCTGCATATAGATCTACTTTTACATCACTTGAAATTGATATTCTTTTTAAATCAAAGTTTAAATAGAAACCATTATCAAGTTCATAATCTCCACCAAGCTGTGCAGCCCATCCAAAAGAATTTTCGTAGCTAATTCCTTTATGTGAACCAGGATCTTCTCCATAGAAGAAAGTATAATTTAAACCAACACCAACATAAGGCTTAAATTTTCCAAATGTATGATGATATTGAACTAACAAGGTTGGTGGAAGTAATGAAACATCACCTAAATCATGATTTGTATTTGATGCTGAATTGTATGTTGAAACCTTATGTGTTGCTGTAGCTGCAATCAGTTCAAATGCTATTTTATCAGTTAAGAAATATGTAAAATCTATTTCAGGTACTGATTCTGAGTTGATTTTAATATCTCCCCCTACAACCGTTGGTGAACCTGACTCATCTGGCATAATATTAATGGATCTCATACGAACCATCATATCAGCATTGGTATTTACTAAAGTTAATAACGTCATCAAAGCGATTAATCTTATTTTCTTAATCATTATTTCTCCTCGAAAAATTGTTTCCTAATCGTAATTAATCATGGAGATAGTGGCTTTGAGTTTAATTAACTAAGAAGTTGATAGTTCTCATAAGAAAAGATGAAATATAAATCATAAAGAAATTTATTTTATACAAAAAAAAGCCCTCTGATCGAGGGCCTTCTTTTAAAAGTATATTAAAATTTTAAACTAAAATTATACTAGGAAGATTGTGATAAGTGTAAAGATCACAAGTGATTCCATAAGTGCAAGACCAAGAATCATTGGTACAAAAAGCTTATCAGCAGCAGCTGGGTTACGAGCCATACCTTCAAGAGCTACAGAAGCAGCATTTGATTGAGCACGTGTTCCACCGTAAGCAGCGATAGCCATTGCTAGAAAGTAAAATGGAGCTTTTGAGTACTCGTTGAATTGTACAAGTGAAGTACCTTCAGCGAAAACAGCAGAAGCAGCGAAAAGAGCGATTACAGCAACTAATAATTTTTTCATTTTTAACTCCTTAAAGTTATATAAATTGGGTCTATTCCTAGTGAGCGTGCTCTTCATCATGATCGTGATGAACAACAGCCATTTGGATATAAACCATGGTTAAAACAGTAAAAACATAAGCTTGAATAAATGAAACTAGAAGTCCAAGAATCATAAAAATAACTGGTACAACTAATGGAACAAGCTCAGAAAATTGAGTTAGAACAATATGATCACCCATCATATTTGATCTAAGACGTAGAGCAAGTGAGAGTGGTCTAATACAGTTTGAAATAATTTCGATTGGGAAAATTAAAATAGCAAGATACCAGAGTGGGCCTGCAAAGTGTTTTACATAATTAACAACACCTTGTTCTTTACATCCAACAACGTTGTAATAAATAAATGAAAATGCACCTAGCGCTAATGTTGTTGATAGGTATTCTGTTGGTGGTAAGAAACCTGGAATAAGTCCAATAAGGTTACATACTAAGATTACTAAGAATACTGTTGCAATAAATGGAAAATAAATCGGAGCTTCTTTCTCTCCGATGATCGCTTTACATTGACCATAGATAAAATTTCCATATAGCTCACAAATATTTCTAAAAGTAATTCCTTTGTCAGGAATAACTTCGTTTGAAACTTTTGATATTTTTGAACGATAGATGATACCTACTAAAGTAAGCATTAAACCGATAAAAATAAGAGTAATAACATGTCCTTTGACATTGATTGCTTCAGATAATCCACCAAACCAAGTGAATCCGCCGGCTGAAAATGCAGGTAATGTTAATAATGTAATAAGAAGTGTAAAAAGTTTTTTCATTTAAATTTCCTACTGAAAAGTCCTATCTCTTAAGACTGATTCCAAGCACAAATATCTGAATTACGTAATTTATTAGAGGTATAATTATCCTATTACCAATGAAATGTACACCCAAAGATAGGGCAAAGAAGATGACAAAAATCTTCAGTAAAAAGTAGCTAACTACTTTGAATTTATCGATATTTTTCGAGGCCAATACCTCAGGTGAAAGTAGTAATCTATCTACTACGAACATCAACATATAGAGATTAAGAAGCGTTGCAACATGAACACCAATAAGAACCAATATTTCAGTTAAACCATTGCAAAATAGTGAAAATATTAAAAGAGTACCAAGAGATACTGGCAGGAAAAGCTTTAAATTAATCTTTTTTATTACGTGCATAATAAATCATCATGTAAAAAGTGTAAGCAATAATTAATAAGAAAATACTGAATCCGACAGGCTTTGAAAACACATTCATTTTGACTAACTCCATCATCCCCCAAGCAAGTCCGAATATGGTACTAGGTAAACTAACCGCAAGCCCCATAACTTTTAACCAGCTGCCTTTAATCTTCATATTTACCTTTTTCTAGCGATTCTTCTTTTATAAATACTTTCAAGTCTTTGATTCACAACTTCAGTATTAGGATACTCACCCAAAATAGAGTAGTAGATATTGTAGGCGATTTTAAGTTCTTCCATTGTCTCGTAAGCGTTTGCCATTAGAAACTTGGCCTGAACAATATTATCTCTTCTAGATTCCAATTTAATATAGTCATTTAAATACTTAACCGCACCCTTCCAGTTTTTAATCTGAAATTGAATAAGACCTAATTGATAAATCGACTGAATATTATAGTCACTATTCTTTTCTTCAGATATTTCTTTAAAAATATTAGCGGCTTCATATAGCTTATCTAAATTTAAAAGTGATAAACCATATCTAAATCTATAAAAATCTTGTTTTTGTAGTTTCGGGCGAAATTCACTTAGCAGTTTATAGCTAGTTAAACTTTTTTCATAATCTTGCAAATAGAGAAAGTTAATATCACCTAAACGCTCTTCCGTTTTAACTAACCACAAAGGACTATCAGTAATTTCTTTTATTTCTTGGTAATACTTTAGTGATTTTTTATTCTTTGAAAGATAGAGAGAATAGAGATCTCCAATTTGATAGAGAATTTTTGTTTTTAATTCATTTGGAGGATTTTTAACTAGAATCTTTTCGTAATTATCAATGGCTTTTTGATATTCTTGTTTTGCAATTAAGTTTTGGGCTTTAAGAACTTCCTTATGAATTCTTGGAGTAAAGTCACATGAATAAAAAAAAGGGGCCAGCAAAGCTAGCCCCATTATTAAGATTTTATTCATCTTCGTTATCATCATCCTCTAAGATTTTTTCAACAGCTACAACTTTTTCATCTTCTTTTAATCTAATAATTCGAACACCTTGTGTTGTTCTACCCATTAAACTAATTCCAGAGATACCCGTTCTGATAACTTGTCCCTTATCTGTAATAATCATAAGATCATCATTTTCATGAACTGGTTTAATTGCTGTGATTTCACCATTTTTCTCAGTTAATCTCATGGCCAAAATACCTTTTCCACCTCGAGATTGTTTTCTATATTGTGAAGCTGAAGTTCTTTTTCCGTATCCATTCTCTGTTACAGATAAAATTTCTACTGCATCATCAATGATTTCCATTCCAATAATTTTTTCTGTGTCGTCGATAGCTATACCTTTAACACCTTGAGAAACTCTACCCATTGGTCTAGCATCAGTTTCTTCAAATCTAATTATTTTACCTGAAGTTGAACAAAGTAGAACGTCTTTTGATCCATCAGTAACTCTTACGTTAACAATGGCATCACCATCTTGAACCTTGATGGCCCTTAAACCAGATTGTTTTACATTTTGATATTCACTTAGCTTCGTTTTCTTAACTAAACCTTTTTCTGTAGCAAAAATTAAAAATTTATTTTCTAGATCTTCTTTGTTTGGAATACAGATCACTTCTTTAATTTTTTCTCCAGCTGGGATATTAATTAAGTTAGCAATATTTCTACCTTTAGCGGTTCTTGAACCTTCAGGCACAGTATAAACTTTTTTACTAAAGACTGTTCCCTTAGAAGTGAAGAAGAATAGGGTAGAATGAGTATTGGCCGAGAAGATATCTGTAAAGAAATCATCATCCGCCGAAGCACCTTTCACTCCTGTTCCACCACGTTTTTGGGTTTTGTATGTATCCATACCCATTCTTTTTATATAACCCTTATGAGTAATGGTAACGAGAACTTCTTCTTCTTTTACTAAATCTTCGATTTGAATTTCATCAGCTTTACCGACAATATCAGTTCTTCTTTCATCACCATAACTTTCAAGAATCTCTGTGAACTCGTCTTTAATAATTCCTTTAATTAAAGCTTCTGATCCAAGAATCTCTTCTAATCTAGCAATTTCGTTCATAATTGCTTCGTAATCAGCAATAATCTTATCTCTTTCAAGACCTGTTAGACGTTGAAGTCTCATATCAAGAATAGCTTGAGATTGAATTACTGATAGAGAGAAATTACTCATTAATTTTTCTCTTGCCTGAACAGGTCCTTCAGACTTTTTAATCATCTCAACTATTTCATCAATATTTTCTACAGCAGTTTTTAAACCTTCTAAAATATGAGCTTTTTCTTTAGCTTTCTTCAGTTCAAATACTGTTCTTCTAATAACAACTTCTCTTCTGTGATCAACAAAGCAAAGAAGTTGTTCTTTGATATTCATTACTTTTGGAGAACCATTATTAATTGATAAGAAGATTATCCCAAAAGATGTTTGAAGTTGTGTTTGCTTATAAAGTCTATTTAAGATGACATTCGCAATCTCACCTTTCTTCAGTTCAATACAAACTCTAATACCTTCTCTTGAAGACTCATCTCTAATATCTGAAATACCTTCAATCGTTTTAGCATTAACTAAGTCTGCAATTTTCTCAATAAGCTTTGCTTTATTAACTTGGTAAGGAAGCTCATTAATTACAATTCGCTCTCTTTCTCTACCAAATTCTTCAATTTCAGTTTTTGCCCTAATTTGAATTACACCTTTACCAGTATGGTAAGCAGATTTAATTCCTTCAGTTCCATGAATTGTTCCTGCTGTAGGAAAATCTGGTCCTGGTATAATTTCCATAAGCTCATTAATCGTTAATTCTCTATTATCAATTAATGTTAAAAGAGCCGTCATTATTTCAGTTAAATTATGTGGTGGAATATTTGTTGCCATACCAACGGCAATTCCTGATGAACCATTAACTAATAAGTTAGGAATTTTTGTTGGAAGAACTTGTGGCTCTTTTAAACTATCATCATAGTTAGGTGCCCAATCAACAGTTTCCTTATCAAGATCCCTTAACATTTCTTCTGTTAATTTCTTCATTCTAATTTCGGTGTACCTCATAGCGGCAGCTGAATCACCATCAATAGAACCAAAGTTTCCTTGGCCATCAACAAGTGGATATCTCATTGAGAAATCTTGAGCAAGTCTAACAATTGTATTATAGACAGCACTATCACCGTGTGGGTGATACTTACCAATAACATCACCGACTACACGAGCAGACTTTAAAAATGGTTTGTTATGATAATTTCCCATACTATGCATGGCATAGAGACATCTTCTATGAACTGGCTTTAATCCATCTCTTACGTCAGGTAGTGCTCGTCCAATAATTACCGACATCGCGTAGTCTAAGTAACAAGACTTCATTTCATCTTGAATCAGAACTGGTGCTACGTTTGATGGTGTCGTATTTTCGTTATTTTCACTCATTATCTAAATCCTATTGTGTGTTTCACTTCTAAAAGCACTGCTTTTAGACATCAAGGTTTCTTACGTTTAATGCGTTTTTCTCAACAAATTCTCGTCTTGGTTCAACATTATCTCCCATTAAAACAGAGAATACTTGATCAGCTTCAATTGAATCTTCAATCTTAACTTGTAAAAGTATTCTGTTTTCAGGATTCATTGTTGTTTCCCAGAGTTGCTCTGGATTCATTTCTCCAAGTCCCTTGTATCGTTGGATATAAGCACCTTGTTTTCCGTCTGCTATTACAAATTCTACAAATTCAGAAAGTTTTTCAAATTCTAAATTTTCACCTTTTTCTCTAGTTACATGAAAATTGGAATCTTTAAATTTTCTAATTCCTTCATATCCATTTAATAAATCATTAAATTCAGAACTTCCTAAGAAGTATTCACTTAATTTAAATCTTTTTATTCTTGCAGTTGTTTTAACTGTTACATTAACAAAGTGACTCTCATGAGCCTTATCTTCAGTGATATCAAATGTATAATGCTTAAGTGTTTCTGCTTCTTTTGCATTTAAATAATCTTCTATTTTTTTAACTTCACCTTCGATGACAGATCTGTCTTTTAATGTTTCACCATTAATCTCAGTTCTTTCAATTATCGCTCTCAACAACATGGTATCAAAGTGAATGTCGTAACTTTCGAGATTTGAATAATAACCAGAATATTTAGAAATTAATTTCTTAACTTCTTCCTTATCTACTTCTGCATTATCAATTTTTATTTCTGTTCCCGAAACCGCATTAGAAACTAAAAATTCCTGTAATTCTTTATCATCTTTAAGATATTTTTCGGTTTTACCTTTCTTGTATTTATACAATGGTGGTTGAGCAATATAGATATAACCGTTTTCTATTAACTCCGGAAATTGTCTATAGAGTAGTGTTAAAATAAGAGTACGAATATGGGACCCATCCACGTCAGCATCGGTCATAATAACAATCTTATGATACCTAAGTTTTGCTATATCAAAAGAATCCTTTCCGATCCCAGTACCAATTGCTTGAACCAACATTTTAATTTCATTGTTAGCAAGCATTTTATCGTAACGTGCTTTTTCAACGTTTAATATTTTACCTTTAAGCGGAAGAACAGCTTGCGTTCTTCTATCTCGACCTTGTTTTGCTGACCCACCAGCAGAGTCCCCTTCCACAATATAAATTTCACATTGTGCAGGATCTTTTTCCTGACAATCGGCCATCTTACCTGGAAGACCACCTGACTCTAGTACAGACTTTCTTCTAGTAAGTTCTCTTGCTCTTCTTGCTGCTTCTCTTGCAGCTGCAGCATCAACAGATTTTTTAATAATTGTTTTTGCAGTATTTGGATTTTCTTCTAGATATTTTTTTAGTGATTCACCAACTAGTGAGTTAACAATGCCTTCTACTTCTGAGTTTCCTAACTTATCTTTTGTCTGTCCTTCAAATTGAAGTTCCGGAAGTTTAACAGCGATAATGGCTGTAATACCTTCTCGCATATCATCACCAGTTAAATTGGTTTTGATACCTTTTAATAAATTATTTTCTTTTGCATATGAATTTAGAACTCTTGTTAGTGCTGTTTTAAATCCTGAAATATGTGTTCCGCCACCTGGAGTACAAATAGCATTGGCATAACCTGATAAACTTTCTGAGTAACTATCAGTCCATTGCATGGCTATTTCAACTTCGTAATCTTCTCTCGTTTGAGAAACATAAATTGGATCTTTATGAACTGCAGTCTTTGCTCTATTTAAATATTTAACAAATTCTGTGAGTCCGCCTTCATAATGGAATACATCTTTTTTGTCATTTCTTTCGTCTTTTAAAGAAATTTTTAAACCTCTATTTAAAAAAGCCATCTCTCTAAATCTATTTGCTAATGTATCGTAATTATATTCATGTACTTCAAAAATTTCATTATCTGGTTTGAATGTAACTGCAGTTCCTGTTTCTTTTTCGTTATCCAATTCACCAGTAATTTTCAAAGGGGCAACTGCATTTCCTCTTTCAAATTTAAGAACATGTAATTTTCCATTTTTCTTAATTTCTAACTTAACCCATTTTGATAGAGCATTAACAACTGCTGCACCAACACCATGAAGCCCACCTGAAACTTTATAGGCTGAACCTTCTTCGTTAAATTTTCCACCAGCATGAAGTTTTGTATAAACCAGCTCAGCAGCTGAAATATTTTCACCTGTGTGCATATCAACAGGAATACCACGACCGTCATCAATGACAGTTACAGAGTTATCAACATGGATAATTATTTTTATTTCTGAACAATAGCCAGCCAATGCTTCATCAACAGCATTATCAACGATTTCGTAAACGCAGTGATGGAGACCTCGATAACTAGTGTCTCCGATATACATACCTGGTCTTTTACGAACTGCTTCTAGACCTTCAAGTACTTTAATTTGGTCGGCGGTATACTTTTCACCAACTTTTGAAATTGAGCCTGATGTATTTTCCAAAGAAACTCCCATGTTTCTAAAATTTTAAGATAGTTTTTGTGTAGATCCGTTGCTTACAAAAAAGCGAACTGAACCTTTTATTTTTTCCAACTCTTGTTTGAATTCTTCGTTGGCCGTGGTGATTAAAACTTGGAACTCACTGGACTCTAAATATGATACCAATCGGCCCCATCTGTACTTGTCTAATTCACCCGAAACATCGTCAATTAAAACAATAGGAAAAGTCTTAAATTTATACCTAAATAGCTCTATATAGGCAAATAATAGACTCAAATAAGACATCTTTTGTTGGCCTAAACTGCAGTAATCGAAGGAATTTAAACCATCAAAAAGAAGCACATAGTCATCCTTATGAATTCCGTAACTAGTGTGACCGATTATTATATCTTTTTCGAAGTTTTCATGAAGGATTTTCTGCAAAAATTCCTCATTACAACCAGCAACTTTTGAATCGAGAGAAATCATCAATTCATGCTCTTCAGAAAATATTTTAAAAAAGGTTTCTGTTATTAACGGATTTAATTGATTGATATATTCAATTCTTAAATTAGTGAGTTCAATACTCGTTTTTATAAATTGTGGATCAGAGGCCAAAATTTGCTCTCTAAACTTATTTGGCTTTTTTCCTAGTAAGTTATTACGAAATCGCAGCATCTGCGTGTACTGGGCCAATAGCTTCTTATAATCGCCACTTAATTGAGAGAGGTGAGAGTCTATCCAAGTTCTTCTAAAACCTGGAGTTAAATGAAATGAATTACTATCAAAGGGATTTATAAAAACAATTCCTACATCTAATTTCTTTTTTGTAGCTTTTCCATCTAAATACCATTCAGAAGATTGATCTCTTAGTTTCCCCGAGCATGGCATTTTATTTTCGTCTTGATCTTTGAAAACTGAAGAAAAATATATTTCAGAGTTTTCACCATCAATACCTAAATATTGTGGAAAACTTGCATTTTTACGAAATGATTTTCTTTTTATTAAAACGTGAAGTGCTTCTAGTATATTTGTTTTTCCATTTCCATTTTCACCTAGAATACAATTGATACTATTACTAAACTCTAAAACATCCGGTTGAAGATTTCTAAAATTTGTAACTTGTAATTTATCTATCTTCCATGAATGCATATATTATATTTAAAGTTTAAGAGGCATAATAATACCTAAATAATTAGGATGATTAGATGATTTAACAACAACTGGAGATATTTCATTATTTAATTCAAATGAGATATCGCCATCATCAACGATAGATAAAGTATCAATTAAGTACTTTGCATTGAATCCAATTTCCATTTCCTTTCCATCGTAATCTACGCTTATTTTTTCACGAGCATCACCTAGAGAGGGATGGTTAGCTGTAATTGTTAATTCACCAGCTGTTAGATTAACTCTTATGCCATTTGATTTTTCGTGAGACATAATTTTAATTCTTCTAACGGCATTGAAAAGTGTATTCTTATCAGCTGTCATAAGAAAAGTTGTCTTTGCAGGTATGACTGCTTGATATTTTGGATATTCTCTAGAAATTAATCTCACACTTAAATAATACTCAGTGCCTGAGTGGGCATATAAAAAGCTTTCATCCATAGATAGGGTAATTGGTGCCTCAGATGTTTCAGCAAGTTTCTTAAGCTCATTAACACCCTTACGTGGGATTATAATTCCATTAACTAAATTGTCATTGTGAATATTATCAACTTCAGTATCAATCAATGAAAGTCTATGACCATCAGTTGCCACTGCTCTTAGTTTTGAATCTATTTCTTGTAAGTAAATTCCATTTAAGTAAAGTCTTGTTTCGTCAGCTGATATTGCATGTGAAGTTTTTTGAATTATTTCTAATACTTCAGCTGAAGATATTTCGAACTGGTTATCAACATTTGAAAAAGTTAATTGTGGATAATCTTCGTTTTTATAAATTAATAATTTGAAATCTATTTTTCCAGAATTTATTTTTAAAATATTTTCACTACTATCAATTGTTAAACTTAAACTTCCGTTTGGTAATTCTCTTAAAATATCAGAAAGGTTTTTTGCGTTTACACAGAATGAACCTTCTTCGTTTATTTGAGCAGGTACTGAAAGTTTTGCAGAAACCTCAAGGTCTGTAGCTGAGAAACTTAAATAGCCATCTCTTGCTTCGACTAACGTGTAAGTTAAAATAGGTCTTGTATTTTTTTTGTCGACTACTGAGAGAACCTTGTTTACGGCTTCACGAAGGACTTGTGTTTCTACTTGTGCTTGCATTTAATTGCTCCAAAATTGTTTTCTTATTTTTACATGATTTTTGTTAGCTTAATCAAGGCTCAGAGAAGCTAAGAATGTATATATATTAATATATTATAATTATATATATATAATATAAGGTGTGGATAAGTTGATAACTGCCTTTTTCTTTTTAATTTCATTAGCTTACTGATTTTGGTGATGTGAGAGAGTGGTTATAAATCTAGTTTAACGCTTTTGCTCACTTCGTAGATTATTTTTTAATACTCTTTTAACTGTATATATACCCATTCAATTCACATAGTTTTAGACATTTTTGTATTCAAATTTTTGACTATGATTTTATATGATAATTCTATTTTTTTATTCACATTTTATTAACATGTGAATAACTTTTTCTTACCATTGTTGTTTAACTGAGTACTCAGTTATTAACCTATGTTAGTAACCTATTATTCTTGCTCTCTAGAATCTGTAAGTACTATTTAGCTCATTAATTAATTGTGGATAAGATGTTTATATTTTTATTTAAACTCTCACTTCATGTGAGAAATATGTTTATTCACATACCTATGTTAATAACTTTTTGAGCAAAAAAAAAGCCAGTCAAAAGACTGGCGTATTATAATGAAACTTTTAAAGTTATTCACTTCAAATTGTGGAAAAAATTTCTATAAATTATTTTCAATAAAAATAATGTCTCTAGATAGTTTTGTATTTATTTTTATTTTTTCATTTATTTTATTAAATCCATGAATTACTGAACTATGATCTTTACGAGCATAATATTTTGCTATTTCCTTATAGGTAACTCCTACAATTTTCTTAGATAAATACCAAGCTACATGTCTTGCACTAACAATATCTGCGTTTCTAGATTTAGACTTAAGATCTGCTAAGGGAACCTTGTAGAACTGACCTGTGGCCTTGGCTACGCTTTCCATAGTAACTTTTCTTGTCTCTTCAATTCCAGATAGCTTTAATAGCTCTTTAGCCATTTCAATATCGATAGATACATTCATCACGTCTGCTGTTGCAGAAAGCTTAATAAGGCTTCCTTCTAGTTCTCTGATAGAACTTTTTACAGAGCTTGCAATTAAAACGAGAACTTCATCTGTTAGGTATAGGTCTAGCTGATTTGCTTTCTTTTTAAGAATAGCAATTCTTGTTTCTAAATCTGGTTTTTGGATATCTATAACAAGGCCCCATTGAAGTCTTGTTATTAATCTTTCTTCAATTCCATTTATTTCTTGAGGAGCTTTATCAGAAGTGAAAATTAATTGTTTTCCTCTTGAATGTAGCTCGTTAAAAATATGAAAGAATTCTTCTTGAGTTGATTGTTTGTTTTTCAATTCGTGAATATCATCGATCATTAATACGTCGATGCTGTCAGAGTATTTCTTTTGAAATTGATCAAGCTTTTTGTCTTTATAAGCATTAATCAGCTCTTTCATAAATTCTCTAGCTGAAATTAAACATATTACTAATTTAGGATCTTTTTCTTTGATTCCATTTGCAACTGCATGGAGTAGGTGAGTTTTACCAAGACCTGAATCAGAATAAATATAAAGACATGGATATTTGCCTTCCTTACCAGGACTCGATGAAACAGCATGAGTTGCGGCAAAAGCAAGATTATTTGATGGACCAACAATAAAGTTATCAAATGTCTTATTTGGATCAATAGTAATTGATGAATCCGAATTTTCGATATGATTAATATATTTTGATTCAACCTTTGCCTTAAGGTCACTGTCAGTAGGATTTAATTCTAGGGTAAAGCTCGCATTGGTAGCTTGTCCTGTTTTGTTTGTAGTTTTTTCTTGTTCATTATCAACATGAAATAAGATTTTCATGCCTGGGCCAAGAGTTTTTTCGATAGCTTCGGATATTTCAGCCATATATTGCGATTCTATGATGTTTTTAATAGCAATCGTAGGAGTCTTAAGGATGATTTCATCAGTTTTAAGCTCTTTTACATACAATTTGTTGGCAATAAAGACATTGTACTTTTGGGTACTTAATGTGCCGTGTAATGTGTTAAGAATTTCATTCTCAATGACGTTAATTTCGTTTTTTGAGAAGCACTCTTTTTGAGTGTTACTTACTGTGTTTTGCTCTTTTGGAGCCTCATTATTTTTAAAGAATGAGTTAAGTAAGTCGCTGTTATTGTTTGTTTTTTGTGGTTGATTAGATTTTGAAGTGCTGCCACTTAGAAACCTATCAAAAGGAAACTCTTGATTCATATATTAGCCTCTCCCATACGTGTTGTGTGTGTGTTGTATTGTTCGGGGACAGAATAAATAACATGGTTGGATCAAAAATCGAGGCCTTCTTTTCTCATCTCTTCTTACAGTAAAGCGTCGGTTTTTTGGCACATTTATATTTTCTTGTTTGACCTTTTCAGCTTAGCGATGTAATTGTACTTCCCTAACGCTAATTATATCCAGTTTCGACTGGTTTTTGTTATCTGAGGTTGAAGATGAGCAAGAGAACGTGGCAACCAAAAAGAAAGAAGAGAATGAGAGTTCATGGCTTCCTAAAGAGAATGTCTTCTGCAAATGGTAAAAAGATTATCAATGCAAGAAGAGCTAAAGGAAGAAAGAACCTAACTGTTTCTGTTGGTACTAAGTAATTTAAATGTCTGTGAAAGGATTCGGTAAAGAGCTGAGACTCTTAAATCAAAGCGATTTTGATTATTTAAAGACCGGATCCAAATCTATCAGTACAAAGTGGCTAAGAATTTATTTCAAGCCTTCTAAGAATTCTCTATCTAATTCGAGAATAGGTCTAGCTGTATCTAAAAAAGTTGGAAATGCCGTTAAACGAAATATCGTGAAAAGGGCCATCAGAGAGACTTTCAGAACTTCCGAGTTTAAAGATAAAGGTCTAGATATAATCTTTATTGCTTCTCCTTATATTTTTAAAAATGACTCTGATTTATCTAAGATAAAATCCAATATTAGAAAAGCTGTGCTTGAGGCCCTTGGTAAGTGTTAAAAAAAATCTTTCTATCCTTCATTCGTTTATATCAATTGGCGATTTCACCATACTTAGGTGCTCGTTGTAGATTTACTCCAACCTGCAGTTCTTATTGCTCTGAATGTATAAGTAAATTTCCCATTTCTAAGGCCTTATGGTATTCAAGCCTACGTTTATTTAAATGTCATCCCTTTCACTCTGGTGGGTACGATCCTGTACCAGATGAAAATATACAAAAATGAGGTTCATTCATGACATCAGAATCAAGAAGAATGATTTTAGCTGTTACTCTTTCAGGTTTAATACTTTTTACATGGCAAGCTTTCTTTGCACCTAAAAATACAGTCGTTCCTCAAACGCAAAATAAGATTGCTAATCAAAATAATACAAGTCAAACAACCGCTGAAACACCTTCTAATACTACTACTTCAGCAGGTACAGAAACTTCTTCAGTACAAAATAATGTTAAAAAATCTGATTATATTCCATCAGCAGAAACTTTATCTAAAATTGGATTTGAGTATAGAGTTACTTCCAATCTAACGGTTGATAAAGTGATAAATCCTCGAGCTGTTTATTCAATTACTGAAACAACAGGTTCTGAGCATCCTTTTAGAATTCAAGCAGTAAATGGTCCAAATGTTTCTGATTTACGTCTTAATTTAAAGAATGATGGTGAGAGAATTACTGGTAATGATCCAAACTTAGGTATTAAATTTGTAGGTTCAATATCTGATGACGGGAAATTATATATATCTCTAAAAAGTGATAAAAAATACTCTTATAGAATCCTTTTTCAGTCTGCAGAAAAGGAGCTTAGTTATAGTCAAAAACGTAGCTATGTCTTTTACACAAAAGAAGTTGATAGAGTGACTGTTGGAAGTGACGATGACGGTGAGGGGACTTTAAATTGGTCTGGTGTTGATTACAATTATCACTTGCTAAGTTTTGTGAATGCTAACCCAGGGCCTGCTAGATATAAAACTTTTACTCAGGGTGAAGTGTCCATGTCTCAGGTGGATTACATAAACTCAACGAATAATTTTGATGGTTATGTGATTTTTGCTAAGAAAAACTATGATAACCTTGCAAAATTAGGCGATAATTTACAATTAAGTGTGGATTTTGGTTTTTTTGGAATTATTGCTGTTCCAATCTTAAGAGGTCTTCAGTTCTTTTATAAATATGTTCCAAATTATGGTATTTCCATTATTCTTCTTACTATTTTAATTAGACTGTTAACTTTTCCACTACAGTTTAAGAGTTTCAAGAGTATGAAGAAGATGCAGGATGTTCAGCCTGAGCTTCAAAAAATTAGAGAGAAATTTAAAGATGATCCACAACGCTTACAACGTGAAAGTATGGATTTATTCAAAAAAGCCGGTGCAAATCCACTTGGGGGTTGTTTACCGCTACTTATGCAAATGCCAATCCTCGTAGCTTTTTATCAGGTACTTTACAATGCAATTGAGCTGGTAGGAGCACCTTTTATTCTGTGGATTCATGACTTAAGTGTTAAAGACCCATACTACGTTTTACCTGTGTTAATGGGTATTTCAATGTTCTTCCAGTCGAAAATTAATCCTAGTCCGAGTGCAGATCCGACTCAGAAAAAGGTAATGATGTTCATGCCGCTGATTTTCACTTTCTTCATGAAAGATCTTCCAGCAGGTCTTAATCTATATATTTTCGTTTCGACTTTATTTGGTATCGTTCAACAATTATTTGTTTATCGAATCGTAAAATAAGATGAAGCAGTTTTTCAATGATTCACCTATTATTGCTTGTAGTAGTGGTCATAAGGAAAACTGCGCCATTTCAATTCTAAGAATTTCGGGCTTTGATGATATTAAGGATTACGCTGCTTGTTTTTCAATTAATCTTTCAAATATAAAACCACGTTTTGCTCATTTTACTAATTTAATAGACTCCAAAAATAATGATATTTTAGATGAAGTTATTCTTCTCTTTTTCCCTAAGGGAGCCAGCTTTACAGGGGAGAATATTCTCGAAATTCATTGTCATGGTAATACGCTAAACGTTGATAAAATAATGAAACTTTTCGTAGATAATTTTAATGTCAAATATGCTCAACCAGGTGAGTTCAGTTACAGGGCCTATAAGAATAAGAAATTATCCATGTCACAAGTTGAAGGTTTAGATTTATTTCTAAACGCTAAGTCTTCATATGGGCTAAAAGCCGGAATGAGTGGCTTGTCAGGTGCTATTGATAATGACTTTTTAAAACTTAGAGATTCTTTTATTGAGCTTAAGAGTGCAGTTGAGCTCAATATTGATTTCTTAGATGATATTGGGGAAGAACAGGGTCAGGAATTGCTTGATAAGCGTACTGAGGCCTTTGGTAAATTACTATCCTCACTCAATGATCGTTGTTCAACAGATATAGATTCACTTCTCCGTCCTGATATCTCTTTTATCGGAGAAACTAATGTAGGAAAGAGCTCATTGTTTAACCTACTTCTTAATCAGGACCGTTCAATTGTTTCCGATATTCATGGAACTACTAGAGATTATGTTTCTGAAAATATTTTAATTAAATCTCAAAATTTTAGACTCATTGATACTGCTGGATTAAGAGAAACTGCAGACAAAATTGAAGCTGAAGGAATTAAGCGTTCTCTATCTTTTTCTAATAATAGTTTTTTAAAAGTTCTAGTGACCGATCCTGAAGGGCTTTCAAGTGTTGATGAAAAGTATGATCTAATTTTAATTTCTAAGCTGGACTTGCTCAGTAAAGACTCTATTAAAAATATTTTTAAGGAATTAATAAAACTTTCTACTCCTTCTTTTATTTTTTCTTCATTAAACGATTCCTATATTGGTCCTATAGAACCAGTTGTAGGTTCTGGTCTTACGGGGGCAGTTTCTGATGGTCCTATAGAACCAGTTGTTGGTTCTGGTCCTATGGGGGCAGCCTCTGATGGTCCTATAGAACCACTAGAGGGGTTTTCACTGGCTTTTAAATATTATATATTTAGTGAATATTCAAAATTAACCAATAATGATCCATTTGTTATCGAAAGACATGTGAATAAAATCAAAGATTTATACGAGTCATGGTCGCAATTTCAATCAGTTATGAGGAATGAGAAAGATATCGCAATTATATCTAGTCAATTAAATTTATTTAATAATACTATTGATGAGCTTATTGGTATGATCGCTCCAGATCATGTTCTACACAACATTTTCGATAATTTCTGTATTGGTAAGTAGCTAATTTTTATATTATCTATAGACTTTTATCTAGTATAGGCCTATTTATCATTATCAATCTTTTTAAAATGTTCCACGTGGAACAGAGTAGGAGAATATGAATTTCGATATCTGTATTATTGGCGGTGGTCACGCTGGATGTGAAGCTGCTTATATTTCTGCACAGTATGGACTAAAGGTCGCAATAATTTCTCTACCAGAAGTTAAGCTTGCATCAACACCATGTAACCCTGCAGTTGGTGGGGTCGGTAAGGGTCAGGTTGTAAGAGAGATTGATTCACTTGGGGGATTTATATCTCAGGTTGCAGATATGGCCGGTATTCAATATCGTATTTTAAATGAAAGCAAAGGTTATGCCGTTCAATCTACTAGAGCTCAGGTTGATAAGGACCTGTATGCAGATTATGCTGAAAAAATAATTTCTGAAGTTGAAAACATTGATGTTATTAGATCAAAAGTGAAACTAGTCTCTAGAGAGGATGGCTTATTTTCTGTAGAGACAGATGATGGAAAATATCTATCAAAAAAAGTAATTGTAACCACAGGAACATTTCTAAATGGAAAACTTCATTGTGGAGAAGAACAGGCAGTTGGTGGAAGAGTTGATTGTCAAAGTGCTGATAGTCTCATTGATATTTTCAAAGATATTAAAGTTCTTAAGACTAGATTTAAAACCGGTACACCTCCTAGACTTAATCGAGACTCTATAGATTTCACAAATATGGTAGAGCAGGAATCTGACATAAGGGCCATAAACTTTCATTGGGGTAATATTAACTGTAAAGAAAGAACCTCTGAGCAAGTTTCATGCTACTTAACCAGAACTTCATTGGATACAATGACCATAATTAGAGACAACAAAGAAAGAAGCCCTATATTTAATGGTCAAATTGAAGGTGTTGGGCCTAGATATTGCCCAAGTATCGAGGATAAAGCATTTCGCTATCCAGATAGAAATACTCACCACGTATTTGTGGAGCCAGAAGGCTTAACCTGTAACACTATTTATCCTAATGGTGTATCCAGCTCACTTCCTAAAGAAGTACAGCTAGATTTTATTAAAACAATTGAAGGATTTGAGTCAGCAGAAATTGTAGTACCTGGTTATGCTGTAGAATATGATGTTGTTGATACAACAGAGCTAACACTAGGTCTTGAGTCTAAGGTCATTGATGGCCTCTATTTCGCTGGTCAAGTAAATGGGACTAGTGGATATGAAGAAGCTGCGGGACAAGGTCTGGTAGCGGGGATAAACGCTTGTCGCTCACTAAGAGAAGAAGGATTATTTATTCTTGATAGAGATGAAAGCTACATTGGTGTCATGATTGAAGACCTAGTAAAGAATGAAAGAGATGAGCCTTATCGTTTATTTACTGCCCGATCAGAAAACAGACTTTTTATAAGAGAAGATAATGTTTTGGTTCGTATGGCAAAATATAGAAAAGAGCTTAATTTAAATACTGCTATTGATGAATATTACGAATCATTTCTGAGTGAGTACGAATTATTACGAAATATTATAGAAAATGGAACTATTTACGCTACAAAGTCTAATAGGGAAAGGTTTTTGAAGAATAACTATGGTGAGATTTCGCAAAATATTACATACGAAGACTTGCTTAAGCGAAGTCAGGTAGATCCAGTTGAAGCATTAACAGCTGAGTTAGATCTAGCCGGTATTAACTTTGCAGCTAATATTATTCGAACCGTTGCCATTGAGTTTAAATATAAAGGATATATTCAAAGAAGCGGTAGAGAGATCAATAAAACTGAGAAGCTTAAAAAGTTTAAGATTGATTGGCAGAAGCTTTCCACCAATAAAAATATCTCAAATGAATGTCGACAGAGAATTATAAAAATTCAACCTGAAACATTTGGTCAGCTCCAAAGAATAAATGGAATTAGACCTGCCACACTAGTTGTTGTAGCAGGTAATATATGATGGAAGAGTTTGGTAAAAAATACTTAGATTTACTTAATGGTGAATTTGCAGGAATTAACCTTACAAGAATTACAGACTTTCAGGAATTCTATAATAAGCAAATTGTAGATAGCATTTTGCCTGCTTTGAATTCAGAGGTATTTGCCAAGCAGTTAGAAAAGAAGAAGAAACTACTTGATGTTGGCTTTGGAGGTGGATTCCCAATTCTCCCTTTGGCCAAGAGATTTCCTGAGTATAGTTTTGCAGGAATAGAGGCAAGAAGGAAGAAGGCAGAGGTCGTTGCTAAAATTGCTGATCGACTAGATGTTAAGAATGCTAAACTTTATCATTTTCGATTAGAAGAATTATTCATTGATACTCCCGTAGTAATAACTTTAAAGGCCGTAGGAAAAGTTGAAGATTTCTTATCAAAAATAGTTTTTTCTAAACCTCCTGTAGTATTCTTTTATAAAGGTCCAAACTTTAGAGAATTAGAAGATCTAAATAAAGTGTTAAGAACTTGGGAGCTAGTAGAAGAAAAAGAAATAATTTTACCTGGTGCTGAAGGCAGGTATGTCGTTGGTTTTAGTCCAAAAAGTGTTCCACGTAGAACAAAAGTGAATAAAACCCTTGTCAATCTTTCAGATATTTTCTAAAAATATATATCGTTTTAATCCCATTTGGAGTCGTAAATGTCTAAAATTATTGCAATAGCAAATCAGAAGGGTGGAGTTGGTAAAACAACGACTGCTATTAACTTAGCTGCCTGTTTAGCAGTAGCTGAGAAAAAAACTCTACTAATTGACTTAGATCCACAGGGGAACTGTAGTGTCGGTGTAGGGCTTGAAAAAGAAACTTTTCAAGAAAGAAATATTTATCATGCACTCATTGGTAAATGTACTCTTGCAGAAGCAACCTACAAAACAGAATTATCTTACTTAGAAGTATGTCCTGCTGATCAAGACTTGATTGGGGCAGAGATTGAGCTCGTAAGCGAATTTGCTAGAGAGCAAAAACTAAAATTGGCGATAGATAGTGTGAAGGACCAATATGATTACGTCATTATTGACTGTCTTCCAAGTCTAAACGTTTTAGCAGTAAATGCTTTAACTGCTGCAGACTCAGTTTTGGTTCCACTACAGACTGAATACTATGCTATGCAGGGATTAATGCAGTTGCTAAATACAATTCGTTTAGTAAAGGGATCATTAAATCCAGAATTGGAACTAGAAGGAATCCTTCTAACGATGTTTGATTCGAGAACATCACTACATAAACAAGTTGCAAGTGATATTAAAGAGCACTTTGGAGATAAAGTTTTTGAAACGATTATTCCAAGAAACGTTAAGCTTTCAGAATGTCCAAGCTTTGGTAAGCCGATCATTCTCTATGATGTGAAATCTCCAGGGAGCGAAGCATACTTATCTTTAATGAAAGAAATTATTTTAAGAGAAAGAATCATTAAAGAAGAAAGTGACGATATTAATTACACTGTTCCACCAATTCCTGAAGAGTATCAAGGAACAGAATCTCAACCAACTAATTACTAATCATTGAGGAAGTTATGGCGAAGAAAGTAGCACTGGGTAAAGGTATAGCATCATTAATTCAAGACTCACCAAATGAGTTATTGAAAGCTAGCTTAGCAACTCAAAAAGAAAGTAAAAACGAAACAAGAAATGAACAAAATAATCAACCATCATTAGTTGATATTTCTCAAATACATGCCAACCCAAATCAGCCTAGAAAAATCTTTAAAGATAAAGAACTTCAAGAGCTTGCAAATTCAATTACTGAGAATGGAGTAATCCAACCATTGATTGTAGCTAAAGCTGACAAGGGCTTTGAGCTGATTGCTGGAGAAAGAAGATTAAGAGCTTCAAAACTTGCGGGCCTTGAAAAAGTTCCAGTAGTTATTAAGGTCGGTACTGATAAAGACAAGATGGTTATGTCTATTATCGAAAATGTTCAACGTTCAGATCTTAACTGTGTTGAAGAAGCCTTGGCTTACTTTCAATTATTAAATGAGTATAAATTAACTCAAGAAGAAGTAGCTAAAAAGTTGGGCAAAGAAAGATCTTCAGTAGCAAACTATTTGAGAATTTTGAAATTACCAAGACAAGTTATAGACCTTCTTCAAAAAGAGCTTTTATCTTTTGGACATGCAAAAGTTTTAGTATCTGAGAAAGATTTAGAAAAAGTAAAAAGAATTGCTCTGATCGCTGTAGAAGAAAATCTTTCAATTAGAGATCTTGAAAAATTACTAAAGAAGAAAAATACTGCACCAAAAGAAAAGACTAACAAGTTCTTCGATGAAAAGCTTGATACCTTTAAGCAGAGTTTAGAAAAAAACACTGGATTTCATTTCGATTTAAAGTCAAAATCAAATGGAAAAGGCCAAATCATCATAAATTACACGAATGAAGCTGAATTCAATGATATTTATGAATACTTATTGAAGTAGAACCTTTAATAAGAAACTGGTCCTATAGAACCAAAAGAATCAAAAGAACCAAAATAGTAAAAGGTATGACTATATGCAAAATCACGGAGAGATTTCAGCAATAATTGAAGAAGGCTGTAAGTTTGAAGGAAACCTTTCCTTTAACGGCGTGGCCAGAATTGCTGGAGTAGTTAACGGTAGTATTTTTTCTAACGATACTGTCATTGTTTCAGAAGGTGCAATAGTCAATGCTGACATCAGTGCAAACATCATTATAATCTCCGGTACAGTAAAAGGTAACATCAAGGCAGCAAGTCGGGTTGAAATCATTAAGCCGGCTCGTTTTGAAGGCGTGATAACTACCCCAAGTCTTATTGTAGAAGAGGGCGTTATTTTTCACGGTACAACCAAGATGCGCGAGAAGAATTAATAACGCAATAAGACATCATCAATATAAAGAAGTAACTTTACTCCTAATTCCTTTGACAATTTTAGTGGTTCCTAATATTTATAGGGTCACATAAATTTATGATATTTTTGACGGCTATGACTGCCGTTAATTCATTATTATTAAGGTGCTCTTTACTATGGAAAAAGTAATTCAAATCTTCACACAACTTGGTGTCGACTCAACAATCTTCGCACAATTTGCTATTTTCACAGCTCTATTCTTTATTTTAAAGTATGTTTGGTTCAACAAGCTACTTAAGGTTATAGAATTAAGAGAACTTTCAACTACAAAAAGAGAATCACAAGCAAACGATAAGTTTAATGAAGCAGAAAAAATTGCTCAAAAATACGATGACGAAATACAAGAGGCCTACACTGAATCTTTTAAAGAAGTTAATGTTAAAAAAGAAAAACTTTTAAAAGAAGAAGCAACAAGAATAAAAGAAGTTGAAACAACTTTGGCAGCTGAATTCAATTCAAAGAGAAATGTTCTTATTAATGAATTTAATGAGAAAAAAGGAAAGGTCTTGGAAAATGTAGACTCACTTTCTAATGATCTTGTTAACAAGTTATTAAACTAAGGAATTAAATAAATGAACAAGTTAATAATTGCATTGTTAATTAATTCTTCAACAGTTCTAGCAGCAGGCAGTGGACACGCTTCAGTACTTGATCTTAAGTGGCCAGCTGTAAACCTTATTATGCTGGCATCACTTCTTGTTTGGATGGCAAAAAAACCAGTTAAAGAAATGTTTGATAAAAATGCTGAAGATGTAAAAAGTTTATATGAGTTGGCCGAAAAAAAAGATAAAGAAGCTGAGATTAGACTAAAGATGTACCAAGAAAAAATGGATAACCTTCATAGAGAAAAAGAAAAGGTTGTAAAACAATCAAATGAAGAATTCACTAATTTCTCTGGAAAGACTAAGAAAGAAACAGATCTTTATATTCAAAGAATTACTGAAGATGTTGGAAATAAAATTGATAATGAAGAGAAGTCACTTGTAAGAGAGCTTGAGCAAAGTTTAGTAAATGAAGTTGTTTCAAAAGCTAAAGCAAAAATTGCAGGTGATGAGTCTAGTAAATTAAAAGCAACTAAAAAATTAATATCTCAAATTAAATAGTGGAGTGAAGATGAGTTCATCCGATATAACAAAAGCATATGCAAAATCCATTTATGCCCTAGGTAAAGAAAATGGAACAGATGTAGCAGCAGAATTAACGACAATTCAAGAAGCTATCAATTCTAATAATAGCTTAGAAACACTTCTATTTATGGAAGTATTCACAATTGAAGAAAAACAAGATGTTCTTAATGAGATTATGGGGAAATTAAATACTTCATCTCTTACAAAGAATGTAATGAACTTCCTTCTTCAAGAAAATAGAATGGGAATCTTTCCAATGATCTATAAAGAAATCATTGTTATGGATGATCATGAAAAAGGTTTCTTAAGAGGAACAATTGAAGGTAACGAAAGCTCTGCAAATCAAGAATTTGTTCAAGAAATAAAAACTTATCTTGAAAAACGTCTTGGTAAAAATACAGAACTTGATTACGTTCAAAACTCAGAGATAACAGCAGGCTATAGAGTAACAGTAGAAGATCTTCAATTAGATGCTTCTGTAGATAACCAATTAAACAAACTTAAAGAGAATATTCTGAATTCTTAACAATAGAGGTAAGAAATGGCGATTAATCCAGAAGAGATTACTAGTATTATCAAAAATAGAATCTCAAACTTTGAAACAAAGCTTCAGGTAGATGAAGTTGGTACAGTTTTAACTGTAGGTGATGGTATTGCACGTGTTTTCGGTCTTAAAAATGTAATGGCCGGTGAACTAGTGGAATTTGAATCAGGTACGAAAGGAATGGTTCTAAACTTAGAAAGTAACAACGTTGGTGTTGCTATTCTTGCTGATGATAACTCTATTAAAGAGGGATCAGTTGTTAAGAGAACTGAAAGTATTGTTGAGGTTCCAGTTGGTGATGCTCTTTTAGGAAGAGTTGTTAACGCAATTGGTGAGCCAATCGACGGTAAAGGCGAAATCAAAGCTGAGAAAAAGGGAAGAGTTGAAGTTAAGGCTCCAGGTATTATCCCAAGAAAATCAGTTCATGAGCCACTTCAAACAGGTATTAAAGCAATCGATTCGATGATTCCAATTGGAAGAGGACAACGAGAGCTTATTATTGGTGATAGAAAGACAGGTAAAACGGCTGTAGCTATCGACACAATTATCAATCAAAAAGGTAAAGACGTTGTTTGTATTTACGTAGCAGTTGGACAAAAGCAATCAACAGTACGTCAGGTACACCAAAAATTATTAGAAGCTGGAGCAATGGATTACACAATTATTGTATCTGCAACAGCATCTAACTCTGCACCTCTTCAATTTCTTGCTCCTTATACAGGAACAACTTTTGGTGAGTATTATAGAGACAGCGGAAAGCATGCCCTTATCGTATTTGATGACTTAACAAAACAAGCACAAGCTTATAGACAAATGTCACTTCTTCTAAGAAGACCTCCAGGAAGAGAAGCTTTCCCTGGGGACGTTTTCTATCTTCACTCGAGACTACTTGAAAGAGCAGCAAAAATGAGTGATGAAAAAGGAGCTGGTTCATTGACAGCACTTCCTGTTATTGAAACTCAAGAAGGTGACGTTTCTGCTTATATTCCTACTAACGTGATTTCAATTACTGACGGTCAGATTTATCTTGAATCAGATCTTTTTAACTCTGGTATTCGTCCAGCTGTTAACGTTGGTCTTTCGGTTTCAAGAGTTGGTGGTTCAGCACAAATTAAAGCAATGAAAAAAGTTGCTGGTACATTAAGACTTGATCTTGCTCAGTTCCGAGAACTGGCAGCATTTGCAGCTTTTGGATCAGACCTTGATGAGGCAACTCAAAAGCAACTTGCAAGAGGTGAAAGACTTGTTGAACTTCTTAAGCAGGGACAGTACGCACCGATTGAAGTTATTGATCAGGTTATTTCTATTTATGCAGCTACAAAAGGTCTTCTTGATTCAGTTCCAGTAGACCAAATTCAAACTGTAGAGAAAGAACTAGTTGAAACTTTAAGATCAAGAAATGCAGATTTAGTAAATGCAATTTCTGCTGACAAAGCGGTTAGCGATGAGAATGCTAAGAAATTAGATGATGCAATTAAGAGCGTTGTTGCTAACTTAAAGTTTTAATACTAACAGTATTAAATAGCGGGTAAAAACTATGGCAAATATTAAAGAGCTAAAAACGAAAATTAAGGGTACCAAAGGCACACTTAAAATTACTTCAGCAATGAAACTTGTTTCAGCTGCGAAGTTAAATAAAGCTCAGCAAGCCATTCAAGGTTCTAGACCATATGCAGGTGAGTTAGAAGATACGATTAAAACAATCTCTGCTCTTGTTGAAAATTATAATCATAGTTATTTAAATGAGAATAAAGAAAACAAAAGAGCAGCTCTTCTTGTTATTTCAGCGAATAAAGGTCTTTGTGGAGGGTATAACTCTCAACTAGCTAAAGAAGTTAAAAAGTTTTTAGCGAACACAGATATGGATGTTAAAGCGTATTTTATTGGAAAAAAAGTACGTGAGTTAATTTTAAGTAATGTTAATGAAGGTAAATTTTACGAGTTTGAAAAACAAGATCCAAGTTACTTAGAAATTCAGCAAATTTCTAAAGAATTAGGTGATCTATTTTCAGCAGGTGAATTTGGGAAAGTGTATGTTGCATACAATGTTTTCAAATCAGCGATTGAATTTATCCCAACTATCAAACCTGTATTACCAATGACTCTTGAGCAAAAGGAACTTGAAAAAGTGGAAGCAAACTTTCCATTTGATTTTAAGTATGACCCTTCACCTGAAGAGCTATTAGATACGCTTATTCCAGAAGCATATATGAGTACAGTATATACTTGTTTACTTGATGGAACAGCGGCAGAACATGGTGCTCGAATGAGTGCAATGGATAGTGCGGTTACAAACTGTAAAGATGCAATTAAATCACAAACATTAAAAATGAATAAATTGAGACAAGCAGCAATTACAACTGAGTTAATCGAAGTTGTTTCTGGTGCTGAATCTCTTAAAGGTTAAGGAGACTAGCAATGTCTAATACGAACTCAGGAATTATTAAACAAGTTATGGGGCCTGTTGTAGATGTGGAATTTCCAACAGGAAATATTCCAGAAATTTACACAGCTCTAAGAGTAACGAATAAAGTTATTGATGATAAAGAAGGGAACTTAGTTCTTGAGGTATCTCAGCATTTAGGTGACAACGTTGTAAGAACAATTGCAATGGATGGTACTGAAGGTCTATATAGAGGACAAGATGTTAAGAGTACTGGAGCACCTATTCAAGCTCCTGTTGGTAAGAATGTTCTTGGAAGAATTATTAATGTTATTGGTGATCCTATTGATGAAAGAGGGCCTGTTGAATGTGATAAGACTTATTCGATTCACAGAGAGGCTCCTTCTTTTGAGCGCCAATCAACTTCAAAAGAAGCTTTCTATACTGGTATTAAAGTTATCGACCTACTTGCTCCTTACCTTAAAGGTGGAAAGATTGGTCTATTTGGTGGTGCTGGTGTTGGTAAGACCGTTTTAATTATGGAACTTATTAACAACATTGCTACTCAACACGGTGGATTCTCAGTTTTTGCAGGTGTTGGTGAAAGAACTCGTGAAGGTAACGATCTTTACGAAGAGATGAAAGAGTCTGGAGTTATTGATAAGACTGCACTGGTTTATGGTCAGATGAATGAGCCACCAGGTGCTAGAGCAAGAGTTGCACTAACAGGTCTTTCTGTTGCTGAATACTTTAGAGATGAAGAGAAACAAGACGTTCTTTTCTTTGTAGATAATATTTTTAGATTTACTCAAGCTGGTTCAGAAGTATCTGCACTTCTTGGTCGTATTCCTTCTGCTGTTGGTTACCAACCAACTCTTGGTACAGAAATGGGTGCTATGCAAGAGCGTATTACTTCAACAAGTGATGGATCAATTACTTCTATTCAAGCAGTTTATGTTCCTGCTGATGATTATACTGACCCTGCTCCAGCTACAACATTTGCTCACTTGGATGCAACTACTGAACTTTCAAGACAAATTTCAGAACTTGGAATTTACCCAGCGGTTGACCCTCTAACTTCTTCATCAACAATTCTAACACCTGAAATTGTTGGAGATGAGCACTATGGTATTGCAAGAAAGGTTCAGGAAATTCTTCAACGATACAAAGAACTTCAAGATATTATCGCAATTCTTGGTATGGATGAATTATCTGAAGAAGATAAGACTGTTGTTGCAAGAGCAAGAAGAGTACAGAAATTCCTTTCTCAACCATTCTTTGTAGCTCAACAGTTTACAGGTTTGGAGGGTCAATTTGTTAAGATCGAAGATACTATTGAAGCTTTCAAAGCAATTCTTGCTGGTGAATGTGATGATATTCCTGAGCAAGCATTCTACCTAGTTGGTGGACTTGATATGGTTAAAGAAAAAGCTAAGAAGATTCAAGAAGGTAACTAATAAAGGTTAAATTATGAACCAATTTACAGTAGATGTATTAACTCCGAATAAAGTAATAGCAAGAGATGTCCCTGCGGTATCTCTTATTATTCCAACTGTTCGAGGTCAAATTAATGTACTTCCTGATCATACACATATTGTATCAAGACTAGCGACTGGCCACTTAACTGCGTTTGGTGGAGCTAGTGATAACGATAGAAGTTTTACTGTTTCGTACGGTATTTGTAAGGTTGTTGGGAATAAAGTTTCCATTCTTTGTAATACTTGTGAAGAAGATCATGAAATTGATGCTGAAAGAGCACAACTAGCTCTTGATAATGCGAATAGCGTATTAAAAGGATCAGAAAACCTCACAGACGATGATATTGAAAAATATCAAAGAAAAGCTGAAAGAGCACAAATTCGTCTTCAAATTGCAAAACGTTTTAAAAAGTAATCGACCTTTTGGTCACTAAATAGACTGAGTACTCACCGGTGGGTACTCAGTTTTTTCTCACTGAATAGTCACAAAAATCATAAAAGCTCAAATGACTCACCAAAATCGATAGGCAACGATGTCCTAAGTATTGATTCTTATAGAGAAACAAACGAAAATTAAACGTAACAACAGGAAGTTATGTTTAAAAAATTAGGTTTCATTGCCATTTATATTTCGCTAGTGGGTCTATCTGTCTTTAGTGCACAGAAGGGTGGGGAACTATTAAGTTTTGAAAAATATAATCTGTCTTCAAAGAAAGTATCAAGAATAGAATTACCAAAAATTAACCTCAGCTTTGAATTAAAAGAAAACAAAAAAATAATTAAAAAAGAAGTTAAAAAAATTGCTGTTCGTAAAGAAACAATTAGAAAAGTAGAAGAGCTAGTTGCAGAAGATGTTGTAAGCCTTTCATTTAGTGCGATCGAAAAAGAGTACGAAATTGAATCTGTTGATATGCAAATACAAACAGATGATGAGAAGACTACCTACAATCAAAAAGTAATTGAATTGGAAGAAGTAAGTGATCCAAATTCAAATATAGAAATAACAAAAGTATACGCAATAAATATTGAAGAAGTAGAAGTGACATCACTTCTTGCACTCTATAAAGAAGACTGGTTAAAGCTTAAAGATGTCTATGTTGCAGATGCACCGAAAATTCCTTCACCAGAAGAATTTAAAAATGATGAAGACTTAAGTGAAATTCTCGCCAAGACAAAACAAAAAAATAATATCAAAAACGAAAATGATGAGATCGTTTTCTTTGATTACGATGCTCCGGAAGTATTAAAAAAGAGAGCTGAAGTAAAACTCAAAGAAGAAGCTTTAGCGAACTTAAGTGATGAAACTTTAAAAGAGTTTGAAAACATAAAAAAAGTTAACACTGGAAATACTAACCCAGAGAGTAATCTGTCTCAAATCGTAAACGTTAAGCTTTCTTCAAATGTACAGAAAGTCATTAATAGAGAAATGAATCAAGCGACAGAAAGTAGACAAACATACAATTCACCAGCGGTTACAGATAATGATGAAAGTCGATCTTCGTTTGTTGGAGATAATGCAGCTATAACGGTACAGGAAGTTAAGTTTGGTTCTGGAGCACAAGGTAAAGTTTATAACTACCAAATGATACCAAGTTATAATAAGAACGAAACTTTTTACTCTGATACAGATGGTGTAATGAGTATTCAAAATGAAAACTATAAAACTGGATCTTTAATTACAGGTACATTGATTAAAAGAAACTATGTACGTACTAGAGTAAATATTCATATGGATACTCACGGTATCGTTGTTCCAATGTTCGCTCATGAAGAATTACAAAAGTATTTAGATAAGAATGAGTTAGAAGGTTACGGTGGATTTCTATTAGTAAATACTATGGATAATATTGATGATCTCGATATTGATAATAGATATGAACATAGAGTTTTTCTAAATAGTAAGTTTGAAGTTGTCTCTAGAGATAATGAATATTCATTCATTATGTTTATGGGTGTTGAGCCAGGTAACTCTACAGTTTCAGGAATCACATTAGATGGTGAGCAATTTAATAAAATAATATTAATTACACCTGATGAGATTACATATGATGAGGTTAAATTGGTTGGTTCGAGTGTTGAAGACATTAAGCTTTGGCAATTCCAGACGATGGCCTCTGTTTTATCTGAGTTAGATATTGAAGGTAAAGAAGCTTCATATTTTAATACTAAGAATTTTGTAGAAAAAAGAAATATCAATACATATTCAACTAAGGTTCCTGTAAGAGATATTTCAATGAGAAAATATCATGAATTAACTCACATGGAATCAAGCATTTTTATTGGTCATAATGAAGTAAGTGAAATAGAAATACCAAGTGCTGAGTTTATAACAGAGATTCTTGAGACCTTTGGACAGAGCTCACTGGATAGGAACTGCTTAGTGCAGGTTAACTTTAGTGATGTGATAAAAAATGTTCAGATTGAAAGTGAAACTCAGTATGGTGCCAATAATATTGAGAACCTATTCTTAGACTCCGATGGACGTATGGGAATAGAGGCAAATCCTAGTAGTAAGAAGCTATTTATTTCTGGAATGGATCAGGGGATAGTTTCTATGAAAATATCTTATATAAATGGAAAGTCTGAAGTAGTAAAAAGTTTTTGTAGCCCAGGAACTTATTTAGTAGAGCAGCTCTGATTTCTAACTAGTTTCGGCCAATTTTTTGGATAACGTCTTCGTAAATTCTTATTTGAAACTTTGAGATATTTTCTCTTTGATAATTGATTACGAGATATAAAAATACTTCCTTTGCTGGCAGTTTTATACCTTTTACGAAAGTGATTATTAAGTATTTTAATATCAGGTTGTTGCTTCTTGAGTACTCTTAAAAAATATTTAATATTTACATTACACCTTGAAACATAAGCGTGGAGTTTTGTTTTCTGAGGCTTTGGAACATTATAAAAATGATCCTTATAGGCCAATGCATGAACAAGTGCTAAATAACTTGCATAGAAATTTTTACTAGCAAAACCAAAATTTGGATTATCATAAGAATCAATGACTTCTGAAATAGATGGCCAATTTTTAATACGCTTTTTCTTTCTCATCTTTCTAACAGCTTTTAAGATTAGACCGGTACCGTTATTATAGGCACTAACAGCAAGGTCCCAGCGTTTAAGTATCTTCTTATTTTGTGCAAGTAAGTGAAGAGCTCCAACTGTGCTTATGTATGGGTTTGTTCTTTGATCAGCATAACGATCAACACGCATAAAGTGTCTTCCTATATGTCGCATAAATTGCCAAGGTCCTGTTGCCCCAACTTTACTTTTTGCATGAAGGTTAAAAGAAGACTCTAGAAAAGGAATGGCAAGAAGCTCACGTGGCATCTCAAAATAATCAATAATATCAAAAAAGGTAGACTCAAAAGTTGCGAAATTTGTTATACCATTTTGAATATTGTCCTTTTGACCAGTTTGAGCTCTGAGGTTCGAACTCAATTTGCGAAACAACTGTTTCCTTTTTTTCTTAGAACTTGGAATAGAAATATTTGCATCTTTAAGAGCATTCAATATTTGTTTTTCAATATGGCCTTGTAGGTTCTTTTTAATTGCGAGATTATTAAAGGCCTTTCGGTACGCTTTGACATGATCAAGTGCCATTTTATTTTGAAGACTAAATTTAGTGTACTTATTTAAAACACTTTTACTTAGGTTTGTGAAATCTAGAACTTCATAAATAATCTTTAAATTTTTCTTGTCATGAAAAACACTATTATTACTATTGTATTGAGTATAGATACTAAACCAGAACTCAACATTATCCAGCAGTCCATCAGGAACAGAAAAGTCTTTGGACACTTTATTCTTAGTATCTTTCTGATACTCAGTAAATAATTGGGTATGATTAACAAATTCAACTTTTACATTTTTGGGTTTATTGAGGGGATCAAATATTGTTCCCAAGTTCTTTGTATAAGAGTCAGCGTAACAACTAATTGAAAAGAAAATGAGCAATAGTTTAATCAAGATTCCCACTCGTGATTCCTGAAAACTTCCATTGTTCGTTTATAGCCTAAGGTAACAAGACGGCTCATTTTATCGGGATTAAGACTAAAACTATTTTGAAAAAATAAACGATAATTTTCATGTTTCGGATAAATATCAATAAAATGAATATTTGGGTTATGATTTAGTTTACGTTCTAAAATACTAACAAGTTTCTTACGGTGTTCGTTACTAAACTTATTGGACTTCATATAATCATTAACAGTGTTGATGATATCAACATTATTTGCTTTGCGAGCTCTACTTTCTACAATCTTTTTTTGAATCATTAAATAAATTGCTTGAGTGGATATTGCAGGAAGACCATAGTTTACTAAACTGCCTATTTCATCATGGTAATGATAAGGAGTATGTGTCCAACTAGAAATAATGAAGTCACATCTGTTATCAACAGCAACATGGGTTGAAAGAGTTTCTCGTATTTCTCCATCAATATAGTAATCAACTTGATTGGTTACAGGGTTCTTTATGGGATAAGGGCTATAAAAGGGGGGCACAGACATACTTGCAGCCACTGAGTCTGATACCGGGATATCTGTATAGTAACTAGCAGTGCTATCATGATGCGGGCTAGGATATTTGTACTTACTAAAAATACATTTTCTAGAATGATCTAGTTGTGTAGCAACAATAAATAAATCAGCTAAATAATCTTTAAAATCATTTGATAAAATAATTTCGTCAGTAATGTACTTATTTAGTCCACTAGTAGAAAATAAACCGTTAAATCTGAGAAATGGGCCAAGAAAACCTTTAATAATTGCAGGAAATTCATCAAAAGGATCATAAAAGCCACCTCTAACGGGACTTTTCATGGGCTTTTTAAGACTTAACATATCTTTATAATTAATCGGTCGAACCTTGGCACCTTTAGCACCTAGATGGGATTCTATAATATCCATTGGACGAAGACCTGAAGCAAAATAAAGAGATATCAGAGCACCAGCACTAGAGCCAACATAGGTACCAATTTCAAGTGATGAAGCTTCTGAAGTATTATTTTTTAAGGTAAATCCTAGCTCTTCAATGGCCAAGGCCACTCCCAGATGCCAAGCTGCGGCCTTTACGACGCCACCCGACATAACAAGTGCAACTTTTTTATTTTTAAAGTTATTGAGTTCTACTCTTTGCATAAGTAAAATTATAAGAGAAACAATAGTTTAAGGCTATGAGTATTCACCTTTTTTTAAATTATCAAGGAGGATAAATGATGGAAAATGGTACATGGATGAGTATTCTTGAATACGCATCTTATAGAAAAATATCAATATCAACGATTAGAAGATACATAAAGGCTGATCAGGTAAAACATAGAAAACTTGATGGTAAGTATGAAATATTTGTAAATGAACTTAATTTAAAGAAAAAAGAAGTTAAGGATGAAAGACAATTCTTACAATTGAAATTAGAAAATAAGAAACTCGAAGAAAAAATAAAAATACTAACCGAAGAAAATGAAGATCTAAGAATGTTAGTCAATATTTATGAGTCTAATAAAGTGAATAAAACAAATATCAATCCACCAGAAATTCCTGCAAGTAATTGAGGCAAAATTGAAACAAATAATATTCTTAATAATATCCATTCTTAGTATTAACTCATACTCACAAGCAAGTTTGAGAAATTGTATGTTACTTCCAGCAAACGATAGTGTGGGAGGAGCAATATCATTTAAGGTCTTTCAAGATGTTGAAAACTTTTTAAAATCTAGCGAGTGGTGTTATTACAAATCAAACAGTGAGATATTAAATATCTTTGCAAACTATAAAAAAAATATCAATAGTATGCTTGAAAACGATAAAGTTTTAAAAGTTGTTTCAGAAAAAACAAACTCAGGTTCGCTAATAAAAATTGATATTGTTAATCAAATGAAAGGGGTAGAGGTTGAGCTTAAAATTATAGGTGCCAACGGATCTGACCTTTTATTTAAAGAAAAAACAAGACTTACAACAGATGAGCCAACACTAATTTCACAAACAGTTAAAAACTGGCTAACAAAATATGAATCTTCTATTCCTTACGATGCAAGAATAATTGGCGTTCTCGGTAATCAATTTACAGTAGATATGGGAACAGAAGGTGGAATATTTCCTAATTCTGAAGTTGTCATATTGAGACCAACGAGGAAGAGGAGACACCCATTATTAAAAGAGATTGTGGATTGGGAAACTGAAAAAATAGGATCAGGAAAAATTATATTTAGTAATAAAAAACAAGCCCAAGGTAATATGCTTCAGTATGATACGAGAAAAAAGCTTGCTGCAAATGATTGGGTACTTGTTAGTCAAAAAGATAAAAACTCAGTAGTAAAAAATATAAATTATGAAGAGGGTGAAAAATATAAGTTTGGAAAAGTTGGGACAATTTCTTTTAAGCTAGGTATTGGTAAAGGATCAACAACGAATACTCAGACAACCACTAGAAAGATTGGTGGTACACTTTTTGATTTAGATTTGAGAGGCCTTATATGGATCACCAGAAATTATTGGACTGAATTAGAACTAGGTAAAGGAATAGGAAGTTATTCAAAAAAAGAAGGAACAATTACGAATAGTTCGTACTCTATTTCCCAATCAGATTTTAAAGTAAAAGTTGGTTATAAATATCTTCCACTTGGATTCTTTTATGGGCCACAAGTAGATGGTTATGTAGGATATGCATCAAAAACAAATGGCTTAGATACTAATACATCCGATGGATTTACAGAGACGAGCTTTAAAGGGATTTTATTAGGCGCTAAAGGAAGTTTACCAATTCAAAATTTGATCAGAGTATATTTAGACTTCTCATTTATGTTTAGTCCAGGGTATGGAGAAGAAACACAAATTTATGGTGAAGCCGATTCAACTTCTAATTATGAAATAGAAATTGGTGGGAATTATCTTTATAGTCCAAATATGACTATTGACGGTGCCTTAAATTTTGATAATAGTTCAGCAAAGTTTATAGGACCTGTTAGATCATATAAGGTTAATGGGACCGCCCTTAAGGTTGGAGCTACATTTACATTCTAATTATTATTCGGGGGAGTTAATGAATAGAATTTCTGAGCTTGAAAAATTAATCAAGCATCATAAATCGTTATATTATAGTGGAAGACCAGAGATATCAGATACCAAGTATGATGCATACGAAGATGAGTTGAGGGCTTTAGATCCAGAAAATAAAACCTTAGAGCTAATCGGTTCTAAAGTATCAAGTTCAGATAAAGTTAAGCATGACTCAAAAATGCTAAGTCTCAATAAAACATACAAAATTGAAGATCTTATTAGTTGGATAGGCGATAAGAAAGTCATCAGCACTTACAAAATTGATGGTGTAAGTTGTTCTATAATATATGACAAAAGAAAAATAGAGATCGCCAAAACTCGTGGTGATGGTACTTTTGGAGAAAATATAACTTCTAAAGTTATATGGCTTGATAGTGTTCCGGGTATGGTTGATATTGAAAATAGAATTGAAGTAAGAGGTGAACTTTACTGTACAGAAGAAAGTTTCTTTAAGTTAAGTGACGAAATGACGGCCAGAGGACTTGAGAAACCAACATCACAACGTAATATTGTAGCAGGTCTCATTGGACGAAAGTCTGATGGTGATTTATGTAAATATTTAACGTTCAAGGCATTTGATTTAATTACTGAAAAGCTTGAATTTAAAACAGAAATGGAAAAAAAGGAAAAGTTACGATCACTAAACTTTGATACTCCAAGCCTAGAACTTCATAAAGATAGAAAGTCGATTGAACGAGTGTTAGAAGAAACAAAAGAGTTTATGGCCGAAGGTGATTATCAAATAGATGGGATAGTCTTTAGTTATAATGAATTATCCCTTCATGAAGAATTGGGAAGTACGGCCCATCATCCACGATATAAAATGGCATTCAAGTTTCAGGGTGAGTCTAAAGAGACAGTGATTAATGAAATTGTATGGAATGTTAGTCGAAATGGAACTCTCACACCGGTTGGTAATGTGAAACCGGTTGATTTGAGTGGTGCAAAAATATCAAGAGTGACTCTGCATAATTATGGTCTGGTAAAACAGTATAACTTAAAAAAAGGTGATCTTATCGAAATTGTGAGATCAGGAGAAGTTATACCTAAGTTTATTCAAGTCATAAAAGAATCTGATAATGATTTTGAAATACCTATGGAGTGTCCATCATGTGGTGAAAAAATCAAGGTTGTTGATATAAGACTAAAGTGTGAAAACGGTGAATGTCCAGCTCAGATAAAAGAAGAGATTCTAAACTTTGTTGTTAAGATTGGAATAGATGATATTTCATCAAAAAGAATTGATGAAATGCTTAGCAAGAAAATAATAAAAAGAATTCCAGACTTATATAGAAAAACGAAAGCGGATTTTATGAGTTTAGATAAAGTAAAGGATAAATTAGCTGATAAGTTTGTAGAAGCAATTAATAATTCTAAAAATGTTGATATTACAACATTTTTAAGTGCTCTTGGTATAAGTGGCGGTGCTTATAATAAATGTGAAAAAGTAGTTAATTCAGGAATTGATACCATTGAAAAAGTACAAAGCTTAACAAAAGACCAATTGTTAAGCATCGAAGGTTTTGCAGAAAAAAGTGCAATAGAATATTTAAAAAGCTTGAAGGATAAAAAAGAACTTATAGAAGAACTTGAAAGTGTAGGTTTTTCATTTAAGAAAAAAAATATAACAGAGACTATGCTAACAAAAAAGAAAGTCTGTATTACTGGTAGTCTATCGATGAAAAGAAATGACATTGAGAAAATACTAAGAGATGCAGGTGCAATAATGGTTAGCTCTGTTACAAAAAACACAGACTACTTGTTAACAAATGATACCGAAAGTAATTCATCAAAGTTTAAAAAAGCTCAGGCTCTTAGTATTCCAATTATTAATGAAAAGAAATTAATGGAATTACTAGGAGAGCCATTTGAAGAAACCTAAAGAAACACTAAGATGTCAAAACTGTTCTCATGAAGTACATAAGTGGATTGGCAAGTGTCCAAGTTGTAATGAATGGAATAGCTTTGTAAAATTTTCTGTGAAAGAATCAGAAAATAAAATTAAAGAAAGCCTATCAAAACTAAAAACCCTCGCGGAATTCAACCCTGAAAGTGAACAACGTATAAACTCCGGATGTGTAGAGTTCGATAGAGTTATGGGTGGGGGAATTGTACAGGGTTCAATAACTCTTTTTTCTGGCATGCCGGGTGTTGGTAAATCTACCTATATACTAAAACTTTTAGAAAATTTTAATATAGGTACTAAAACACCAATTCTGTATATATCAGGTGAAGAGACTTCCAATCAAGTAATGTCTCGTGCAAAGAGGCTTGGTCTTGAGTCCAATGACATATATTTTGCAAATGAAAAGAGTTACAAAAAAATTAAGGACATCTGCATTACATTAAAACCTAAAATATTAATTGTAGATAGTATTCAAACGACAATAAGTGATGAAGTGATGGGGGCTGCTGGATCAGTCTCGCAGATAAAACAAATAACTTATGATTTGATGAATTTAAGTAGAGAATTATCTCTTGGAACAATTGTTATTGGGCATGTTACAAAAGACGGTTCTGTGGCAGGGCCAAAACATCTTGAGCATATGGTTGATACCGTTCTTTATTTTGATAAGGGTGAAGAAGAGCAAGAAAGAATATTAAGATCTGTTAAAAATAGATATGGTTCTACTGATGAGATTGCTCAATATAAAATGACAAGCAAGGGTTTAGAAATTGATAAAGGCAATAAAGATATACTGGAAAGAGAGGATGCTTTTGGTTACTCATATACAACAATAACAAGTGGCAAGAGAAGTATTATAGTTGAAACACAAGCTTTAACCGTTGAAAATAAATTTGGAGTTGGGAGAAGGATTACTCAAGGATTAGATAGTAATCGTTTAAATATGATTATAGCTGTGATTGAAAAATACTTAAATATACCACTTTCATATAATGACATTTATATAAATATTACGGGAAATATTCCACGTAAGGAACACACGACTGATTTAAGTGTGGTTGCTAGTATTCTTAGTTCTTATTACAAAAAGAAGATAATCCCAGATTCAATATTTGTAGGTGAAATAGGTTTAACTGGAGACGTAAATCAATTTAAAAGTATAAAGTCAAATAGCTACAGAGTTGCAGATGTAAGTAATATAAAAAACCTACTTGATTACTTAATGTAGAGTTTGTTTATAAAACTATCCCATAATTTACTTTTTGAAGTAGTATACGCCATAAGGTTTGAAGAAGGCTCAAAACATTTATCTTCTTTCCAAAGCTTGCTAATATCTTCAAATTTAAGGGTGTTTGAACCAATTGCAGCAGCAAGAGCGGCACCATAAGCAGTTGTTTCAATAACGGATGGTCTTATTACTTTACACCCTGAAAATGTTGCTTGAAGATTCATAAGTAAATCATTAACAACGGCTCCACCATCTACTCTGATTTCATCAATATTAACTCCACTATCTACTCGCATTGCATTTAGTAAGTCATTAATTGAAAGCGCTATTCCTTCAAGGCAAGCATGAGAAATTTCGGCCTTTCCACTATCTCTTGAGAGTCCAATGATTGCAGCTTTGCCATCAGGGATCCAGTGGGGACTTCCAAGACCACTAAAGAAAGGAAGGAATAAAATATTTTTAACACTATCTAGTGATGAAATGCTATTCGCAAGTGATTCTATTTCTGAACTATCTTTAATAAAGTTTAAATTATCTCTAATCCACTGAACTGCTGCACCGGCAATGAAGCAACTTCCTTCTAGAGCATATACAGCTTTTCCTTTATGTTGATAGGCAACCGTCGTGAGCAAACCATTTTTACTATATTGAATTTCATTGCCAATATTTAATAACATGAAGCTTCCAGTACCATAGGTACATTTGATAGAACCTTTTTCATGGCCAGCTTGTCCAAAAAGAGCAGACTGTTGGTCTCCAAGAATTCCAGTAATCGGAATACCATCAGGTAAGAAGCTTAAACCTTCTGTTATTCCAAAATCAGCAAAGCTATCTGTGATTGTTGGAAGAGTTGAGCGAGGAACCTCAAACAGATTTAAAAGTTCATCATCCCAGTCTGTCTTTTTAAGATCCATAAGTAATGTTCTACTCGCATTAGAAGGTTCTGTTTTGAAAGACTTATTTCCAGACAGTTTAAAAAGTAGAAAAGTATCAATAGTGCCAAACTTTAGGTTTCCTTCACTGAGGGCATCTTTAACAGATTGAATATGTGTTAAAAACCAGTTGATTTTTGTAGCACTAAAATATGGGTCGATTGGTAATCCTGTTTTGGTCTTAACCATGTCTTCATTCGACTTTAGGCTTTGGCAGAAATCACTCGTTCGCTTATCCTGCCATACAATTGCATTGGTTAAGGCTTCTCCATCATCATTGAAAGCACAGGTTGTTTCTCTTTGATTGGTTATGCCAATGGATAGGATATTACTCCGATTGATATTATTTTTGGAGAGCAATGTTTTGATTGTATATTTAACGGTGTCCCAAATATCGTTGAGATTGTGTTCAACCAATCCTGGTGATGGGTATATTTGTGGAAACTCTTTATTTACTTTATCTACAAATTCTAGAGTTTCACTATTAATTAAAGCTGCCGTCGTACCAGTGGTACCCTGATCAATGGCTAAAATAAATTTCATATTGTCTCCTAACGCATTTCAATTTCTGTAGATGTTGGGGCAGAGATAATTGTCACGAGAGCTGTCCATCTTTTGGCCATTCCACCATTAAAACCTCTAATCATGATAAAACTCAAGCTCATTACAACAAGTAATAAGAATATAAACTCAATGAAAGATTGACCAGACTCGTCGGATAGATTATGTTTCCTATCAAAGCGTTGTTTGTTTAGATGCACTTTTATCTCACTATATTTAAGTTTCTATATCTATTATAATTGGAAACAGAAATGAGGAAAGATAAGAAATGAAAAAATATATTCCAGTTGTATGCTTGATTACAGTACTAGGTTTTTACTTAGTTTTAAATAGTAATAACTACATGAATGTAGGTAATGCTGGCCTCACAAGCGTAAAGAAACAAGTATATACTCATTATGAGTCTGTTATCAAAAATCTTAGCGGTGAAGATGCGTACGGTAAAAAAGTCTCTGTTCCTGCAAAACTACCAAAGGTTTTAATAGTAAATTTCTGGGCTTCTTGGTGTACTCCATGTCTTGAGGAATTCCCTTCGCTCGTTAATTTTACAAAGAAGTATAAATCTAAAGACGTCATGGTTTTAGGAATTAATACAGACGATAAAGAAAATCTAAAAGATGTTAGAAAAGCCAATAGAAAACATTCTTTAAACTTTGATTCCATCTTAGATCAAAGTGGAGATATTCTAGATAAGTTTAAGATCAACAGAATTCCAGTTACGATTGTTTACATCAATGGAAAAGTGCATGAGGTTTCTAATGGAGCTAAAGACTTTGAGGCCGAAGAGTTTACATCGTTAGTTAAAAAATCTATTGAATAATTAAGTTATTACATTCGCCCTGATTTACAAGGGTTGCATTAGCAGCTTTCATTAAACATTCATTTGCATATGTTTGAGTGGCCGGCATTTGTTGAGTACATAATTGTTCAGCTGGACATTCTGGCATAGGTGGCTGTCCACAGACATAGCCGCTATCTTCATCACAAGAAGTAGAATTAGTGTTACTACAAGTTCCTATTGTGTATTTTACATTGAAACACTTAGCGATACAGTCGTTATCATATGTCTTTCCGTCTTCACCACAAACAGGAAAGTATTGGAAAGTACAAGAGCAACCAAGTGAGTTAAGCTGATCAGTGGTTGCAAAACTAGATCTAGTTTTTCCAGATTGTTGTCCACATCCAATTAGAAATAATAATGTAATTAAACTAATTAATCTCATGCTTACTGATCGGAAAAAGGTCTAAAAAACTTGATTAGTTAAGCTTTGTTGAGAAGTTTCGGCCCCAATTATAGGTGATATGGTCTAAAGAAGGACAGTTGAATACAGAAAAACGGGCACTTAGGCCAATTTTGATAGCACCTTGATTATAAAGACCAAGAGAATGTGCTGCATTTAAAGTAATCGATGACCAGAGTTGACTCATATTCATACCATAATTTGGAGCAGCGATACTCGCAATCATAAGAACATTATCCCAATGGCAACTTCCAGGATTGTAGTCACTTCCGATTGCAACCTTAGCTCCAGCTTCTAAAAATGCTTTAGCATTGGCCTGTGGTTTACCTAGAAAAAAACCTGTTCCAGGAAGAAGAGATGCAACAGTTTTGGATTTAGCAAGAGAAGTAATTCCGTCCTCGGTAGTACAAAGTAAATGATCGCAACTTAAAGCCTCGTACTTTGAAGCAAGTACTGCACCTTTATTGTCTTTAAATTCATCAGCATGACTTTTAACAGGTAACTTTAATGATTTTGCTTTGTTGAAAAAAAGCTCAGTGTCTTCATATGAAAAATATCCTTCTTCATGAAAAATATCGACAATATCAATTATTTTTTCCTTGGCCAAGCCATCCATTAAAGGAAAAACAACTTTTTCAAGATAATCTTTTCCACTAGAAAAGTTCTTAGGGATTGCATGAGCGGCCATAAAAGTATTTATAATTTGTATATTTGGAGCGTATTTCTTTTTTAGTCGATCGATAATATGCGAGAGTTCATATTCTTTATCATAATTTAAACCATAGCCAGATTTGATTTCAATGGTGCCAACACCGTAACTATGTAGTCTTTCAATTCTTTCACATGCAGACTCAAAAAGTTCTTCATTGTCAGCTTGATTAGTAGCTCGCATTGTATTTAGTATTCCGCCACCAGCATTTGCAATATCTGTATAGTCACCACCGTTTAGTCTGAGACTATATTCAAATGAACGATCACCACCAAAAACTAAATGAGTATGTGAGTCTACAATTTCAGGAGTTATAACAAACTTTGAACATTCAACTTCTTTTTGAATTGAAAACTTATCTTTTGGTACATCATTTCCAATCCAAAGAATCTTATCATTATCATGAATGAGCGAAATATTTTCAAGGAGTGAAAGATCATCCTTTGTTAACTTTCGTCCATCCTTAGAATGAGCAGCGTCTAGTGTTAAAAGTTGTTTAATATTCTTCAATAAAATCATACTAGAGGCTCGGAAAAATTATATTAGTATCTTTTCTTTTATCTAGAGCAATGTCATAGCCTGCATCGGCATGTCTAACAATGCCCATGCCAGGATCAGAGTTTAAAACACGCTTAAGTCTTATATCCATATCCTCAGAACCATCTGCTACTATTACCATTCCACTATGTTGTGAATAGCCCATACCAACACCACCACCATGATGAAAGCTAGTCCAGCTGGCACCGTTTGTTGTGTTAATCATTAAGTTCAGTAACGGCCAATCACTAACAGCGTCGGTACCGTCTATCATCCCTTCCGTTTCTCTGTTTGGAGAAGCAACTGAACCACAGTCGAGGTGATCTCTACCTATAACAATAGGAGCTTTAACTTTTCCCTCTCTTACAAGTTGATTAAACAAAAGCCCTGCTTTTTCTCTTTCACCATACTTAAGCCAGCAGATTCTGCTTGGAAGACCTTGGAACTGAATCATGCTTTGAGCTTTATCAAGCCAGTTATGAAGTTTCTTATTATCACTGAAAAGCTCTTTTAAAGCACGGTCGGTAGTATAGATATCTTCAGGGTCTCCAGATAGCGCGATCCATCTAAAGGGTCCGCTTCCCTCACAAAATAACGGACGAATATAAGCTGGAACAAAACCAGGGAAATTAAAAGCGTTTGGAACTCCATGATTCTTAGCACCTTCTCTCAAGTTATTTCCATAATCAAAAACATGACTTCCTCTCTTTTGAAATTCAAGCATGGCCTTCACATGATCGGCCATTGTTTGGTAAGAAAGTTCAGTATATTGTTTTGCATTTGATACTCTTAAAGAATCAGCTTCTTCAATGGAAATACCACGAGGAATGTAGCCGTTTAAAGGATCATGGGCACTTGTTTGATCTGTAACGAGATCAACAGAAATATTTTTTTCAAGAATATATTCAAAGAAGTCAGCAGCATTACCAACCACACCAATTGAAACAGCTTCATTAAGATTTTTCTTTTCTTGTGCAATTTGAATAGCTTCATCAAAGTTATTAGCAAGAATGTCTAAATATTTTGAATCAAGCCTCTTTTGAATTCTCCATTCAGCAACATCACAACAGAGACATACACCCCCGGCCATTTTTACAGCAAGTGGTTGGGCTCCACCCATTCCACCAACACCAGCAGTTAATACAAGTTTTCCTGTAAGATCTTTTCCGGCTCCATAATGTTTTTCAGCAGCCGCCATAAATGTTTCGTATGTACCTTGAAGAATTCCCTGACTACCAATATAGATCCAGCTCCCAGCCGTCATCTGGCCGTACATCATTTTGTCTTCAGCTTTGAGCTTATTAAAATGATCCCAATTGGCCCAATGAGGAACAAGGTTTGAGTTGGCAATTAAAACTCTCGGTCCATCTTCTCTGGATGGGAAAACAGCTACAGGCTTTCCTGATTGAATGAGAAGTGTTTGATCATTTTCTAAATTTTTTAGAGTATGAATGATATCATCTAAAGCTTTTTGGTTTCTTGCTGCTTGGCCATTTCCACCATAGACAATGAGGTTTTCACGATCTTCAGCTACTTCTGGATGTAAGTTGTTAAGTAAACATCTTAGAGCAGCTTCTTGATGCCAGCCTTTGCAAGTTAGTTCAGTTCCTGTTGGAGGTAATGGTACATTTGAATTCTTCATTAGAATAAATCTCCGGTAATAGATTCTACGGTACTTAAAATTTCATTATTTTTAATTAGGGCCCTTATATTATTGATGTCAGTAGCGAAAACACGGTCTTCCGTTATAATTGGAACATGCTTTCTGATAAGTAAGTGTGCAGCTTCAAGTGCAGGGCTCGATTTTAAAGGTCTTTGAAACTCAAAAGCTTGAGTGTTACATAGTAGCTCTATGGCGAGAACGTTTGCAGTATTTTCAACAATCTCTAATAATTTCCTACCACTTGTTACTCCCATGGAAACATGGTCTTCTTTATCTGTAGATGTGGGAACAGAGTCAACACTTGCAGGATGACAAAGGACTTTGTTTTCACTCACAAGTGCCGCCGCCGTTACGTGCGCGATCATGAGTCCGCTATTCAGACCGCTTTCTTTTACCAGAAATGCAGGTAAGTCTGAAAACGTAGGATTCATCATTTTTTCAATTCTTCTTTCACAAATATTACAAATTTCACTTAAACCCATTGCGAGATAATCCATAGCAAGAGCGATCCCTTCACCATGAAAATTACCACCAGAGATTACTTCTTGTTCTTCTACAAAAATAAGTGGGTTGTCAGTAACGCTATTAATTTCTGTTTGAATAATTTTGTAAACATGAGAAAGGGTCTGTCTACAAGCCCCATGGACTTGGGGAACACATCTAAGTGAATATGGGTCTTGAACTTTTCCACAGTCTTCATGACTGTCTTCTATCTCACTATCTTTAAGAAGTGTTGCAATATTTTTACTAACACTTATTTGTCCAGGATGTGGCTTAAGCAAGCTTATTTTTTTATCAAAAGCTTTAATTGTTCCCTTTACTCCATCTAGTGTCATAGCAGCAGAAACATCTGCAAGCTTCATAAGGTTTGTAGCATAAACAATTCCAAGGCAACCAAGTGCTCCCATAACAGCAGTTCCGTTAATGAGGGCAAGACCATCTTTTGGGCCTAGGCGAATAGGTTTTTTACCAATCTGATGAATTGCAAAATCACTTCTAACAGTTTTCCCTTGATAGACAACATCACCTTCACCAATTAGAGCTAGAGCGATATGACTTAAAGGAGCAAGATCACCAGAAGCACCTACACTTCCTTTTTCAGGAACGACAGGAATAATATCATTGTTTATAAAATCAATAATTAATTGAACAGCTTCAATATTAACGCCACTGTAACCTGAGGTTAGACAGTTTGCTCTTAAAATCATGATTGCTCTTGTAACTTCTCTTGAGAAAGGTGAACCAACACCAGTGCAGTGAGAACGAATTAAATTTAACTGAAGTTGCTCAAGGTCCTTCTTTTCAATATGCTTATTACTAAGAGCACCGAAACCCGTGTTAATTCCGTATACAGGATCACCTTTTTCTACAATTTGAAATACAAACTCTCTGCTTGCTTTCATCTTTACAAGACTTTCGGGAGCGATACTTACTGTATATTCATCTGCCTTTGCAACGGCCACATCGAAAACCTGTTGTGGCGTTAAATCTATACCGTTTAATATTAAACTCTTCTTCATTATGACCTCAATAATTGAACAGATTTTTCATAATCTTGTGGTAAATTTTTAAAAATAAAACTTCCGGCTACAAGGTTGTCAGCACCAGCACTACGAATGATTTTTGCATTTTCTGCGTTTACTCCACCATCAACTTGAATTTGAAAACCGAGAGACTTCTCTTTCCTAATAGAACCAAGCTCCTTTATTTTTTCAAGACTATTATCAATAAAGCCCTGTCCACCAAATCCAGGTTCAACAGACATGACTAGAACAAGGTCAATCTCTTTAAGTAGTTCAAGAGAAAGCGCTGAGACTTCGGTTTTAGGTTTTATAGATATACCCACAGATGGATAGCTTTGTTTTGCCAGTCTAACTAACTCGAGAGAGTTATCAACTGCTTCTAAATGAAAGGTAATATTGTGAAGCCCGTAGTCCTTCATTTCTTCAATGTGCCATTTTGGATTTGTAACCATTAAATGAGCATCCATTGGAATCTGAAGTTTTGAACACAACAACTTTATTATAGGTGGCCCAAAAGTTAAATTAGGAACAAAGTGACCATCCATGATGTCTAAGTGCATCCATATATCTTTCATAGATTCAAAATTTTTTAAATCAGGTTCAATATTTAGAAAATCACAACTTAAGATGCTAGGGCTTACTAAATTCATTATATATCCTTATCGGTTATTTTGAGTTCACCAAACTTATTTTTAAAACTATTTATTAATTCAATGTCAGAGTTTGGCTTTTTTCCTTCAGCTTGAACTTTGGTAAGCCTGACAGAGCCATCAATACAGCCAATATTCAATCCACCAAAGTCTAAGTTTAACTTACCTGCAGGTAAGTTTGTTTCTGAAGTTGTAACTTCAAGTATTTTTATTCTGGTTTCGTTTAGGTAAAAATAAAGACCTGGCCATGGATAAAATGCTCGAAACATATTTTTTAAAGTTGAAGAACTTACTTTTTTGAAATCAACATAACCATCTTTTTTAGAAATCGTAGGAGCAAAACTGGCCTTACTGTGGTCTTGCTGAACGTAGCTAACTTTATTATGGAAAAGCTTTGATATGAATTCGGATAGTGCAATTTGAGATTCAGACTTAAGTTTTAAAAATAAACTTTCAGATGTGTCTTCATCGTCAATAATTACTGAATGAGTGTGAGCGATATCACCAGCATCCATTTGCTTAACCATTTTTTGTATTGTGACGGCAGTCCGTTTATCTCCGTTTAAGAGAGCATATTGTATAGGAGCGGCACCTCTATATTTAGGTAACTCACTTGTGTGTATATTAAAGGGACCAAGACGTGGAATATTAAGAACACTTGTAGATAAGAATTGTGCAAAAGCAACAACAATATAGAAATCTATACCAGCAGACTTTAGCTCATTTAAAAACTCAGTTTCTTTGTTTATGTCACTGGTTTGTAAAAGAGGAATAGAATGTTCTTTTGCAAAGTCGGCTACAGGAGGTGATTTTAATTGTTTCCCTCGTCCAGCCGGTCTATCTGGCATAGTGACTACGTAAGAAATATTAATATTATCGTTTTCAAGTAAAGTTTTAAGGCAACCTACAGAAAAGTCTGGTGTGCCAAAAAAAACAACATTTAGCTTATCCATTCTTCTTCTTTTGTTTTAAAAACTTCTTTGTTAACAAGTTCTTCTTTAGAAGACTCAACCTTTCTAGAAAAACAATTCCATCTAGATGATCATTTTCATGCTGAATACAAACAGAAAGAGTGTCATCAGCGTCAAAGGATAGTTTTTCTCCGTTTAGATCGTGGTACTCAACGGTAATTTCCTTTGCCCTTTTAACAGACTCAAAAATTCCAGGTACGCTCAGGCAACCCTCTTCATAAAGTAACTCACCTTTTTTATTTTTGATAACTGGATTTATAAACACTCGTGGATTTAAATTATTTAAACGATACTCGGTTTGACCAATTGAGTTTGTAACTTCTTCGCGGTTAAAATCAATATCCATGACAAAGACTCTTTTACTCACTCCAACTTGAGGAGCAGCGAGACCTATTCCTGGTGCCATATACATTGTATAGAGCATATCTTCACAAAGTTTTTTTAGATCATCGTCAAACTCTGATACCTCTTGTGCGACTTTCTTTAAAATAGGGCTAGGGTAGGTGTAAATTTGGAGAAGGGATCCCTTACTTCCAAAAGAATCTTCAGTAATAATTGTTTGATTTTTCATGATCGACTTATAACATAGACGATACGCGTTAGTCCATCAATCTTGCTTGAGCTCTACGAGTACCATTGCGGTGTATAGATCTTCTTGTCTATTGAGACTCACACTCTTGTAAATATCAGAAACTTTGAGGCCACGCTTCCATATCTTCCATCTTGAAACGACCCTGACACTACGCGCACCCTTGATAATATTTAACTTAAAGTAAGGGAGAATAATAAGGTTTGTACCGTCAAGGAACTGCATGGTGTTATTATCATTTAAAATAGTAACTTCCTTATTGATCTGCTCTTCAATAAAAAAAGGTTTTCTGTAATTTACTCCAATTTTTTTATCCTGCAGGAGATCTATAGTGGAGCCTGGAACAATAGGTAAATAGAAGATCGGAATGAGGACACACCAAACGATACTTATTAAGAGTATATTCTTAAGAAGCATAATATTTTTAGTTTGCTTTTTATAAAACACAAAATACAAAACAACAGAAAATATAATAAATAGAAATGACCAAAAATTTTCATATAAAAAAGTAAAACCAAAAACATAAGCAGAAAGAAAAGTAACCAGTGTGATTAAGAACAAAAAGAGAAAATGATAGCTCTTTAATAGCTTAGTAGATATCTCGCTAAAAAACTTGTGGAAAAAAGGATAAAGAATTAATAAAAAGAAAATCAATGAAGGCATAGCGTAGTGATGACTTCTCTGATTAGGTATTAGCCATAGAACAAAGAATGCAAAAAAGTTACAGAGGCAAAATTTAAAAAAATCATCATTAAGAGATTCTTTTATAAAAGAAAAAAGCTTTTTTGGGAAAAAGAAAAGTAGCGACCAAGGGAGAGAGAAAATAATTAAACCTTGAAAAACTCGACGCAAAGGATACGGTTGAGCCGAGAATTTGCCAGCGTTTTCCCTTAAGAAAAAGTAGTTAAAAAACTCTTCACCATAATTATAATACGAAATAAAAAACCATATAGATCCGACCAAGAGAGAAAGGGTGAAATACCCAAAGCTTCTCATGAAAATACTTTTGAAAAATGACCAACCTTTCACGATGGAATATAAAAGTGCACCACTAAAAACCATGACAAAACTGACAGGTCCCTTAATGAGCATGGATGAAGCCATTAAGAAGACAAAAAGAGTAAACGTTTTATAATGACTCTGAAATTTTGATATTTGATAAAAACCTAAAGCACCAACGGTGGAAAGTAACAGTAGAGGCATTTCCATCATATAAATTCGTGTATATTTTAAAAAGCCAACGGTGCTAAAAAGAAAGAGGAAAAAAGTAAGTTTGGAATGAATATAGTTTTTCGGAAGGAGCGTTGTAATAAAGAGAGTCATGGCGATTGAGAAATAAAGAACAGATACTCTGGCGGCCAAAAGAAAACTATCAAGAAATAATGAAAAGGGAAGTGGTAACCAAAAATGAAGTGGAGGTTTACTCCAGTGTCTTTCTCCGTAAATATAAGGAGTTAGTAAATCATATGTTTCAGACATGTTTTTAGAAATTAATAAGTAGAAACCTTCTGTGCCTTGTCTTAAGCCGTTTACATTTCCAAGATCGAGAGAGTAAAGAAAAACAACGATGAAAAAAAAAGCAATTGTCTGAAGATTGTTTTTGATAAGGTTCATTTTAGTTTTCTATGATTTAGGAAGTTAGTAATAAGAAAGAGTAAAAAGACGAGAGGCACACCGAATGTACTTACGTAGGGATTAATTTTTGAATTTACACCTAGTTCAACAAAGTAGCTATTCACGAGCCAATATAAGATAGTGAATACAAAAACGAATCCTATGTTTTTACCAAAACTAGAAGAGCGTCGATTGGGATTAAAAGCACTAATTGCCGCAACCAAGGTGAATATGATGCAGATAAGTGAGCTCGATAATTTCTCTAAAAAGAGAACAGTATATTCATTAGTGTTTATACCTGACTTATTTAACTTTCTTATATAGTTCAAGAGATCAACACCGTTTAATGTTGTTATATCAGCTTCAATTTCTTTGAAGTCACTTGGTTTTTCATTAATAGGTAACTTAAGGGTTGCGGACGTGGCCTTGATTGGAAAATTTTGTTTATTTAGATCTTTTGTATGTTTAGCGCTGCTAACTAACCAAAAATCATTTTTTATATCAAAGGCCGCTTCTCTTGCAGAAATTATTTCAGTAAGAACACTTTTTTCATCAAATTTATATAGGGTAACATCTTTAATAATATCTTTAGCTTTGTCATAGGTTGAAAAACTGAAAAAGTAATCGTCACTTTTATACCAAATTTTACCACTTCCAATAGTACTAGACCTTAAACCTTTTCCCTTGAGGTTTCTAAACTTTCCTTCCCCATCAGAGATAAGAATGTTTTTATGTGCTTTAGCAAAAGGTTCGAGGTAAAACCCAATAAGTAACTGAACTGTCGCAACTTGAACACTAACCAAAATTAAATCATAGAAAAACTTTTTTCTACTGTAGCCGCTCGCAAAAATAGCGGTTAACTCATTTCTACTTTTAAGTTTATTAATACTAAACAACGAAGCAATTAAACAACTAACAGGTATAATAAGTTTGGAGTAACTTGGGATTTCAAGAATATGATTTATGATTACCTCAAGTGGAGTCACATTCATTCTTAAAAACCCACTTATGAGGTTTGCAACAGTTAGTAAAAGAAATAGTACTATAATACTTCCTGCAAAAAACTTGAGCCATTCTCTAGTAATTAAAGTTCTTATTATCGACATAATACATTTACAAGTTTGATAAGCTTTTTCGTCATTTTCTTTAATGCAGAACGATGAGCAATATGATTAAAGTATGTAGGACAAATCTTTTGGTAGTAAAACTCTATAAAGAGTAGACCAAATTTATTGTTCAAACGGTTGGCCTTAAAAGATCTTAGATTTTGAGTAACGAAATGATTTTCCCCAAATAGATCTGTAGCGACAAAACACCCCTTTGATTCAACCTGTATTCTTTCATAAGTTTGTTTGAAGGCTTTTGGATTGTGAGCAAGTTTCTTTCTGATGAAGGCTTTTAACATTCTAGCATTAGCATACTGATACTTATAACCAACAGTAAATTTAGCAAATTGATCAAGACATCTTATTGATTCAATATGTAGTCGAGGACTTCGGTCATATGATTTTGCTAAGTCCCAATAAACATGACTTATTAACAATAATTCTGCTAAATCAGTTTCTTGGTTAAAAAGATCAGGTGCTAGTTTTGTTTCATCTACTTTGAAGTATGTAGCGAGAGCATTTAGGTATTGGCCATAACACTCAACGGCCCTTGGAATATCATCAGCTTGTGAGAATTCTTGTGCTCGACGAAGCATTTTTAAACGATCAGAGTAAATCTTTTTATTTACTTCGAGTTGTCGCTTTTCTTCTTTAGACTCTTTGTCTTCTTTCATTAAAACCTATAAGAAAGAGAGAAACTAGTCTCTTTAATTGTTTCACTTGTTTGAGCTAGTCTTTGATTTTCTAGCAAGTCAGTATTTTTGATTCCGAAATCTATGACAAGTCTAGGTTGCACCCAACCGATACCTGCACCTGTTCCTTTCGACGCCTTTCCTTTATCGTTAAATGTTCCAGCTCTTAAATAAAAATCTTTAAATATTTTTGCTTGAAGAGCTGCACGATATAAAAGTGTCTCACTCAAAGGATTATTATAATCTGCACCTGTATCAAGCATTAAAGAGATAAAGCTTTTGAAAACATACTGAAAACCGAGAACGGCAACAGTATCCTCAGCTTTAGTTCTAAAGGGATCAACAAAAACCATGCCCATAGTAAAACTTTCGCTAAGAGCGTGTGTTACTCCGAAAATAGTTTGCTTGTACTTTTCCTCTTGAATACTAGTTCCATCCTCAGAAAGTGTGTCTGTGGTCATTCTGAACCCAACACCTAAGGCTGATCTTTCGCCAACCGGGTTAGAAAAACTTGCGGCCCATCTTTGACGCTCACTAAACCTATGCTTTTGCTTTATGTAAGAGATGGAACCATTAAGTGAACCTTGTGAATCACTGGCGATAAATGAAATGGTATCACTCTCAGATAAACTTTTAGAGTCATCATTTATTGTGGAGTCAGCACCCGATTTTTGCATATAGAAGCTACCAACATTAAAAAATGCTAGTGGCGCAGGGTTAAGAGTCGTTGATTCGTCCATGAGAACCGACGCAACGCCAGCACCACCAGTAGACTTAATTCGAGTTGTTTCAAAATCAGGAATACGATTAATTGCAAAAGAGTTATAACAGAGTAAAAGCATCAAGAATGAATGCAATTTTGAAGAAGTAATGCTATCTTTTAAACTTATCATCTAACCCTCATTGGCAAAGAATATATTATAAGGATTAGTATAATGAAGATTAAGAAGGCCGTCATCCCCGTTGCAGGAAAAGGTACAAGATTTTTACCCGCAACAAAACAAATTCCAAAAGAGATGATTCCAATAATTGACAAACCAATGATTCATTATGCCGTTATGGAGGCCGTTGAGTCAGGAATAGAGCAAATTATTTTTGTAACATCGTCTGGAAAGAGTTCTATCGAAGATTACTTTGACCGAAATATGGAGCTCGAAACTTTTCTCGAAAATAACGGGAAAGGTGACTACAAGGATCTCATTCACAAAATTGGAACAATGACAGAGGTTCTTACTGTAAGACAGAAAGAGCAACTTGGGCTAGGTCACGCAATTTTATGTGCAAAAGACTTAATCGGAGATGAAAACTTTGCAGTAATTTTAGGTGATGATCTCGTTCTTAATGGAAAACCTGTTACAAAGCAATTAATAGAGTGCTCAGAAAAACACAATAACCAAAGTGTAATTGGCGTAATGGAAGTCAATCCTCAAGAAACGAATAAATACGGCATTGTAGAAGGGAGTTTTGTTGAAAAAGATAAAACTTTGGCAATGACTAGAATGATTGAAAAACCTGAGCCAAAAGATGCACCAACAAATTTGGCAACCCCAGGAAGATATATATTAAGTAAAAATATCTTTAGTATCTTAGAAAGAATTCCACGTGGAGTTGGTGGTGAATATCAATTAACAGATGCGATTAATGTTCTGGCCCAAGAGGAAAAGGTTTTTGCTCATATCTTTGAGGGGGATCGTTTTGATGCTGGAAGTGTTAATGGTTATCTCGAGGCAACTGTAGAGTTTGCTTTAAGGGATAGTAAATATGCAGATGTAATGAAGAAAATAATTAAAGATAAGGTTGAAAAATACTCAATTAGGTAGAATATGAAAAAAACAATAATGCTTTTATTTCTTTGTAGTTCACTGCTGGCCTCAGTACCAACTCCCGAGGGGTTGTTGAGAAATCCAAACAATAAAGATATTACCGATAACTTGATTGTTGTAAAATTTTCCACTGAAAAGAAAAAAGACGACGTGCTGAGTGTTCAGGAAATGGTCGCAACGGAAGAGATGATATCTCAGGATGAACAAATTTCAAAAAAAGAAATGGATAAAATTCTTTATGTAAAACAGATCTATGTTATTGATGAAAACAAGAGAGTTGATTTGATTCAGGCCACATATGAAAGTGGAAAAATGAATAATGAAAGCCTTGTTAATTTAGTTACGAGAGAAAATATTTTAAAAAACCTTGGGAATGAGCCAAGTGCGGAAAAGGGATTGTTCTACTCGTTGATGAGTATGTTAACGCTCAATACTTCAGAAGTGTTTATGAACTACCTAAAGATGAACAATGTTTTGCTTCCAAGTAATAATGACCTAAGAAATAAAGAAAAATTAGACTTATATGCGAAATATAAAACATATTTAAAACTAAAAAAAGAAGATGAAGAAAGCGATATAGAGAATCCACTTAGTCCAACTGATGAAGAGAGTAAAAAAATAGTTAAAGAAGTAATGGATAAGCCCTTTTTTGAAAACACAGAAATAATTAAACTCACTAAAGAAGTGAGCGGATACTTTTGGGAGATCGATAAAGATGGCTTTTGGGCGAAATTTGAAAACAGTAGTAAACGTTTGAACAGAATTAGATTAAATAAAGCAAGTAATGTAATCGATATTTCACTAGATGAGTTTATTGTTTATGATGGTAAACACGAGTTCCCAAGGTTTATAAATTATAAAACTTTTACGAACGAGCACTATATCGTAAAGACACTCGCTGTGGATTATTTCACATCAACATCAAAAAACTTTAAAGATAGAAAAGAGGATTACGAAAAACTATTCAGTAAAGTTAAAGATTCAATTAGTAATAAACCGTATACCTTAGTGTATCCAGAATTCATCATTAGAGAGTAGCTTGTATTACAAAGCAGCAGTAAATACCCCTTTTAATAGATCAATACTGACCTATGAGTCGGAACTGGAACTGAAAAAAGGTGATCTCGTGTATGCTCCTCTTGGGAAAAGAAAAGAGAAGGCATGTATTTTAGAGGTAGATGCCAGTGAAGAGCTTGATAAAAGTAAAATCAAAAAAATTACCGAAAAGTATGAACTTGATGGTTTCTTAATTCCAGAAGAGTTAAGCTATCTTCAATGGGTTTCAAAATATTATCATTATCCACTTGGGCAATTGATATTCGATATTCTACCTAAGCCACTTAAGAGACCTCGTAATGTAGAGTTTTTAGAGGGAACTGAGTCGGGTCGTGAGTTTATTCTCACCAGTGATCAGCAGACGGTATGGGAAAGTGTTGAGCCTAAGCTTAATGGGTTTGATAAATTGCTAATTCACGGTGTAACAGGAAGTGGAAAGAGCATTGTTTATCTAAAAGCAATACAAGAAAAAATTAATGAAGGTAGTGTTCTATACCTATTACCAGAAATTAACTTAACACCTCAATTTATAAACTTCTTTAAAGAACACCTTAAGATAAAAATTTTTACATATAATAGTACGGTCTCAAACTCAGAAAAACTTAGCTTGTGGAATATTTTAAAAGAAGGGCATGAGAATGTTCTTATTATAGGAGTTCGAAGTAGTGTTTTTCTTCCTATAAAAAACTTATCATTAGTGATTGTAGATGAAGAACATGACAGTAGCTTTAAACAAGATGATCGTTGTCCTTATAATGCAAGAGATATTGCAATTAAAAAAGCTCATCAATACGATGTTCCAATAATACTAGGCTCGGCAACACCATCAATTGAAACATTTTATAAATATAAAAGTACTGATAACTATCTACCAATGAGAAATAGGGCCAATAAGTCAGAACTACCAAATATAAAATTAATAAGTACCAGAGATGATTCAAACAATAACGAAATATGGCCATTTATCGACGAAACTATAAAGTTGATAAGAGAAAGAATATTGAAAAACGAACAAGTCTTAATTTTTGTTAATAGGCTCGGTTTTGCAAGTTTTGTTCAGTGTAAGTCTTGTGGAAACGAGTATCACTGTCCTAATTGTTCAACAGTCCTCAAGTATTATAAAAAAAGAAACTCTCTTCAATGCCAATTTTGTGACTACTCTGAAGTCTTCCCTGAGGAGTGTGATAAGTGCGGGAATATGAAGTTGTTACAAATGGGTTATGGAACAGAAAAACTAGAGGAAGTTTTAAGAAAAATATTTCCTGAAGTGACGATGACCAGATTTGATAGAGATAATGTTAAGACAATGACCAAGTTGGAAGAAATTTTAAATGATTTCCATGCTAAGAAATATCAATTATTAATCGGAACACAAATGTTATCAAAGGGTCATAATTTTGAAAGTGTTAACTGTGTTGTGATTCTAGGAGTTGATAATCAATTAAACTTTCCCGACTTTAGAAGTAGTGAGAGAGTTTATCAATTAGTAACTCAGGTTTCTGGAAGAAGTGGAAGATATAGTAATGAGGGGGAAGTTATTATTCAAACTATGAATCCTGAGAATGAACTCTTTGAACATATTAAAAACCACTCTTTTGATGAGTTTTATGAAAAAGAGTTAGAGCTTCGAGATATTTGTAACTTTCCACCTTTTACAAATTTAGTCATTATTCATTTAACCTCAAAGTTTCAAAATATTGTAACGAGTGAATCTATAAAACTAAAACAGTTTTGCGAAAGTGTAGCAAAGCACTTTAGTGAAGTAGATATTCAAGGACCGAGGCCAGCTATAATTGAAAAAAGAGCTAACAAGTTTACATGGAGTCTTCTCTTAAGGTCTAAAAATATAAATGACCTCCATAACCTAGTTTCTAGCATCCAGGACAACCTTAATTGGCATTATAGTATTTCAATTAAAGTCGATATCGATCCACAAAACATCCTATAAAATCAAGAACTTACACTTTAATTTTCATTTCGACTCAAGATTTTCTGAAACTACCCGAAAAGTTGGAGTGAAATAGTGAGTTTAATCCCAATAGGTAGGGTGGAATGAAAGTTAGTCTATTAGTTTTAACATTTATTACTTTAAGTATTTCTCAAAATACTCATTCGCAGGTGAGGAGAGGGAATCCACAGTATTCAGGTGGTGGTACTTCTAGCTCTGGTTCTACCAGTAGTTACCGACCTTCAGGTGATATGAGACGACATGAGGGAAATAATCCTGAAAGAAGTATGCAGGGTTGTTCACACGGAGAACATATACCTGTCCAGATGTTAAAAAACTTAACTGATCCAGCAATACCTTATAATGAAGCGCTTGAAGTTGTTAGACTAAATGGAAGACAAGGGAAGGTAACTCTTAAAAATTATGTGGCAGCATGTATTTCACCAAAGTTTTTGAAAGTAGAAGTAAATCAAAATATTTTTATTAGAACACTTAATGAATATGAATATAAAGATGAAGAACTAAATCTACAAGATGGTGAAACCGCAGCTTCTCTACCAATGGAAGAAAAGCATAGGCGATGTTTAGAAACTAAAGGTCTACTATCTAATGATGGTTCAGTTAATTACTATAAGGCCAGACAACTTGGACACGTAAGAAACATTCCATTTCCGTTTGATTACAACTCGGCAGATAAATCTAAATCAGTTTCTGTCTACTTTGGTTCGCCTTCTATCTCAACATATGATCTTGATAATCAAGTTGATGATAGAGATATCTCTGCGATTCCAAGCGAAAGCGAGTGGAGCTGTTTATCATTTGAAAATCCTGTAAAAAATAAGAAAACTCCAGTTAGACTTTATACATCTCAACAAGACCTAATTTATGATGATGCAATTAAAGCGTGCGAACATGGTGATCCTCTTCAAATTTATAATGAATTAAAAGAATTAAGAAGTAGTAACGTTGGGAATTATAGAGACCTAGCAAGAATCTTAGAAGACGCATTTAACAAATCATCCGAAGAAGAAGTTAATAAAATCTATGAGGAGTTAAATGAAATAGCAGATAAGTTTAAAAAAGATGATGACGGAAAAATCCCTAGTGAAACTTATGCATTATCAAAAGCAAGAGAATATAAAGAAAAGCTTAAAAGACTAGAGAAGATTTCAATTGATCCACTTAAAGAAGAGTTGAAACTTTTAATGGATTCAAGAAATGCAGACAATGCTGAAGAGGTCGACGCAAAAATTGCAGAGATTAATGGAAAGATAGGTAAGTTGTATGAGAATCATCAAGAAAGATTTTATACTGATATCCTTCCTGTTTTAGCAAAGTACGGTATTAAATCTGAAGCTGACAGTATTGCCAAAGTTCTATTGCAGTCTAAGCACTTCGCAAAAGTTAATGAAACAAGAGAAGGTGTTGATTTTGATAAAGCTCAAGATAAATATGATGATGATCTAGGTAAGTTTATGGCCAAGACAGCAGATTATAGAGACACAGTCGCTGTAAGAGAAGGTGGTAGTACTGTTCCAATCGAAGATGCCTTGAAGGATTTAAGAAATCTGGAAAGAAGAATGGAAAGAGATATGGCCAAGTTCAAGTCTTGGGCACAAAAAGAAGAAAAGAAAAATTGTAAGCAAAGTATGCTCGGTGGAATGCAAAACCAAAGAAAATGTCAAAGATGGCGTAAGAGATATTCAAGAGCAGAAAAGAATTTCTTAAAAAGAAGAAAGAGATCTTTATTAAGTTATAAAGATAGATATGGTGAATATTCAAAGTATGAAAGACTTTATAATGATTGGGCCGATAAGAATGATGAAGATTCATTTGGAGATCTTTTTGAAGATGATGATTATTCTATATCAGACTTTGATTTTGATTACGATTCAAGTGGAAATAGCGCTTTTAGATCATACAGCTCTTATACAGGGAATAATAACAGACAGCAGGCTGCACCACAGTTTGGAAGTAATTTTAACTATCTAGCTCCGCCAATAGGTGGAAGTGCTGGAAGCGGTTTTCAATATCAGTTTGGTATGGGCGGTGGCCCAAGTATGGGAATGTATCCACAGACACAGCAGTGGGGTGGAGTTCCTTATCAATATGGACAAGGTCCTGCGACAAGTGGTTTCTATCCATCGGGTGGAGGTCCACAGTGGGGAGCCCCTACTATGCCGATTCACGGCGGAGGCCCTTCATATACAAATGGCTTTTATAGGTAAAAAAAAGGGACTTTAAAAAGTCCCTTATTTATTTAGAAATCAATCGAAGTTCTCAACTGAATAAGATAAGAGTTTTGTGCAGTATTCTTAGTAGCAGTATTTGTGTAAGCAAAATAATCACCGGTTAGTAAGTATCCAAACGATCCACCAATTTTAATTTCTTTATTCCATTGATAGTTAAAGTCTAAATCAAATTCCAATCCTAGATCGTCAGCTTGATCATAATTTGCTGTAAATGTTTTATTTGTTGTGTGATTAAAAGCAGTCATGCCTGTTTTTGCAGCTTCTTCAGCAGTCGCGAAAATAGCAGAACCAGTCCAGTTCCATTTTTCAGTTTGGTAACCAATGATGGCCTTTAGATAAACTGCATTAGTAATATAGCTATCATAGACATTTAAGGTATTGTCACCAACAGCTCTTAAGTTATATCTGAAAAGTAAGTTTGCAACTTGATAATTTGGATTAAGATACATTGCTTTAAAACTATTACTAGTACCATCTTCTCCACTAACCTTTCCAGCGTTAAAGCCTAGTGACCAGTTGTCTGAAACCTTGTAACCAGATTCAAATAGAATGGCTTTTGCATTATACTTTGTCTCTGCTTGAGTAAGGTTTCCAATATCCCCAGAAAGAATTGGAACCTCTACGCCAAATTTAAAATCACCAAACTTCTTTTTGAAATAAAGGTCTGTGATCTTAACATCTGTTTTACCTAAGCTTGTCGTAACTGCTGAGTTTGGTAGATTAAGATCTACATCTGCCTTGTAGTCTGTGTTAAAGGGAGCATTTGATTTTTTTGCATAATGAATTCCAAAGGCCATATCTTTTTCAACATTATCATAAACTAACGAAACACCAGTTTCTTTAACACGGGTTGATTTTGTTAATGAGTTACCACTACCAATTCTTGCCCAGTAAGGTGTAATATTAAAATTTCCAAGTTTTACTTTGAGAGTAACACCATCTCTAATATAAGGAATTCTATCCCAAGTATCATCACCGGCATTATAAAAAGCACCTAGTCCATAGTGATAAGAATGTCTTCCGATTTGGTATGTGGCCGTATCTGAATAAAGCTCCATATATAGTTTATTTATAACAAGATCGTCGCCGCTTGTGGTGTTTTGTCCGTAAAGCGCATTACCAAAGCCACCTTCTTGATTTTGTCTTGAGTCATCACCAAGACGTCCCCCTCTACCATAACCACTTGTGAGTTCAGCTTTTATCGTAGCACTATCGTTAACTAAAAGATTTGGTTCAAGTCTAAAAACATAGCTTTGCCATGAGGCCGTTGATTTTCCGCCACTCCCAAGTGGGACTTCTTGAGTACCTCTTCCTCCAGCATTCCCAGATGAAGAGCTGTCAGTCTTTTGCGAAATACGTCTATATTCATTTATAGAAGTAGTATCAAAACCTAAAGTTCCATGCCAATCTATAGGAAGTGCAAATGTAGAGGTGGAAATTAGGGCAAGTGAGCTAACAATAAGCTTTTTCATTAAATTCTCCTAAAGTGGGAAAGCATTTTAAATCCTGTTAATATTAAGTTAAGGGTATTCCTTAGTCAAAGCTCAAAGGCTAGTTTAAGTAGATGGGGTGGAGCATTAAAAAATATTTAAAAACATTCCTAATCTTGTTTATGCTGGCAATTCTGTCAGTCTTAATTTTTGTGACCTACGTCATTAAAACCGCCCCCGTTGAAGAACTTCGAAAGGTTATTGTCGACAACAGCAGGGAAGGCATATCGAAAATTGAATTAGAAGAAGGTTCACTTGTTAATGAAAGAGAATTTCTAACCTACTTATCATTTTCTTCTACTTTGAAATCTCCACAAAAAATAGTTAATGAACTCATTGCGGAGGGTGCTGTTGAAAGTATCGACTCCGACCAATTGTTAATTAAAAAAGACTTCAAGATTGAGGGATTAATAAATAATAGCTGTGATAGAGTTTATTGTTTTCAACATCGTTTATCTTTTCAAAATATTCCGGGATATCTCTGGAAAGGGTTAATTGGAATTGAAGATCGTCGTTTTTTAGAACATAAAGGCGTGGATTATATATCACTAGCAAGAGCATTGATTCACGATATTTCGGTCATGAAGTTTGAACAAGGCGGAAGTACTTTAACTCAACAACTAATTAAGAATTTATTTTTTACGAATGAGAAGAAAATAAGCAGAAAAATTAAAGAATTTATTCTTAGTTACTACGTTGAAAATAGTTTTGAAAAAGAAAAGATACTAGAGGCTTACTTTAACGAAGTATTCTGGGGAAGTATGCAGGGAATTAGAATTAAAGGAATTTATGCAGCATCATTATTTTATTTCTCAAAGCCAGTCTCTTCTCTAAAACCTTACGAAGTTGCCATCCTTATAGGAATGCTTAAAGGACCATATTATTATTCTCCTTTTAAATATCAAGAAAGACTTAAAACGCGGGCGCAAGTTGTTTATAAAACATTAATTGAGTTAAACCTTTTCCCCAAGGATAAGAATTATGCATGGACAAATGATGATTGGGTAAACTGGTTTAAGAAGTTAGAAAAAAACAAAGAAGGCAGAGATCTAAGAAGTATATGGAGAGCAACGGTTGATAAGAGTGAACACTTTAATAACTATGAAAAATTTGTCTTAATAAACAAATCAGAAAAGATACTAAACGACTTAAAAGAGAAAAATAAAAATGGTGACTTTGCGATTAAGGTTTTAAATTACAAGTTAGAAAAACCACTTGAGAAGTACGAGTATTATTCAAAATACGAACTTTCAAAAGAAGAAGCAATTAATCAAACGAAACATCAAATTGGCTCCACGGTTAAACCAATTTTATACAAAATATTTTTAAGTCTAGGCAAAGAAATGTCAGATACAACTGATACAAGCCCAATAACTTTAAAATTAATTTCAGGTGAGTGGAGTCCCAAAGAAGGCCGCCGTAATCTTAATAAGACAGTTAGTTTGGAGCAGGCTTTGAAGTCATCAATGAATAGACCTCTTATTAAAATTAGTAAGGAATTGGGTTTTGAAAACATTGAGAAAGAACTTTCTAAATATATAGAGACAATCAAAAAACCTCTAAGTGAATACCCAAGTCAGCTACTAGGCTCAATAGAGCTTTCTCTTTACGAGCTAGGAAAGGCTTATTCTAAACTATTAATTGACGAGTGTTACGGAAAGGGTGGAGATGTTTTAAAGACATTAATTGATCCTAACCAAACCACTATAAGCAGAAGAGTAAACAAAAAACTAAGAAACCTATCATTCTTTGGAAAGACTGGTACTTCAAATAACGGACTGGATAACTGGTTTGTTGGATTCGATGGAAGAGATGTCACAATAATCTGGACAGGCCATGAAGGTAATCGAGACATTAAGGACCTGAAATTATACGGAGGCACCACTTCCTTTGAAGTTTTCAACTCGTTTTTTAGAGATAGAGGAAGACGCTTCGCTGATATGTCATGCCCGAGCTTAAATAACACCTCGCCCAACTAAACCTTGTCTTGATTTTTCAGCAATGAATATGTATATTTTTGGCATCTTATCATTACTGGGGTGTCGACAAGTGGCTAAGTCAGCAGATTTTGATTCTGCCATTCGAAGGTTCGAGTCCTTCCACCCCAACCACTTCTTTTTTTTAATAAGGTTATATCTATGAAACGAATAGTTCTAGTATCAGGAACCTCAAACCCTAACCTATCCCAAAAAATTTCGGAGTACCTTGATGTAAACTTAGTTAATCCTCAGATTGTAAGGTTTGCTAACGGTGAAATCTTTTGTGAGATTGAAAAGAATGTAAGAGGTGCAGATGTCTTTCTTCTGCAATCTACATGTACTCCCGTTAATGATAATTTGATGGAACTATTAATTATGATTGATGCTTTAAAAAGAGCTTCAGCTAGTTCTATTACGGCCGTTATTCCTCATTACGGTTATGCAAGACAAGATAGAAAAGTAAGTCCACGAACTCCAATATCTTCAAAACTAGTTGCAGATCTTATTACTGTGGCCGGAGCTACTAGAGTCATCACAATGGATCTCCATGCTGGTCAAATTCAAGGATTCTTTAATATTCCTTTTGATAATATTTATGCCTCACCTGTGATGGTGAACTACATTAAAAATGAAGTAGCCAACGAGAATACGATCTTTGTTTCTCCAGATGCTGGTGGTGTAGAGAGAGTTCGTCACTATGCAAAGAAATTAAAAACCGATATTGCCATGATTGATAAGAGACGTACTGGAAAGAATGTCGCCAAAGCAATGAATATTGTTGGTAACGTAGAAGGTAAAGAATGTATCATCATCGATGATATGATTGATACAGCAGGTACTTTAATTGAGGCTTGTAAGGCCTTAAAAGATAATGGTGCAACCAAAGTCGTTGCCTGTGCAACACATCCAATTTTTTCAAAACCAGCAATAGAAAGAATTAGAGATGCTGACTTTTTAGACCAAGTGATTGTTACAGACACTATTCCACTTTGCGAAGAAGGCCTTAAGGTTGAAAAAATAAAAGTTTTAACAGTTGCAGAAATTTTATCAAAAGCCATCCATAGAACATTCAATAATGATTCTGTAAGCTCGCTATTTATTTAACTACATGATTAAGTTAATAGTTGGATTAGGTAATCCTGGAACAGAATATGAAAGAACAAGGCACAATATAGCTTGGCAACTTTTTGAAAAATTGAGTTTCTATAATAGGCTCAATTGGAGAGAGAAGTATAAAGGACTAATGTCTGATATTTCTATTGAAGGTGAGAAAATAGTTCTTTTAAAGCCACAGACATTTATGAATCTTAGTGGTGAGTCAGTACAGCCCTGTGCAAAGTTTTTTAAAATTCTACCCGAAGAGATATTAGTCGTTCATGATGAGCTAGACTTAGATTTTGGTACGATTGCATTTAAATCTGGTGGGGGTTTAGCCGGCCATAATGGACTCAAATCCATCAACCAACTCCTTGGTACAAATAATTTTAAGCGTTTAAGACTTGGGATAGGGCGTCCGGTACATGGAAATGTAAGTAGCTATGTTCTATCAAGTTATGATAATGATGAGTCTATAGCATTTGACACCTATATGGAGAAAGCTGGAGATGCAATCGAGAGTTGCCTTAAAATAGGTTTTGAAAAAGCAGCAAATAGATATAGTAAAAAGAAGTTAGTTTAAAAAGGATAAGAAATGGCAGTTAATTGCGGAATAGTAGGATTACCAAACGTAGGAAAATCAACAATTTTTCAGGCACTAACCTCTGCACCAGCGGAAGCAGCAAATTATCCTTTTTGTACGATAGAGCCAAATGTTGGAATTGTCGCGGTATCAGATGATCGATTGGATGAGATTACGAAAAGAATTACTCCACAAAAAACAATTCCAACCGCCATTGAATTTGTTGATATTGCAGGACTGGTAAAAGGTGCAAGTAAGGGTGAGGGTTTAGGTAACCAATTCTTAGGTCATATTAGACAAGTAAATGCAATTGCACATGTTGTGAGATGTTTTGATGATACTGAAGTCGTACATGTTAATGGGAAAGTAGATCCTGCGGATGATATTATTACAATTAATTACGAATTAGCATTAGCAGACCTAGAGGTTGTTGAAAAAAAACTCACAACTCTTCCAAAATCGTTAAAAAGTCAGAACAAAGAAATCTCCACTAAAGCAAAGGTTCAATTACCAATTCTTGAAAGACTAAAGGGTCATCTGGAAGAAGGTAATCCAGTAAGAAGTTTAGAGCTTACAGAGGATGATGTTGAAGCAATAAAAGAATTTAACTTTATTACTCTTAAGCCAGTTTTATACTTATGTAATGTTGATGAAGATGGACTCACAGAAGACAATGACCATGTAAAAAAAGTTAAAGAAGTCGCAGCGGAAGATGGTTCAAAAGTAATAAAAATATGTGGAAAGCTAGAGTCTGAAATTTCAGCATTGGAAACTGAAGACGAGCGTGCAGAGTTTTTGGAAGCAGCTGGGTTAGAGAAGTCTGGGCTACAAATACTAACGAGAGAAGCTTACGACTTACTAGGCTTAAAGACCTATTTTACTGCTGGTGAAAAAGAGGTAAGGGCCTGGACATTTAAACTTGGCTATAAGGCTCCACAAGCAGCAGGGATTATTCACACGGATTTTGAGCGAGGCTTTATTAAGGCAGAAATATATCACTGTGAAGATTTGTTTACACTTGGTACTGAACAGAAGGTTAAAGAAGCCGGAAAGTTAAGAATTGAAGGTAAAGAATATGTTGTAAAAGATGGCGACATCATTCACTTTAGATTTAACGTTTAAAATTATTCAATACTAAAGACTCTTCTAAAGGCTTTTTAAAAAACTCTTTATTATCTTGAAGAAGTTGGTAGAAGAACATATTTCTATAAATTAATTTAACGTACTTTCTTGTTTCCTTAAAAGGAATAGATTCGATAGTGTACAGAGGATTACTCTGAGTTAGAAAGCTACTTCTCCACTTTTTAACATTTCCTTGACCAGCATTATAACTTGCTAGGGCGTAGATAAGGTTCCCTTCATTTTTTTCAATAAGCCCATTTAAGTATCTCGAACCGAGATAGATATTTAAATTCGGTTGATATAAAGATCTACTTTTTAATCTTCGTCTCATACCTCTTGCTGTGCTTGGTAATAATTGCATAAGCCCACGAGCACCAGCTCGACTGTAGGCAGAGGGATTAAAGGCAGATTCTTGTCGAATGAGACTTAGGGGAACAATCGGGTCGATGTGCTTATTGTGAAAAGCAATTCTTTCATAAAACTCAAAAGGAAAAAGAAAAGAGAGTACATCTTTATCAAAGAGAATATTTTTTCTTATTAAATGTTTATAAGTAGTTTTAAAAGTTGATAAGAACATCTTCTTCTCTACTAGTTTTGAGAGAAGATATTTTATAGCATTATGTCGATAAAGCTCATCTTTGTGGGATTGAAATAAATCACGCTCAATTTGAGATAATGAAATCTCTGTAAAGTTAGAGTTTTTAATATCTACCCAAGCCTGAAATTGTCTAAAGAGTTTAGCCTTAGTGTTAAAAAAGTTGGATGTATCCATGACAGATGGCTTAGAAAATAAAAGATTGATGTCTATGCCTGGTGTTATTGAGCTTAGTTTTTTTAAGCTTAAAATTGAATAGAAACTTAGTGGATTTAGCTTAATGACATCCTGATATAGTTTTTTAGCTGTCGTCCATTCTTTTGAGTTGTCAAAAACATAAGCAATCCAAAAGCGGAGTTTACTATTAAGGGATGGGAACTGTTCTGACAATTTTTTATCTTTGATGAAGTTAATTGCACCAGAATAGTCGTTATTCTGAACGAAAGTAAAAATCGTCTGAAATTGTGACTCAAGCTTATCTTCATCATTTGCAATTTTCTCACTTAACTTAAAGAAATCAATAGCGACTTCATGACTGTTATTTCTTAAAAACTTTTTCCCACTTGTTAGAAATAATGTCCATGCCTTATCTTTATTGATAAATGCTCGATTGTTTTTGTAAAAGTCTAGCCCCTCATTGAGAATTTCTTGAGCCTCTTCCTCATCTCCCATGAAATATGCAGACTTGAAGCTATTCATGATTTTAGAAAGCTCTCTGTTAAAATATCGATCACCATAATCAAATGCTTTCTTGCTTTGTAGGTACTGTGTGAACTTCTGATCAATTGGAATGATGGAAAGTAATCTAGAGTTGGGAATGATATTTAATGAGATAATATGGCCGCTTATCTTTTGAAGCATTTCGGGTTGGTGACTGGCAAGATATTTAAGATAAGTCTCTGCTTGTCTATTTAGTTTTCTTTTAAGTAAGTAATTGATTAGATCGGAGTGGTCTTTTTGACTAATGTTTTTAGGAGAATCTTTTTTGAAACTTACAGAAAAACAGTACTTAAAAGCTTTTTTGTGAATAGAGTTTAAAACAAGATTATTGGTATTAGAGTTAAACTTTAGACAATCTGAAGGGTTTAAGTTTTTAGTAGATATGTTTTTAAAGTACGCTTCAAAATCATTAAAAGTTTTTGTTTTAGAAATTAAGTGAAGGATGGATTTAGTATTTTTTTGACTAACACGATACTTTCGTAAATTTCTATAATGTGATGAGATTTTAGATGCTAAACGAATTTCTTCTTTTGTTGTTGTGAGGCGTTCTTTGTCGAGGTCGTTCTTTAGTGCTGCATGTACACTTAGCACATGTACAAAAATGAATATAGAAAGAATTCCCTTTTGCAAATGACCTCCATATCAACATGCATAGAAAAATAACTTACTCTGATAGATTGTTTGTTCTATATCTTTCTTGAATTTCACCCAATCTTTGAGTGATTTCATTTAGAACAACTTTTTTGTCATCAGGAACAACCATTGATAAATTATTTAAGTAACTTGATACTTCAGCTAAATAAACGATATCACTTTGGTACTTTTCCTCTAGGTCCTCTAACGTTTCGTTTACATCATCAGCGACCTCGTGAAAGTAATCGCCTTTCCTAAAGAAAAGTCTATCATTAAAGCCATTGTCTTGGACGCCATGTAGAAATTTTTGCAACTTGTACATTGGGCCAGCAATTTTATGGCTCATAAGAATACAGATAATAAAAACAAGCAGAGTGAAACCTAGTTGCCATACAGTAAGCATAATGAGGAGACTTTTCCTACTTTCAGCCAGTTGTGAAGACATTTGAGGGTTCGTACCTGCAATTTGCTGGATAAAACTGCTTAACATCTCGTAGATTGTATATGGGTAAATAATACTTGATATAAATACTAGGAGACAGATGAATCCTGAGAGCTTTAATTGAAAAGCTGGATTAATTAAATATGTACTTCTTTTATAGGTTGCCACTGTGTGTTTACCTTTTTCTAAAAAAATTCTGTACTAATATGTTATCGGTTTTTAGTAAACGATGCTAGGGTTTTTATTGAAAATAAAGGGTTTTAGGAGACAAATATGATCCAAATAGAAGAGTTAAAAAATATAACCAATCCAGTTACAGGAAACACACTTGAAGAAGAGAAGAGATGGGTTGATATTAAGAAAGAAGGGGAGACAGTTACGATCTTATTTCAAAGAGATGGCATCGACCCAAAACAAAAAAGAGAAATAGAAGACCAAATCTACAAGAATTTAGAAAATGTTTTTACAGAAGAAAATATCTTTATAAAGTCAGTCTCTAAAAACTCAAACGATATATTTAATAAAGCTAGCACTAGTGAAAGTAAGCCTAGTGAGAAAGCAAAACCAAAAGCACCTCAGGCACAGTTAAATGTAGGTCACGGTACTGTTGGACAAAAGAAAAGAGTTCCAAATGTAAAAAATGTAATTGCTATTAGCTCATGCAAGGGTGGTGTTGGAAAATCCACCTTTACTGCAAATATTGCTTGTTCTCTATCTAGACTTGGTAAAAAAGTTGGGATTTTAGATGCAGATATTTACGGTCCATCAATGCCTATGCTCCTTGGGAAGCGTGGTGAAAAACCAAGTGCCACTGAAGATAAAAAAATAAAGCCCATTGAAAGCAATGGACTAAAATTTATAAGCTTTGGCCTCTTTATTGGTGAGGATGATCCGGTTATCTGGAGAGGGCCAATGTTGGGTGGAGTGCTCAATCAATTTCTCTTTGATGTAGATTGGGGTGAGCTTGATTATCTTTTAATTGATTTACCTCCAGGTACGGGTGATATGCAACTATCAATGGTACAAACCACAGAGGTTGATGGTGCAATTATAATATCTACTCCTCAGTCAGTTGCTTTGGCCGATACCCGCAAGGGCATGAAAATGTTTGAGCAAGTAAAAGTTCCGATCGTGGGAATGATTGAAAATATGAGTTACTTTGTTCCAGAGGATCAACCTTCAAAGAAGTACTATATTTTTGGTGAAGGTGGGGTAAAGAGTACAGCAAAAGAGTTAGAGTTAAACTATCTTGGAGAGATTCCCCTTTTAACGAATCTGAGAGAGTCTGCCGACGAAGGGCTTCCTTATATGGCCGACGAGAAAAATGCAGGAAATATTGTTTTTGAGAATTATATGGAATCTGCATCAGAAATTGATAAACTATTATCTGGAACTAAAAAAGAAGGGTTTTTTAAAAAACTATTTAAATGAGTCTAGTTAATACAATTAAAGATCAAGTCACTTTCGGCTTTACGGGTAAAATCAATATCTTAACAAAAGAGAGCGGTCAGTATTTAGGTGCTGTCTATCTACTAGATGGTCAGATCGTAAATTGCCATTATAAAGATGGATCTGGACGGCACTCACTGTTCAAAGTTGTATTTGAAGACATTGATGATGATGGCCTCTTAAAATTTATTGCAGAGCCTGAGATTATCAATGAAGGGGATATTCTATTCCAGTTATCCTTTAATGAGTTTAAGACTTCAGCTGAGAGTGAATATAATAAATTTAAAAGCTCAACCAAACTAAGGCCACCAGCAGATCTTAAAATCTTGATTAAATCGGACTTTATTTTAGAAGGTGATCACATTTCAATAAGAGAATTTGATGTCTTGTCACTAATCTCAGATTATAATAAAGTATCAGAAGTTTATGAAAACAGCCCTCTATCAGAGAATGATATTACAACGATATTAGTCTCTTTGAGGAAAATGAACGCTTTAAGGGTAATTAAGTAAATAGGAGCCTTCTAATGAAGTCACAAAAGCATAATCAGGGTGAACTAAAGCAACTATCCGTTAAAATAGAAAAGGATATTGTCGAAAATATCGAAAAAATGGCCGAAGTTAGTGGAATCGCTATAGATGATCTTGTTGTAATAGCACTTAAGCGCTTTAAAGCTAGCCATGGTGACTACCTTGGTAAGACCCCAACCTTTGACTAATTTTTAAGTTAGTTGTCTATATTCTATACAGTCTAAAATCTAAACACGTATTAAATTCATACAAGAATAACGCAATATTAAACACTTAGGGCTGAAACTCCAAAAAGTAAGTAGTGCTGCGATGTGGCACGGGTGTTGCAACTACTTCTGTAGATAAACTCTATGGGAGCAAGTTATGAAGGTTTTAAACCTTGTATGGAAATCGACAGTTGTAGTGACTTCATTAGTGAGTCTCTTTGCATTTGCTGAGTCATACTACGATCAAAAATTCTATTCTGTTAGTTTTGTTGAAGATCAAAATTTTCAACTAACAATAGATGAAAATTCTGACTACAAAAGAAATGTAGCCTCACAACAGGTATTGAAAACATATCCTGCTGTAAAGATCGTAAACTTTGATAAAAAAGAATTAGTAAATGGTAAATGGGAAATTACAAGATACCTTAATGAAAAAGGTGAAGTTGAATATGATAAATTAAATAATCCAGAAGATAAGAATGGTTATTCTGAGGCACAATTTGAACTAATCGAATTATCAACTGTGAGAATTAATAATGATAATGAGCAAACATTTAAAATATCGATCTTAACAGATGAAGGTAGAATTGCTCTATTTAAACCTTATGGTGCTGGTTATGAAATTATTGAAGCTAGAAAAGTTAAAGAAACTGAAGAAAAAGTAGAGATTGCAGAAAGTGTAAATGAAGTTGAAAAAGAAGAAGTAGAATTAAAGAAAGATCCTGTTGATAAGTTCAACATTGAAGGTGAGCTTATATTAAATACTGCTTTAGATATTAAGAAGAGTAGATCTGTATTAAGAGGTAGTAATAACCTTTCCGGTTCTGCAAGCTTAAATAACGGAGTACTTACAATTGATTTTGTAGAGTTACATAAAGGTACAAAGAATGAAAACGGAATTGACGGTATTACATTAACTCTAGGAGATAATGGTCAGTTTGGTGAGTTCGGAGAAGTAACAGGAATTGTTTCAGTGATTAACGGAAACGAAATGAAAGTAACATTCTCGACAGGACCTTTATCAAACGCAATTTTAAACTTTGTAACTTATGATAGAAAGCAAGTGTTAGATGAGCAAAAAAGAGAGCTCGAGGAAAGAAGAGCATTAAGAGAAGAAGAAGACAGAGATAACAATATTGAAAAGTCAGAAGGTTATAGAGAAGTTGCTAATGACTACCAAAGCAAGACTCAGTTTAAGAAAGCATCGTTTGATTTCAACGCCGAATAAATATCAAAAATATCTTATAAAAAAAGGCTCCATTAAGGAGCCTTCTTTATTTTAAAAATATCTTTTTTAAATTAACCTAGTAAGCCTTTAAACTCTTCCGTTAAAAGTGGAACGATGTCAAAAAGGTCACCTACGATACCGTAGTCAGCTTTTGTGAAGATAGGTGCATCCGGATCAGTGTTAACGGCCACAATCACTTTTGAAGTTCTCATTCCCGCTAAATGTTGAATAGCTCCTGAAATTCCACAAGCAATATAAAGCGAAGGAGAAACTGTTTTACCTGTTTGTCCTACTTGCATTGAGTGAGGAGCAAATCCAGAATCAACAGCAGCTCTTGAAGCTCCAACTGTTGCTCCAATAACTCCAGCAAGCTCATCTAGAATGGCAAAGTTCTCAGCATTCTTCATTGCTCTACCACCAGAAACAATAATATTTGCTTCTGTAAGGTCGACTTTTTCACTTGCACCTTTAATAACTTCTTTTACAACTGCTTTAAGCTCACCAATACTTGCAGAGACATCTGCAACATTTCCAGCTCCAGAACTTGGCGACTCAGGCATACCAAGTGCGTTTGGTCTTACTGTTACAAAGTGTGGCTTAGGCCCTGAAATTTGAACTTTTGCATAACACTTTCCTGCAAATAGTGGTCTTGTTCCGTGGAACGAATCACCTTCAAAAAGAAAGTTTGTTACTTCTGATGCCATACCAGCATCAAACATTCCAGAAAGTCTTGGGAAAAGATCTTTACCAATACTTGTACTTCCACCAAAAACATAATCATATCCACCTGAAGAAATAACTTCCTTAAGGGCTTTTGAATATCCTTCTGGAGAATACTGATCTAGGTTATCACCTTTAATAACGTGAATATTTTCTGCTCCGTGAGATGCTAGTGCATTTTTTCCTGCATCGCCTAGGTTACCAATCACTGCTACATCGATTGATTGACCTGCAAGCTTGCCAAGGATTTCAAGTGATACACTCTTTACGTCTTCACCGGCAGTTTCTGTAAATACTAATACTTTTGCCATTTTTATATCCTTTTTATTAAATTACTTTTGCTTCGTTTCTAAGTAGTCCTACAACTTCTTTAACAATATCCTTTTGAACAGCTTCGTCCATAGCTTCAAACTTCTTTCCTGGTGGTTTTTCAGGTGGAAGTGAAAAGTCTGAATAAGAAACTCTTCTGTCTTCTTCAGAAACACCAACATCGGCTAATGAAAGCTGAGTTAGAGGTTTTCTTTTTGCCTTCATGATTCCTGGAAGAGAAGCATATCTAGGAGTATTTAATCCTTTGTTACAGGCAACTAAACAAGGTGTAGTAGCTTCGTAAACTTCAATAGCTCCACCTTCAATTTCTCTTTTAAGTGTTAGTTTGTCGCCACTGTGCTCAAAACCAACGATTACAGAAACAGATGGAAGTTCCATCATTTGTGCAACTAACTGAGGAACTTGAAGACAGTCATCATCAATAGCTTGTTTTCCAGTGAAGATAATATCTGGAGTTTTTTCTGACTTTGCAATAGCTCCTTTAATCGCTTTTGCAGTCATATAACTATCAAGATTATCATCAGCTTCTACAAGAAAAGACTCATCAGCACCCATGGCCATGGCCGTTCTGAGAGCTTCTGTATCTTTTACTCCACCAACTCTTACAACTGTAACAGTTGAGCCAGCGTTTGCGGCTTTTAGAAGTAATGCTTGTTCAACAGCAAATTCGTCATATGGATTCATAATCCATTTAATGCTGCTAGTTTCAATGAAAGTTGCATCCCCATTTGGAATAACTTTCGTTTCTGTGTCTGGCACTTGTTTAATACAAACAAAAATGTTCATTTAAGTCTCCTTTTATATTAACGAGAAAATATTTCTTTTGCGATTACGAGTCTTTGGATTTGAGAGGTTCCTTCGTAAATTTGGATTAGCTTTGCATCACGCATAAGTTTTTCCACAGGGTATTCTTTACTATAACCATACCCTCCGTAAATCTGAACTGCGTTAGTTGCGATCTCCATACATGCATCTGCTGCATAGGCCTTTGCGAAGGAAGCAAGTTTAGTATTCGGTTGCTTGTTATCAAGAAGCCAAGATGCTTTATAAACAAGAAGTCTTGAGGCCTCAATTTTCATGGCCATATCTGCAACCATAAACTGAATAGCTTGATGGGAGGCAATAGGCTTTCCAAACTGAATTCTCTCGCTTGCATATTTCGCTGCGTAATCGTAAGCGCACTGTGCACCACCTACAGCAGAAGCAGCTACCATTGGTCTTGAGTGATCTAGGGTTTTCATAGCAATTTTCCAGCCATCACCAAGCTTCCCTAATAAGTTTTCTTTTGGAACTTTAACATTGTTAAATGTTACAGCTCTAGTGTCTGAGCATTTATGACCCATCTTTTTTTCAGGTGCACCAATCTCTAGGCCTTCAACATTTTTATCATCTATAACGATACAGCTAATCCCTTTATGTTTTTGCTCAGAATCAAAAGTTCCATAAACGACAAAAAGATCTGCAAAGCCTGCATTTGTAATCCACATTTTCTGTCCATTCACAACATAGTGATCGCCTGCATCTTTGATAGTCGTTTTAATTCCACCAGCATCTGATCCATTTCCTGGCTCAGTTAGACAAAAGGCCGCAATCTTATAACTTTCAGTAAATGGAGTGAGAAATCTTTTCTTTTGTTCATCGTTCGCACCAATCACAATAGGAAGTAGGGCGAGGTCATTGGCCATAATGGCCGTATTCATTCCCATACAGCCGTAACTAAGACATTCTGTAATAGTGATAGACTCAACGGTTGAAAATCCAGTACCTCCGTACTCAGCAGGGATACAAGTGTTAACAAGACCTAGCTCCCATGCTTTTGTTAAAATTTCCATTGGAAACTCAGCTGACTCATCAAACTTTGAAGCATTTGGTATCATTTCGTTTCGAGCAAACTTCATTGCCATTTCTTTAATTTCTTTTTGTTCCGATGAAAGCTCGAAATTTAACATATATCCTGCTTTGTAAAATATTAGAAAGTACAGAAATTATAATGGAGCAATGGCGAAAGGGTCAATTGAGAACTATGTGACAACTTTATGCATTAGGTGAAAAAATCTTAGCTGAATTCTCAAAAGTATCACTGAATGAGAATTCTTTACTCAACTTTTCAAATATTGTGAGCTCTTTTAATGGATAAACAATAAAGCTTCGGTCAAAAAGGCGAGGATGGGGAATTTGTAAGTTAGCTGATTGATGAACTAGGTTATCCCAAAATAAGATATCGATATCAATGGTTCTTGGGCCTTTGTCGATCAGTCTTTCCCTACCAAGGGAAAGCTCTATAGAAAGTATCTCCTGTAAAAAATCTTCTGGTGATATTTCTGGAGTTTCAAATGATAGAACTTGGTTTAAGAAATCTGGTTGATTTAAATAATCCACAGCAGGTGATTCATAAATATTACTTTCTTCAATTAATTTAAAATTTTTAGATAGTAACTTCTTTGCTTCAAGTAAAAAAGCAACTCTATTTTCTAAATTTGAGCCAGTTGAAATGATTACAGACATTAGTTTTCTTTGTTCGACTCACTAGATGTTTTTTTATCTTCACTCTTTGTTGCATCTTCTTGCTGCACAGGATTTGATACTTTTTGTGTATACTTATCAAGTACGCTTGGGAGAAGAACTCCACCTGGTGGAACCGGAGCATTTTTAACTCCACACGAGCTAGTCAGTAGGCCAGAAAGCACCAGGATAAAAAAGGAGGTCTTGTTAAAACTCAAGGGCAAGTCCAAAGTTTAAGGCATCAGTACCAAGATCAAGTCTGCCAAACCATCCAGGTACCAATCTTTTTAAAACAGTGATTCCAAAGATAATACCTTTGCTCTCAAGTCTTGCAAGCCTCTCTTGGTCTTGTTCAAGTTGAGCGGCTGTCCCTTCTCCTCCTGGGGAAGAAGCGTTTTTAATTTGATAACCGGCATATGGCATAACATAGCTAAAGAAAGGAGCACTTATTGTGTACTTTCCTTTGATAGTAAAGTTCGTAAATTTAGTATCAAGGCCATTATCTGGAAAATCTTTAATTACATTTTGTCCAAACTGAATTTCACCCCAAATATTATCATCAAATTGATAGGCCCAAGTTGCATTCAATTGATTGTATCTTTTTGTACCACCAGAAACATCAACACCTTCTACCATTGCTAACCCAGCACTTATGACATTGTCAGTTTTGATTAGACGATTTGGGTTTTCATCCAAGCTTAAGTCATCTTCAAGCAGGGCAGTTTCATTATATAAGTCATCCTCATCTTGAATTTTTGACAACTCAGTCGCTTCACCGTTTTTAGAGGATACTTTCTTATTAAAGTAACTATCGTCGCCTCTAATAATTTGAACATCCATCCCAGGTAGTAAAGCTTTCCAAAGTTCAGGATTGTAAATTTTTAAAACTTTTATCCCTGCCACCTGATTTTCGGTTTTAGCAACCAAGGCCCTAACAGCAAGCTTGTTACCTATAACAAGACTAATAAAATCACCTTTAAAGAAAGAGGAATTGTTATTTGATAAGATATAAATTTTTCTTGAAGCGGAGACTTTGCTGATCTTTTCGGTGGTAAGGTTCAAATCAATATTAGAGGCAGGATTATTAGATGAGTCAGATAGTTGATCAATAAGAGACTGCGCCTTAAGAGTGCTTAAGTTGATAAGAAGTGTAAGTATAAGAGTGAAGCAAATTTTCATAGTAAAATAGTATCTTAAAGTAATGTTCATGGTCCAGCCTGCAAACATTGTCATAGTTAAATAGTCAGAAATTAGGCAAATTTGTATGTCACTAGTATTTTAAATACTTGATATTATAATAAATAAAAAGCCTATAGGATAGGTAACTTGTTTAAATTTAAGTTATATATAGAATTTACCGATAAGATATGAAATCAAGAAATGGGAGATAAAATGAAGTTATCAAAAATATTATTCTTTGCGTTGTTGTTAGCGCTGGTTTCGTGTTCAAACAATAAAAAGAAGGCCGATGCGGAAGTAAGCGAATCGGAATCAATTTCACAGGATGCAGACTTCATTGTTGATGCAGATAGCGAAGAGCTTCTAATTGATGAGCCAAGTTCTGAGGATCCAATGCTACTAGCTGAAGAACCAGTGATGAGTAATGATGCTGAAATGGTTAGCTCTTCTCCAGAAGTTACAATTGGCGAAGAAATTGGTGAATATACTGTTGCTAGAGGCGAAACTCTTATGATGGTTTCGTTTAAGGTTTATGGAGACTATAGAAATTGGAAAGAAATAAGGTCATTTAATGGTCTTAGTTCGAATATGGTAGCCGAAGGTACAGTTGTTAGATACAAGAAGCCAACACAGGAATTTGTTTGGAACCCAGAAGGTTTACCTTATTTAATTAAATCAGGTGATACTTTGGTAACAATATCTAAAGACAAATATGGAACAGCTTCAAAGTGGAATTATATCTATGATAATAATAAGCCACTAATTAGAGATCCAAATTTGATTTTTGCAGGCTTTACGCTTTACTATATTCCTGAAGATAGAGAAATTGCATCAGAGTTTTAATAAATGAAAATTAAAATATTTGAAAAAAGGACCCTCTATAAGAGGGTCTTTTTTTTAGTATCAATACTATTTTTTACCTCATGTTCGCTTTTCAATAAGAAAAGTGAGGATAAATCTGTGTGGCAGATATATCAGAAAAACTATCAACCTAAAAGAGAGTATCTGGACCACCTTACTGAACTTGGGAAACATTACTTAAATACTCCAGGTGTAAAAAACATAAGACTTAGAACCAGTAGTAAAAAGTATCTGAAAGGAATATATAGGCAAATAGTTAAAAGTAATGAAATATATTTGAAAGAAGACAAGTCACCAGAGTTTTTCATTATTAAAGATCAAGCACCATTCATATTTTCACTACCTGGTGCAAAATTTTATATATCGACTAGCTTGTTGGAAAAATACTTGAAAAACGAAAGCTTAATGATAGCTGCTATAGGAACTCAAGTCGTGAAGTCATCCTTGAATGTATATGACGATAGAAGAACAGTTCCTGTGGGATATATTGGAACAGGAAAAATTATATCTTTAACAAAAGTATCTTTGAAAATTAAAAACGAAATTAATAAGTGGACATTTATTTCATTAAAAAGAGCAAACTTTGATGCTACGGCAATACTCAACTGGATTCAAACAAAGAATAAAAACATAATTGATTTTACCTATATGGTAGGTACCCAAAAACAATCAACAGAAGAAGAGTTTTTATTTAAGAATTTCTTAGTGCAAGACTCTGAAAATGTTTTTGAAGAGGTTAGTTTTGAAAACTCCTCCAAGGGATTTTACAATCTTGTACGTGACGTTAGAAGGAGTTTAAATTGAAACTAGAGGTATCAGAAAGGTTATTTGTAGAGTCTTTGTTTCAAGAGTCTATAAGTGCTAAGAAAATCGAAGAACAAACAATTATCGAGACAAATAGGTTAACGGGAGATGCTTCGACTAGAAGATATTATCGAGTTCGAACAGATAAGAACTCTTATGTAGTATGCCTTGGGAATGCGCTTGAAAAAAACTCTAACTTAAAAAATGAGTTTATTGAGGTTCAGCAAGCATGGAAGAAATACGACATTTTGGTACCCGAAGTTTATGACTATAAATTAGATAAGGGTTACATTCTTGAAGAAGACTTAGGGGATATTACTTTTCTAAAGCACTTATCTAAAAAAACGTCTAAAGAGAGCCAGTACTTGTCGTATGAAAAAGTTATTGATGAGTTGATAAAGATCCACTCTATTGATCCAAAAAAACACTACCAAAATACATTTACCAAGCTTTCTTTCGATTACTCTAAATTCATGTATGAAGTTGATTTTTGCATTGAATGGTTTGTTGAAAAATTAATTGGCGTAAGCATATCAGACAGCCGAGTTAAGGCACTAAGAAAGCAGTTTGAAATTGTTTGTGAAAAAATATCAAAAGAACATACCGTTGTTACTCATAGAGACTTTCACTCAAGAAACATTATGGTTAGAGATGATGATATACGCATCATAGATTTTCAAGATGCGAGATTAGGGCTTCCGCAATACGATCTAGTTTCAGTTCTTGAGGATTGTTATTATGAACTAGATAGGGAAAATGTTTATAAGCTTAAAAGTTATTACTGGGAGAAGTTTCTAAAAGCTAAAAAAATACAGCCTAATTTTGAACACTTCGAACACCTCTATCAACTAATGACAATACAAAGGTCTTTTAAAGCAATAGGAAGTTTTGCTTATATTTATAAAACTAGAAATGATGAAAGATACTTAAAGTATATTGGATTTGGCTTTGAAAAAATTAAGAAAATTAGTTTAAAGGTCCCTGAACTTAATAAACTCTGTCATTTAATCTCAGACATATATTATGAATATTAAATATTGTTACATTTTAGGTGCCGGCAAGGGGACACGAATGGGAGAGGTCGGCAAAAAAGTACCGAAGGTTATCTTTCCGCTGTTTGAAAAAACACTCTTATATTCACAGTTCGTATTTGCGAAAGAGCTAGGTATTAAAAACTTCTTTGTTAATGCTCACCACTTATCAGACAAAGTTATTGATTATGTAGAAAAAAATAAATTAAACATAAAAGTTATTGTAGAAGAAGAGCTCTTGGGCTCTGGAGGAGCAATTCATAACTTAATTAAGAAAGAGAATTTAAATGAAAAGATTCTCGTTATTAACTCAGACGTTTTTTTATTTTCAAAAGAATTAAAAAAGAGAATCCTTAATAACTCATCTGTTGAACATCAGTTGTTTGGTGTAAAGTTTGACGAAGATCAAAAGTATAACTCTGTGGCCTGGAAAGATGATAATAAATTTGATGGAATAACAAAGAATTATACCGGCTATACCTTTAGCGGCGTGAGTATTATAAATTTAGCAAAAATAAATTACGAAGAAGGTGTTTTAAACTTTTTTGAAAAGGTCATAAAGAAAGAAAACGATAATACTGAGTTTGTACGACTCAATCAATATGAGTATTGGGACTTTGGAACAGCGGAACAATATATTCACTCATGTAAGAGCTTACTGGAACTGAAAAAAGGTGAGCTTTACAACTTCCTTGTAAGAAATAATATTATTAATTTATTTAAAGTAGAAAATGGTTGTTACGGTAATGGGAGTAATCTTATTGAATTAGAACAGCTGACTGTGACGCAAAAAAGTATCCTTCTTAAGCACTAATCATTGTTGTCAGAGAACTTAATACAATCTACAGGGCAAACTTCAATGCAAAGGCCACATAATGTACAGCTCCAGTCATCTATAGCGTATCCCTCTTTTGTTACAAAAAGAGAGGATTCTGGGCATATGAGCCTACAGTTATCGCAACTAATACATAATGTGGTTATTTCAAGTTTCTCCATGTATTATATTATACATCAATTTTATTAAATTCTTTATGGGTAAAAAGTGAAAGTTAAGTATGTAAAAAGAACTGCGGTAATACGAAATGCGATCCTATTGGAAGCAATGTCTGTGTATTTCTTATTTGTTCTAGAGAGTTTAAAAATTGGAAGTAGTGCTCTTCGGCCAATTTTGTTTGTAACCTTTATTTTCGATAATATTTACTTTGTTTCATTTTGTTTAATGACAATTCTATTTCAGTTTCTAGGTTATAAGATAGCTAAATTATGCTTTTGGATTAGCTCCCTCTATATATTATATATCGGAACATCTATCTTCTATGAAACTTTTGATAAACCAATCCTAATACTGACTTCACTTTTTTTAGTACTTTCGTACTTTACTTACTTGGTATGGGATAAAGAGCTTAAGGAAGCGGCCTATTCTCCAAAATTTAACCTCAACTCTATATATAAAAAATCACACTATACTTTACCAACAGTTCTGAATGCACCTTTTGGTCGATGTGAAGGCTATTTAACCAACTGGGATTCAGAAGGTTGTTTTTTCTATTCTGAGAACGAAAATATAGGATCAGGTAATGTAGAGTTAGTAATAAATTATGAAAATATAGAATTTAAGACTTTGGGAAAAGTAATAACAAGATATGGTAATGGTGTGGGTGTAAGAATAAAGCCGAGTAAAGATTCTTCCTCACCTGACTGGAACGATTTCTATGATATAATTTCCTCTAGGGGATATGGAGCAGTATGAAAAAGATATATTATATTTTAATGGTCTTATTAGTGGCCTGTAATTCAAACAAAACACCTGAAACAACTCTTAAAGAGTTTGTTAATTATCGTTTTAAATCAGGACAGTCACGCTCTGATATTCTTAAGATGGTAACAGGTACTGTAGAAGAAAGAATCTCAAATATGACGGATGAGGAGTTTGAAAAGTTCACTGAAGTAGAGTCATTGCAGAGAAAGAAGTTTAAGGTAAATATTAAAAACTGTGAGGCCGAGAAGTGTTTCTTGACCTATACGGTCGGTTATAGTGATAATCTAACAGACTCTTCATACGCAGTTGAAGCACGTAAAATCGCTACCTTATTAAAAGAAGGTAAAGTATGGAAGATCGCAGATGTTAATAACGTCAAAACTGCTATCGATACCAAGGATGCTATAGAAGCTCCTGTGGAAAAAAAGTAAAACCATCAGTTTTTCTTAAACTTCTGAGTTATTTATTCCGATAAATTCTGTATGGAAGATGATCTTTTAATTGAAAAATTAATGCTAGAAACTTATGACGTTATTGATGAAGACTCTTCTTCTAATGTTGTGGATTTGAATCAATACTTTGATAAAAAAGTAATTACCAATGATTACGAAAATAAAATTCACGAGTTTCTACATAAGAAAGAAATAAAATATCATGCAGTTATAGAGTTTGATAGCTTCTATAGGATAGAGAATATATGTCAATTTCCTATCGATATCCCTAAAAGCTTTTCTACATTAAAGTCTTTGAGTGAAAACGAATTTAATCTACTTTTTATTAATAAAGAAAATGATGAATCCATGTTCTATCATGCACTTCGACCAGAGATGAAAGAAGGCATGACTGAGCTCATTTTTATTAAGTATAAAACTGAAATATTAATGATTCCTCTTATGGATTATCATTTGAGATTTAAAGGTGAAATACTTTCTTTCTTTGATGATTACCTTGAAGAATCAGGTAAAAAAGCGGCATAAAAAAAGGCTCCAAAATGGAGCCTTTTAAGTAAGCAAAATATATATCTTATAAACTTAAGTAATATTCTTTTAACATTTTTGCATCGTCTTCAAGGTTTGGACTGTTACAGATCACATAACCACGACAATCAAATCTTTTAAGACTATTAAATAATCCCTTCCAGTTGAAGTCAGATTGCTCAAGGTTTAGGTGCTTTAAGTCGCCCTTTGAGTTACTGCTTATTCCAGAGATATGAATGTGCATATTCTGAAGTGCTTCAGCTGCAAGTTCTTCTTTAAGAACACCAAGTACAGCATCAAACTCTTCTTCAGTGTTGTACTTACCAGTTCTTGCAAAAAGATGACTGAAGTCCATACAAGGTCGACATGAGTTTACGTTCTTTGTAAGTGAGATGAGCTCATCAAGAGACCCAAACTGACTTGTTTTCCCAGTAAGTTCTGGACGTAGTTCAATTTCAATATCTAGACGATTAAGTCTTTCTTCAATAACATTCATTGATTTTTCAACAAGGTCAAAAACATCAAAAGGTGAATCTTTCATGTAGAAAGCTGCGTGAAAAGTCATTGACTCAGCACCACAAAGATCAGAAATTTTCGCTGTTTGAATAATTCTTTCAACTGAAGAATCAATCTTATCTTGTTCTCTAGCGTTCAAGTTAATGTAATAAGGGCCATGAGAAGTAAGAGGAATACCTAGTTCGTAGCTTACTTTACGAAGCCCTGAACTTACTTCTTCCTTCATTCTCACACCATGAGCAAACTCTAACTGCATACAGTCAAGACCTAGCTCATGAATTCTCTTAACACCCTCTATAGGGCTATTCTTTTTAGCTGTAGTATTTGGGACACCAGCTGTACCAAAGAGAAGTCGATCAAATTTCATTATTCCCCCTAAACATATAAAAATCAGGTATTTAGAAATATAAATACACAAATAACTATATAAGTTACTAAAATCACACAGAATAATTGAGTATTTCGTAAAATATGCGATACTGTAAAAATTGTTCTGCGGTCTCGGGTTATAGCCCTTATGGTCGTTGTTGTCTATAATATAGCTTGTAAGTGTAATAATAACAGACGCGCATAGCGTCAATAAATAGGTGTATGAAATAAGAGTTATTGGTCTGCTTCTTTATATATTTATATGGGCTTTGTTTAATTTAATAATTGGATTAATGATTAATCCATCTATTGCTGTAGCGCTATCGATTATTTTAACAGCAGGGCCAATGTTTTTTTGCTACTTGTTCGGCCACAAGATTTTTTTAGTCGCAGCAAAGTCTTTTAAGTATAGAAAAAATAATCAAATTGTTTCAATGATTGAAAATATTAGCTGTAGACTTGGAATAAAGACCCCCGAGGTATATTTTTCACCGTTTCTATCAACAAATTTCTATGTTGCTTCCTCAGCACTTGGGGATTGTATTATTTTGGGTGGCAGGATTGAGTACAAATTGTCGGCCAGTGAAAAGTACAACGCATTAGAAGCTGCATTAATGGGTATTAAAAATAAGAAAGCAGCTAGAATTACATTTATATCTTGCTTGAATATGTTCTATGAAATACCAAGTTGGTTCTTTAGAAAGGTTTTAAAACTTCCTTCTCTAGCCATTATATATAGAACGGCCTTATTTTCAGTTTTTATGGTGAAAGATTTTTTGATTGATAGATATAGTATTATTGAAATTGATGCCTTTCAAAAAAGTTCGCAACAGTATGCATACTATTTTAAAATACTTCCTTATAAAATGAAGCACGGTTATTTCTTTGAACCAATGTTAAGAGACCTTGCTTTAGTTACTCCTCCTAAAGCAGGAATTCAAGATCATATGCTTGGAAACTTATCGGGCTTAAATTCTATTTATATAAAAAACTTGCTGAGTAATAAATGAAAGATAAAGATAAGAAGAGGAATATAGATTTTTCAAGATACTATCCACTGTTCTTCACGATTATATTTGTCTTTGTTTTATTTCAGTACAGCTTTAGCTCACTTGAAGCAATTTTCTATGATCTGAGAGTCCGTTTTGATATAGGAACGAGCTACTCAAATAATATTGTTATTATTAAAATGGATGAAGAGTCCGATCAGTTTTTAGGTGAAACCTATCCTTATACTTATGCCACACACGTCAGACACTTAAAGAATCTCTTGAATGATGATCCTAAGATGTTAACTTTCACATCAGTATTTATTGAACCAGAAAATAATATTGAACAAACAAATCAAAATCAGTTCAAAAAACTTGTACGTAAATTCAATGAAAAGGGTGGCTACTTCAGATTTGGCACGGACATGGATGCGTGGGGAGAGCAGTTACCCCCAAGAGGTTTACGTGATATTGGATATTCTTTATCTCTCATAAATGTTGATAATGCCGCCTTCGCTAAAGATGATGTGGCCAGAAGAGCAATCTTAAATTTTTCGGGAGAGGACTCTCTTCATTTATGGCTAGCAAATCGATATCGAAAACTTACAGGTGAACAAGAGTTATCAGGAACAAACTTTAAAGGATCTTATTATTTTAAAGAGGCTGATGCTACGTTTGTTTTATTTCGATATTCTACAAATAGTATTGAAACGAAAACAAAAATACCGATCATTCCTTTTCATCGAGTTGTCGTTGGTAATTTTCCAAAAGGCTACTTTAAAGACAAAATTGTTATTATAGGCCCTAGCTATATTTCTAATGCAGCAGACTTTGTATTAACCCCTTTTAATAAAGAGGAATATAAATCCTCTAAGTTATTGCTTCATGGATTAATTGTTGATGCCTTAATAAAAGGGAAAACTATTTTACCAATTCCTAAAAATGTTTCCTATGTTCTTTGCATTCTGTTGGCCATCTTTCTATCTATAATAATTTCGAGACTTAATCCAGCTCATGGCTTACTGATTACAGTTTTAGTAATGATTGGAATTATTTTAGTGTCCTATATTGCTTTTGTGACAGGTGGAATATGGATTTATCTAACTCACTTAGTGTTAACGGTTTTTGTTGTCTATTATATCTGGGTACCTTTTAGGGCCATCGGTGAGTATCAAAGACGTTATGCTATACAAGAAGAAACAAAACTTCTTAAAAAGGTTGAAAACCTTAAGCAAAACTTTATCTCTTTGATGAGTCACGATTTGAAAACACCTGTGGCTAAAATATCAGGACTTGCTGATAATATGCTTCATCAAAAACAGTTTGCATCAGATGACGGGGAAAAGAATGTTAAGGCCATTATTGATTCAACTAAAGAATTAAATAAGTTCATCACTTCAATATTAGATCTAACGAAAATAGAAAGTAGAAACTTAGATCTCAACATGGTGAACAAAGATATAAATAATATTATTGAGTCTGTATCTGAAAATTTAAAATATGAAGCTTCCGTAAAAGAAGTAGAAATTGATCTAACCCTCGGACCTCTTTATCCAATACAGTTTGATGTTAATCTGATGAATAGAGTACTTTCTAACTTAGTTGAGAATGCTATAAAATACTCAGGCGAAAAGACAAAAGTAGAGGTAAAAACTTGGGATGATGATAAATGGGTACATATAGAAATTAAAGATAATGGAGTTGGTATTCCTGGTGATGATATTGAACATATTTTTGACAAATTCTATCGAGTTAAAAATGATGCTAGTCATAAAATAAAAGGGACAGGTTTAGGTCTCTATTTAGTAAAATATTTTGTAGAATTACACGGTGGAGAGATTAAAGCTGAGTCTGAATTAGGACAAGGGACAACTTTTCATATAAAATTGAAGAATGAATAATTGTAGGAGTTTATATGCATAGAGTATTAGTTGTTGACGACGATAAAGTTTTACAGGACTCAATCAGGCAAGCTTTAGAGTTTCATCATTTTTATGTTGATGTTGCTGATAATGGTAAAGAAGCACTGAATGCTGTCACTTCTGAAAAGTATGATTTGGTTGTAATGGATGTGAATATGCCAGAGATGGATGGTATTGAAGCATTAACACATATTAAAAAATATGATGCTTCTATAATTGTCCTTATCTTAACGGCTTATTCAAATGTGTCTGATGCAGTAAAGGTAGTAAAAGAAGGAGCTTATAATTATTTAGAAAAGCCAATCTCTTCTGATAACTTAGTTGCTTTAATTAAAAGAGCTCTTAAGGCCAGAAGCTTAGTTGAAACAGCAAACTTTTCAGCACCTACATTATCATTAGGCAGTAATGACAAATTTGTTGGTGAATCTGATGAAATGCAAAAGGTATTCAATGTCATTTCAAAATTGGCCCAGGTAAACACTCCCGTTCTAATTAGAGGTGAGAGTGGTACTGGGAAAGAGTTAGTTGCTAAAGCGATTCATTACAATGGTCCAAGAAAAGATGAGAAATTTGTTACGATTAACCTCGCGGCTATTCCTGATAACTTAATAGAGTCTGAATTGTTCGGTCATGAGAAAGGTGCTTTTACCGGAGCAAATGAAAGAAAAATTGGTAAGTTTCAATATGCAGATGGTGGAACAATATTTTTAGATGAGATCGGTGATATCTCACCAACCATGCAAGTAAAACTTTTAAGAGTACTTCAAGAGAAAAACTTTACTCCTGTTGGAAGTAACAGAGATATTAAATCAGACGTGAGAGTTATTGCAGCTTCTCATAAGCCTTTTGAGCAAATGATTAAAGAAGGAACTTTTAGAGAAGATTTATTCTACCGTTTAAATGTTCTTCCTGTTTATCTTCCACCACTACGTGAAAGAAAATCAGATATTCCTTTTTTAATTGATTACTACGTAAACTATTTCAATAACGTTCATAATCTAGAAATTAAAGGTCCTGATGCTGTAGCCTTGGATCTATTAACGAACTATGCTTGGCCTGGAAATATTAGAGAGCTAAGAAATGTTATCGAGCACGCTTTTATTATAGAAAGTGGAGATGAAATTAAGCCAACTTCACTACCGGAAACGGTTAAGAAAGGTTCTTCGTCTGCAGGCAAGTCTGATGACGATGAAGAAAGTAGCATAATTGATTTCAAGGGAATCCAAGATTCTATTTTAGATAAAGTAATCGAAGATGAAGAAATTAAGGATTACCAATTTACCTTTGCTACTGTAACAGATAATGATGAAGTCAAAATGGACTTTCAGGTTGCGAAAGATCTTTTTGAAAAAGAATTTATTGTTCAGGCCTTAAAACTAAATAAAGGTAAAATTAATCAAACGGCTCTAAAGGCCAATATACCTAAAAAGACCTTACTGAGAAAAATTGAAAAGTATGAAATTAATCCAAAGTCGTTTTATTAAAAAATGAAACAAATTTGGAAATGTTCTTTGATAATTGCTTTTTTAGTAATGGGAGATCAACTCCTTAAAGGGACAGTTCAATCATTCTATCAAGTTAATAACTATGAAGAAGTCACATCCTACCTTTGGGTAGGACATACTCAAAACTACGGATTTTTATTTGGAACTGGTGTTAATTGGCCTTCTTTTGTTAGGTGGCCACTTTTATATATATTACCGGTACTATTACAGTTCTACTTTTTGAAACTCATTATCATTTATCGCTTTGCCAATTTTAGAAGATTATTAGCATATACACTTATTACTACAGGATTATTTGGGAACTTTCTTGATCGAATCATCTATGGACACGTTGTTGATTTTATTTCCATTGGGCCAAGAGGTTCTCTCTCACCAAGTTTTAATACATCAGATATTTTTATAGTAATAGGTGCTATAATTTATTTATACCTTCGCGTAATGGACGACTTAAAAGATGAAGCCAATCCTCTTACAATTAAGTGATTTTATTCTGTATAGCTATCCCTTATTCATGGGACTAGCTTGGGGAGTATCATACAATTTAACTAAGTCCTTACTTTCAGAAGATGGTTACACACTAAAAAACTTCAACCTTTTATATTTTTCAACATTTGTAGTTTCATGGATCGGAGCAAAAGCTTTATTTCTATCAGCATCTTCTGAAAACATGATGGATCAATACCTTAACTCATCTAACTTTTGGTTAGGAGGAGGCTTTGTCTTTTATGGAGGTCTACTCTTTGGACTTGTTTACTTATTTGTATTTTGTAAGTTACTAAACTTATTTTCAGCAAAGAAACTTTATCTTTTTATACCAGGCTTAACCTTCGGGCATGCTATTGGAAGGGTTGGTTGTTTTTTAGCAGGCTGTTGCTACGGAACGATTTGCGAACTCCCATGGGCCATTGATTTACATGATCATTTACGCCATCCCGTTCAGCTCTATGAGGCCTTAAGTTTAGGAATACTTGGTTTCTTAATATTGAAAATGATTAAGTTTAAAGCTGAAGCTTCTTTTATCGTAAGATTTTATTTAATTTCGTATTCAATAATAAGATTTATTTTAGAGTACTTTAGAGGAGATAAAATTCGAGGAGTACATGATTATGGTACAACATCTCAGTATATCTCTTTAATAATTTTATCGATTGTATTGATTGAAATAATTTATAGTAAAATTATTAAGCGTCAGTCTCAGTAGCTTGGGATTCAGTAGCTTCTGCTTCTGTTGATTCAGGCTCAAGAGAAATTCCATTTTTGTCATTCATCTTTTCTAAATCACTACTAGGCATATAAAGTTCAGATTTTATGGTTTCATTACCCCAGGCAGTAAAACTGTCGTTATGTTCATACATGGTAATGGTTTCCCAAGGACAATCATGTGAACAGTTTTGACATCCAATGCAACGAGCGAGATCAATTTCAACCATTTGTTGGAATTGTGGATTATTAGCGTCAGGGCCAGGAACTAGTTCAATAGAGTCTACAGGACACCCAGCAATACAGACTTCACACCCTGTACAACCACTTTGATGAACAACAGCGATTAGCTTAGGTGGTTTCTTTCCCTTTCGAACAGGCTTAAAGCGTGCTGTATGGTAAGGGTTTTCGACTATAACTTCTCTTTCTTCAATTTCGCTCATAAACTTCTTAAATCCTATCAATTAGATGTAAATGATACACAATAATCATGTCATTATACCACAAATCTTGTAATTGTAGATTTTGCTAAAGTTGATTTATAAGCTATATTCCATATGCTGTAAAATTGCATTGTTATAGTAAGAGGATTTATATGGATAAACTACGATTTGTTACTGCGGCCAGTCTATTTGATGGACACGATGTGTCGGTGAATATTATGAGACGTCTCCTTCAATCTAAAGGGGTAGAGGTTATTCATTTGGGCCACAACAGAAGTGCTAAAGAGGTAGTGGACGCAGTTATTCAAGAAGATGCTCATGCAGTAGCTTTAAGCTCTTACCAAGGTGGGCATAATGAATATTTCGCCTATATCAGAGAACTTCTTGATGAGAATGGTAGAGAAAATGTGAAAATTTTTGGAGGGGGAGGTGGAGTTATAACTCCATCAGAGATTAAAGCTCTTCATAAAAAAGGCATAACAAAAATTTATTCACCTGAGGATGGTATGAAACTAGGCCTTGTGGGAATTATTGAAGACATGATTCAAAAAGCAAAACATGTAACCTATGAAAATGTAGATTTTAAAAAGCTTGATACTAAAAATTTAACATTTATGGATGTATCAAGAGTTATTTCATATATTGAAGATAAAGCCGAAGCTCCATGTAAATGGGAAGAGAAAAAGATTCCTGTAATGGGAATCACTGGAACCGGTGGGGCTGGAAAATCATCTCTTATTGATGAATTACTTCTAAGGTTCCATAGACATTACAAAGATTCAAAGATTGCACTTATTTCAGTTGATCCCACCAAAAAGAAAACTCAAGGTGCGCTTCTTGGAGATCGGATAAGATTAGGGTCAGCCTCTTTTGATAATTTCTTTATTCGTTCTCTTGCTACAAGAGATTCAAATACTGAGCTTTCACCTCAAATTAAAAATGTTGTTAGTTTTTTAAAGTCTCAAGATTTTGATCTGATCATTGTTGAAACTTCAGGTATCGGACAGGCCTCAGATGAAATTACTTCAGTTGCTGATAAGTGTATTTATGTGATGACTCCAGAATATGGTGCAGCTACTCAACTTGAAAAAATTGAAATGCTGGAGTCGGCAAACTTTATTGTGATTAATAAGTTTGAAAAACCCAGAAGTGAAGACTCTCTTCGTGATGTTAGAAAACAGTATCGAAGAAACCATGAACTATTTGCCGGACATCCCGGTGCCCCAACAGATGAGGAACTTCCTGTTTATGGAACAATGGCCTCAAAATTTAATGATTCAGGTGTTAATGCACTCTTCAAAGATATTGCTAAGGAAATGAATTTTGATAGTTCGCAACTTGATGAACTTATTTGTGAAAAGTTTCCGAAAATTAAAGGTGGAATCATTCCTCCTGAGCAAAGCTTATATTTAAGAGAAATTTCAGGAGCTGTTACTGAGTATAATAAAAATACTCAAGAGATCGCTGAAAAAATATATGACTATGAATCACTAGAAAAGGCTTCTGAGCTTCTCCCTGATAGTAAAGATCTAAAAGAAAAGTTAAAAGAAGTTAAGGAAAGTATTCCAGATAGTTCATTCTCGTTACTTAATGAACTTGATAACAATCTTGAGGATTATAAAAAAGGGAGTGTCTCTTATACTGTTAGAGATAAAGAGATTAAGGCCGACACAAAGTATACAAGTTTAAGTGATTCTAAAATTAGTAAAGTAGGCTTTCCTGTTTTTAAATCAAAAGCACAAAGATATATATTTGCAAGAAGATGTAATCTTCCTGGTTACTTTCCTTACGGAGCAGGAATCTTTCCATTTAAAAGAGCCGATGAAGATCCAAAGCGAATGTTTGCCGGTGAAGGTGGACCAAAGAGAACGAATAACAGATTTCATTATCTTTCTAAGGATGATCCAGCCAAAAGATTATCTACGGCTTTTGATAGTGTGACTCTTTATGGAGAAGATCCAGATAAGCGACCAGATATTTTTGGAAAAATAGGTGAAGCAGGTGTTTCAATTGCAACACTTGAAGATATGAAAGATTTATATTCAGGTTTTGATCTTACAGATTCAAAAACCTCAGTTTCGATGACTATTAATGGACCGGCTCCAATTATTCTTGCCATGTTTATGAACACTGCAATTTCTCAACAGCTTAAAGGTGATGACTTTTGGAACGAAGATAAAAGAATAGAAGTCATGCGAATGGTTCGGGGAACTGTGCAGGCAGATATTCTTAAAGAAGATCAAGCACAGAATACATGTATATTTAGCCTTGAGTTTGCACTAAAACTTATGGGTGATGTTCAAGAGTATTTCTGTAGAAACGCGATTAAGAATTACTACACTGTAAGTATCTCTGGGTATCATATTGCAGAAGCGGGTGCTAATCCAATAACTCAAACAGCATTTACTCTTTCAAATGGTTTTACATATGTAGAATATTACTTATCAAGAGGAATGAAGATCGATGATTTTGCAGGGAACTTGTCATTTTTCTTTAGTAATGGACTTGATCCTGAGTATGCAGTAATTGGTAGAGTGGCACGAAAAATTTGGGCCATCGTCATGAAAGAAAAATACGGTGCCAATGTTAAGTCACAAAAATTTAAATACCATATTCAAACAAGTGGAAGATCTTTACACGCTCAAGAAATTGACTTCAATGACATTAGAACAACTCTGCAAGCATTCATTGCTTTAAGTGATAATTGTAACTCTCTCCATACAAATGCTTACGATGAAGCGATCACGACTCCTACTGAAGAAAGTGTACGACGTGCTATGGCCATACAGATGATTATCAATAGAGAGTTTGGATTAAACAAAACGGATAATCCTATGCAAGGTTCATTTATCGTTGAAGAGTTATCAGATATTGTCGAAGATGCTATTTTAGCGGAGTTCAATAGAATCTCCGATAAAGGTGGTGTTTTAGGTGCTATGGAAAGTATGTACCAAAGAGGAAAAATCCAAGAAGAGTCTCTCTATTATGAGACACTTAAGGACAATGGAAAGCTTCCGATTATTGGAGTAAACACTTACATCGCTGACAATATTGACGAACAACTAAATCAAGAAATTGATATATCAAGATGTTCAGATGAAGAAAAAATGGAACAGATCACCAGACTTGTTAATTTCAAAAAATCTAATGAAGGAAATTCTAAAAAAGCTTTAGAGGATTTAAAGAAAGTAATTTTATCAAATGGAAATGTTTTTGAAGAATTATTAAAGTCAGTTAATTTTTGCTCACTAGGTGAAATTACTAACTTACTTTTTGAAGTAGGTGGCAAGTACAGAAGGAATATGTAATGGCAAAAGTTTATACAAAGACAGGTGACGGCGGAGAAACTTCTCTAGTGGGCGGCACAAGAGTTGGTAAGGATGATCTTCGGATTGAATTATATGGTGAGGTTGATCATTTAAACTCTGTTCTCGGGCTTTGCATTTCTCATCTTGATAATAGTGAGATTATTGAGGAGTTAGAAAAAATTCAAAATATGCTTTTTGATCTTGGTAGCTCTCTAGCATGTGAGTCTTCAAAAAGAGAAACTTTTCAAATCCCTAAATTCACAGACAAGCATATTAAGTGGCTTGAGTCTAATATTGATAGAATGGATAGTGAGTTAGCACCTTTGAAAAACTTTATTTTACCGGGAGGCTCACCGGCAGGAGCCGTTGCTCATGTCTGTAGGACGACAGCAAGAAAAGTAGAGAGGCTTCTTGTCAATTTTGATAGAACTAACGAAGGTGAAGTTCCTGAGTTATCACTAGAGTTTGTGAATAGAATGAGTGATTATTTTTTCATTTTAGCTAGGTATGTTAATTTAAAATATAATCAAGAAGAAACAATTTGGAAAAAAGGTGAAATCTAGTCTCCAAATATTTTTTTAATTTTTGAGAAGAGACCTTTTTCTTCTTTCTTATTAGCCTTTTTCTTGAGTTTCTTCTTTCCTTTAGATTTTTTCTTAGATTTACTTTTTGATTTAGCAGTTTCTTTTGAGCCAATTTGAATAAACTGAGTTTTACCTGAAGACTCATCCATGTCTAAAACATTTTCTTCCCCAGAAAATTTTTCGTTAGATAGCTTTTCCTTTACTCTGGCAGCGGTGTGGCTTAAACCTGTTTTATTAGGACTCTCTTTAGGTGGCTTGGCTTCTTTGTTGAGATTATGCTTATCCACAACTCTTGATACACTGGCAGTAGCTTCCTTTGGTGAGGCTTTGTCTTTAAGATTTACAAAGCTCATATTTGTTTTTTCAAAGTCTCTGCTTAAGGCCTTTAGTTCTCTAGGATTTAGGTCACCTTTTGAGATTGTTATTTTTTGAGTTCCTATGAGAATATCATCATCTACATAGACGAGTGATTCATATATTTGACTACCGTTAAGGAAGGTTCCATTGGTCGAACCGAGATCTTTAAATAGCACTTTAGAGTCATGAGTTAGCTCTACTGAAGCGTGGATCGAGCTTAGCTTGTCGTCATCAATTTTTAAATCAGCTTTGCTTGAGCGACCAATAGTTAGAGTTTTAGCGGTTAGTCTAACTTTTTGTTTTTGCTCATCAGCCTTTACAATTATAAAAATTGCCATAAAAACCCCTAATTTCAATATTATAGATCACAACTGCCAAAAATAAAGATTTCTAATGATAAATTTCGATTTATTTTAGAATTATGGTATAAATAGGTTATAAATAGCCGTATTTAGATGAGGACTTATGAATCAAGAAGAAGTAGTTAAATTAACCGATAAAGCTGTTGAGCAAGTCAGAAATATTTTTCAAAGTGAAAAAAGGGAAGATAACTTCGGACTTAGGCTTGGTGTTATTGGTGGTGGCTGTTCTGGTCTATCCTACAATATTGATTTCGATACTATGAAAGAAAAAGATAACGTTTTTGAATATGATGGCTTTCGTCTTTTTATCGACCTGAAATCATCTATTTATCTAAAAGGTGTTGTTCTAGACTTTAAAGACGGACTAAATGGAAAAGGTTTTGTCTTTGAAAATCCAAATGCTACTAACACATGTGGTTGTGGTGAATCGTTTTCAGTTTAAATGAAATCTGAATATATTAACTTTCTGCTTTCCTCTCCTAAACTTAGCTTATCAAGTTACGCTACTTTAATAATTGAAGGGCGTGACTCTGAACGTTTTTTAAATGGCCAATTAACTAATGACTTAAAGAAATTACAAGATGGTCAGTTTCAGTATAGCTCAAGACTTGATCGAGCTGGAAAGGTAATTAGCTTTGGAATACTTAAAAAATTAAACAATGAGAGCTTCGTCTTTATTTCAAAAGAGGATCTTGCAGATGCCTTGAAAACAGACCTAGAGAAATTTATTATAATGGATGAAGTAGAAGTCAAAAAAAGTAATAAGAAGTATGACTTCGTTGTTTCAGACACAAATGTCTCAGGATTCTTAATCGGTGAACCTGGCTACTTAGAAGAATCAAAAGGTAACTCAACTGAAAAGAATGAATTTTTTGATATATTATCTTTTATTAGAGCAGAACCTTTTTGTATTTTAGAAAACACTATTGGAAAATTTGTTAATGAAAGTATTCTTAACAATATTGCCGTTTCTTACTCTAAAGGTTGTTTTCTGGGACAAGAAACTGTCGCTAAAATTGAAAATAACAGAGGAGCCGCTTGGTATCCAATGTTGGTAGAGACCAATCTGTCTGAATTAGAAAATAAAGACCTAATTCATAACGAACAAAGTATTGCAAAAATTTTAGACCATAAAAATATTTTTGGTCAGAACTACTTTTTAGCACTTGTTAAAAGAGAGTTTAGAATTGATAGAAAGTCTATGGGGGAATATACACTTCGCCATATAGGTATTATTCCACGATTTGAGAATAAAGATGAGCGAGTTGAATATTTATATGAATTAGCGGTTGAAACTTTCCAAGAGGGAGACGAGGAACTTTCCATGAGGCTTTTGGATTATATTATTGCTAACTATCCACATCATGCAGACTCATATGAAATCTATGGTGTTATCTTAGGTAGAAATAATCAATATGAAAAAGCAATTTCTAAAATGGATAAACTACTAGAGGTTAATCCCGAATCAGTAATGGCCCATACAAATAAAAGTTTGTTTTATATGAAAATGGGAAATATCGAAGAAGCTGAGAAAGAAAAGTCTGAAGCAACATTCAAATCATTTTCTCAGTTTGGAAAGGACGCTGAAGTCAAAAAGAAGCAAGAAGAAGCAATTCTTAAAGAAAAGGAAGAGCTAGAAAGAAAAAAAGCAATGTTTTTACAGGTGCTAGAAATTGATAAAGATGATGTTTTGGCCAACTTTGGACTTGCTGAATATTTTTTAAAAAAACTTGATCACGAAAACTCATTAAAACATTCAAATATTGTATTAGCTCAGGATGATAAATACTCGGTGGCTTATCTTATTAAAGGGAAGAGCTTAGAAGGCTTGGAACGTTATAAAGATGCGATAGATAACTATCTAATCGGTATTGAAGTCGCTGGTAAAAAAGGAGACTTAATGCCAGCTAACGAAATGCAAACAAGGCTGATAAAGCTTCAAAGCTTGTAGTGAATTCTCTTTTCCTTAAGAAGATTCTCAAGCTCAACAAACTGGCCATAGTGTTCTGAAGAAAGGTCTTTTAGGTTTTTAGTAGATTGTTCAAATAATTCACTTTCATTATTAATTTCACTTTTAATAATGTTAATAAAGCTCATGCCTGATTCTGTAACCTTTCCTTCCTTGAAAGCATGATCTAAATCTTGAAATGTATATTCGATCATTATCTTTTCTTCAAGGAAGCGAGAATAAATCTTTATGATTTGGGAGGAATCAAACTTATCAAGTGAGTTTAGAATAAGTTTTTTAAAAAGATAATATGCCCAAAAGAAAGTACAGGTCGCATGATAAATACCTCGAATTGGTCTTAAGCTTCTTCGCCAAGGACTAAAGTAGATTTTTTCATCGTCTTCGATAATTAATTCTTCTACATTTAGGTAACAATTTAAATAGTGATGACCATTTTCATGAACCAAGTCATCAATTAAATCAACATCATCTCTTTCAAATAAGTTTATTGAACTATATCCAGGAAGGTTTTGCATTGAGTAGCTTACAATGCCCGGTTCATCAATCGGAATGATGGTATGAGTAAATGTTTTTAAGTGAGTAAATAAGTTTTCATCGGTTGATTTTATTATTGAGATGGCCTTTTTAATTCTTTTAACGTGGAAGTCGTCTTCATCCAGATTCTCAACGAATGTATTACGAATATTTAAACCTTCAATATTAACTGAATCTTTTGAATACTTTAATCTTAATACTTCTTTATCTTGGTCTACTTCAAAAGAGTTATTACTAAATGAAATATTTAAAAATGGAATTAAAGGAAAGGAGTCAATTTCTTTTGTAAGATTAATCGAATGTCCTTTTTCACCTATGAAGATTTTTTCGGGGCAATCACCAAGCTCTGGAATGACATGATAATTAAGTGGTAAGTCGGTCAAATAATTTTCTTGAGCGATTTGAAGATAGAAAAAACTCATTATTTGCGACTCTAAAAAAGGAATGCATTCAGAGCTACTTTTTAAGGTGCTGTTTAAATCTGATTCAAGTTTTAAGAATATCTCTGCGTATTCTGTATTTTCCCAAAAAGAAAAAACTTCTTCATCGTCTTTTTCTTCATGCAGACCTAATAAGTAGATGAGGCTATCGATTAGGTTGATCCAATAAAAATTGAGATCACTATATTGAGAAAGCTTTTTATTACCAATATTACTCTTTAAAAAAACCTGAAAATCATTTGATATTAAATCTGATTCAGCATCTTCTTTTACATCTAAACGTATTTGAGTAATAAAATCGAGGTACTCTTCTTCAACAGAGTTTTTTAAAGACTTAAAAATGTCAGGATTCAAAAATTTTAAATTCATATTTAAAAAGTGGCTGGGGTGGCCGGATTCGAACCGGCGACCAATAGATTAACAGTCTACTGCGCTACCGCTGCGCCACACCCCATTAGTTTGATTTGAGAGATTAATTTATAAGGAAACTCTATCATTTTGTCTATCCTCTTTTTTGAAAGTTAAGGACTTAAGTGAGATGCATGATTGTAAATGCTTGAAATTACAATGGGTGCTTATACTATTAAAGAAATACCCGAGTGTGCCGATAAGGTAATGAGGTCAACTATGGCATTTGAAACATCTCTATTAGATTCTCTATTTAGGCTATTAACCCCTAATGAGATAAACGAGCTAACTACCACTAGTGGTGATAATAAAAAAATTCCCTTATCACTGATTGGGGATGGCTTTGTTAACGGTAAGGACTATCAGCAGGTTCTAAGAGAATCATCTGATGAACCTGAAAGCACAGAGCATGAAGCTAAAATTTTACCATTTGGTAGTGATAGTGATTCAGATGAAAACGATCATGAAGCAAATAGCGAATTAGAGTCGCTTATTTGTGCAAAAGAGGTTGAGTCATTACTCACTTACTTTGTTGAACAATGTAAAATTTGGGACTCAAATGTTTTAGGTGCCTCTAGACCAGGTTTAAATTTAAACGCTATTAAGAAAAAAGAAACAAGCACATTTATAATTGATGAAAAGAAAAAGTTAGAAGTTAGTTCTTCAAAACTAAAGAGTGTAGAGGTTTTAGATCTCTATCGTAAAAACTCCAAGGTCGATATTGAACTTCAAAAAAATAATAAAGAAGATCTGTCAAAAGCTTCGCAGAGTGGTGTTTTAGTAAATAAGAAACACGCTTAATCTATTGAGATTCCCTTAACATTATCAAAGCCAGAGGCTGTGTCATCAATGACTTCTAAGCTTGCCATTTGATAGGAGCAACTATCGATAGCGGCAACTGCCATTGGATGATGGTTTCCACTATTCTTTATTCCACCAAAAGGTAGTTTAGGACTAGCTCCACAGGTCGATCTGTTTAAATTTATGAGACCACTTTCTACTTCATCAACACAGTAATCAAAAACTTCTTTGTCTTTGGTAAAAACACAGCTTGCAAGTCCATACTCTGTTGCGTTTGCTATGTGAATGGCCTCATCAATTTCATCGTAAGGAATAAAGGTACAATTTGGTCCAAAAATTTCGTTCATTAGGAAATGAGAATTTTCATCAAATTTTTCAGCTAAATGAATTGATGGCGAAACATAATAACCCTCATGTTTTCTCTCAAGCCTTTTTCCACGCATGACCTCTTCAATACCTTCTCTTTTTGCCATTCCCATGAAGACTAAATATGTATCGAGTGATCTCTTATCAATAAGAGGACCCATGAATGGTTCATTTTCGAATTCAACAGAGTGATCAACAACGATTTTTTTTGCAATATCATGAAAACGAGAAATGAACTCTTGATGTAAACTTCTATGAATAGCTACAAGTGAAGTACTTGTGCACCTTTGACCAGTTGTTAGAAACGCTCCTTTAATAAGCTCCTCAAGAGCTAAGTCTATATTTGCATCTTTATGAACAATGGCAGGGTTTTTACCACCTAGCTCTAGTGCAACTAACTTTGAAAAATCATGATGTGTATTTTTAACAATATCAACACCAACTTCTTTACTACCAGTAAAGAAAACAGCACGTACTCTTTTATCTTTCAATATTCGTTTTGCAATCTCTCCATCACCTTGAACCAAATTTACAACACCTTTTGGAAAACCAGCCTCATGAAAACAGTCAATCATTAACTGTGCACTATAAGCCGTTTTTTCACTAGGCTTTAAGATAATACTATTACCCGCAATTAGGGCGGATAGAATTTGAGTATTTGCTAAATGACATGGAAAATTGAATGGTCCAATAATGAATGAAGGCCCAAGAGGTTTGTAGAATATGTGCCCAGTAGTTCCGGCCATGATTTCAGGAAAAACCTTGTTTGAAATACGAGGAAGACTATCGTTAATAGTAATATCAACTTTTCCGATAACACTATTGGTCTCGCCAATAGCTTCCCATAAAGGCTTTCCTGACTCAAATGAAATGGCCTGTGCGATTTGATCTTTTTTGCTTATGAGTTGTTCTTGATATCTTTTTAGGAAATTGATTTTTTCTTCAATAGAAATTTTTCTCCAAAACTTAAAACCACTTACGGAGCTAGCGAGAATTGGTTCAACATGTGTATAATCTACGGGAAGTTCCCATAAAATATTGGAGGTATCACTTGGACACTCTCTGCTTATATACTTCTCGACACCCTCAGGACCTTTCGTTTGTGAAAAGTTATATCGCCCATCAAAATAATTTCCTTTCATTTCATATTTCATAATAATCCTCAATCTAAAAATATACCCTTAATCTTCTGTGAAGTATTTAAGCTTAGCTTTTTTAAATCCTCTTCACTGATTTGTAGTGTATCACCTGTTAATGAACCAGAGATCGGAACTGCAAGAAATTCATTACCTTCATCTTGTATTGAAATGATAAAACTATCTTTCTTGTTTATATTCTTTACTGGCTCTAGCGTTGCTTCAAATTTGTTTTGTATTGGCTTTATGCTGTCTTTCTTTGCTCTGTAGTGTGGACCACCATCAAACGGATCAACTTCATCAGTATAATGAAAACCAATGCTTTCAAGCATTTTTTTGACAGGTTTTGTTTCTTCCCCGACTTTACCTATAGCATTCCTTGCTTCAGGAGTAAGCAATGTTCCGTATATTGTGTCGCTTGGAAAAAGATTTAATATAAATTCTTTATTCTCTCTACTCAATAAGTCTGCCTCAACATAATCCATATTCATAAACCGACGACCAATAGCTTCCCACAGGGGGCTGTCACCATTGCTATCAAGTGGAGGCATAAGTTCACTGTGAATATAGCTTGTAAATTGATCTGAATGAAATGCCATATATAAGAAACGAGTGAAGGAGAGACATTTACCAAGTTTTCCAGGCCTGCCTCTATAATCAGGATGAAGCACAAGCCCGCCAATTTCAGTAAATCCATCAGTTTCTAAACCAAGTTTAAGAGTGCCATGAACAAAGCCTGTGTTAAGAGATTTACTGAACTTGTGTTCCTGGCCAACCTTTAAAAAGTAATGCGGTTCTTGAGGCGTCCCATGTTTTCCATGAATCATAGAAGCACCAATGACTTTATTAATATCTGTATCTTCTAAAACAAAAATATAGTAATTCTTCTCTAAAAGTTTGCTAGGGTTTTCGAAAGACTTAATTGAAGAAAGGATTTGTTTATTTAAAAGCTCTTTGTCTGCAGGTAAGTTGATGAATACAAGGAGTTGACTTAATTCATACAAGTCTTCCAAGTCATTTTTTTTAACAGCTCTAATCCTAAACATTAAAGTACCTACTTAATATAGAAGCACATTTATGAATGTGTTCTTCTGTAATGACCAAAGGGAAGTTTACTTCATATAAGTTGTCTTTTTTATGATAGTTCCCGACAAGACCATTGTTATATACTTCTATTATAGGGTTATTTGTTGAAGTTTGAAATTTTAAAGTTAAATAGTTATGGATGCACTCACTTGAAAAGTTAGATGAGAGCCAGTGATTTATTTGACCTAGTCTACCACTTGGGTTTAAGAAGCCCTCCAGTGAGAGTAGCCTGTGAAGACCATCTATGTAATCAGAGTCTCTTTGAGTAAGTTCTCCGCTCACATCAAAAGGAGTGATATTAGAAGATTCAAGACCCACACTTTTAATTAAGTGATACACCTTCTCTAGCTGATCAAGGATGACTTCACTTGCGACCACGGACTTGTCCTCGCTGAAAAACCATCTTAAATAAAGAGGATGATTCACCCCGAGCAAATTGCCCTTAAGATAAAATCGAGTTGTTTGATCACTGTATTTAAGAAGTGGCCCAAAACCTATCGCAGTTGGTGAAGCATCTGGCAAAAGACCGTCACTAGAAAACTCACAATCCAGAGACTCATTTAAGAGAGAGTCAAAATTGTGAGTATTTAAATCAAGTATTGCACCATTGTTCATCATATTTAGGGTAGGGAAAAAAGGCCAACCTTGCGAAAATTCAAGGCAAGACCCATAATTAAAGTATGGAAAATACTAACATAAATATGCAACTAAAGTCATTATCTGCTTTCTATGAAAAAGGTGATTATGACAATGTTATTGATGGATTTTTAAAGCTACGTGGCGAGTTACCTAAGGATATATTTCACTACAATCTTGGCTCAGCATTTACGAAGAAGGGTGAGTATGGTGCAGGACGATACCATCTGGAGTTAGCTTTAAAAAATAATTACTGGAGATCTCCAGCCTTAAAAAATATCGATAGCATTAAAAAAATACAATCTATTAGAGATGTATCTAATTCAAAATCTCTTACTGACTCAGTAATAAATAATTATGATCAAGTCTCAACAGATGTTTTTGCCTTTATAAGTCTGTCTTTAATTCTTTTTTCTATATTCTTAATATTTAAAAAATATATAGCGAGAACATCTTTTATCTTATTGTTGGTATTTTCAACTCTTCCATTAGGCTCAAAAATATATACGTCAAAAGTTTTTAAATCAGCCGTTCTTCTTGAAGAGACAAAAATTTCTGAAGGTCCCTCAAAAGCATTTGAGATTAATTTTGACTTAAAAGCAGGTAGCAAAGTCTTTGTCAGTAAAGAAAGTGATGGTTGGTTCTATATAGAATATCCACAAAATATGAACGGTTGGGTGAGTGCTAAGAAACTAGGTTTTTTATAGGATATCAATATGAGTTATGAAAATGAAATAGCAAAAAAGATTTCAAATCAGGATGTGCTACCTGAAAAGCTAAGTATATCGATCATAAAATATTTTTGGCAAAGTAATCCATTAAGTGGAAAGAGAATTAAAACAATCCCAAAGTTTTTAAGAAAAATTGGTGTCCTAAAGAATTTTTCAGATAATGAACTAAGAATACTAAGTAAGTATTTACACTTAAGACACTTTAGCCCGCAAGAAATTATATTCAAACAAAATGAAGTTGGAGTGGGGTTTTACTTTATCTACTCAGGCTATGTTGATATCTGTCTTGCAAACGATGACCATAAGAGTGCACAAGATAGTTTAATTACTCTAGAGAGAAATGATTACTTTGGAGAACTTGCTTTACTGCAAGAAAGATCAATAAGGAATGCCAGTGCAATTAGTAGGGATGGATGTGAACTGCTTGGTATATTTAAGCCAGATATTGATACATTAATTAATGAAGCACCAGTAGTTGCCGCAAAACTATTACAGTCAGTAAGTTTAATAATTTCAAATAGACTATTTTCAGTAACAAGAGAATTAAAGGAAATAAATTACAAACTTCAATCATTTGAGAATACTGAGTCTAAAGGAAAATAATGGGGCAAACACTTAAAAATAATATGCCAACAATATTTTACTTTTCTCTCATTGCAGTATTTTGTGCAACGATGCTTGGTCTTCCTCGATTATCAATTCCAATTGGTGTGGGTTATGTGATTTATTTGATAATTAACCCAGCCGTTCCTGCTTTTGTAAAACTTGGAATTAAAAGATCCTACGCAGTTCTCATTGTGTTTTTTAGCTTGATCTTCTTTTCAACTTATCCGATTGTAAAAGTCTTTCCAACAGTGACTAAAGAAGTTGAAAACTTTCAATATTACATACCAAAAGTTGAAAACTATCTGAAAACTCAGTACTACAATATTAAAACAACAATAAAAGAGAAAGTGGGATATGAGCTTCAAGATAGTATGGTATTTGATGGCCTTGAGATGGCAAAAACTGGAACAACGAATATTCTTTTATCACTCCCTAAAATTGTAGCTTCCATTCTTGAGTGGATATTCTTAGTTCCGCTGGTGGTGTTTTTTCTTTTAAGGGATGGAGATGTTCTTAAACGAATGATTTTGAGGATAACACCAAATAGTATCTTTGAAAGAACTTACTACTTGGGACATCAGTTTAATAAACAGCTTGGTGACTATATTTTTGCGAAGTTTGTCGAGGCAAGTATCGTTGGGATTATCATTACAAGTGGTTTACTGATTTTGGATGTACGCTTTTCTATATTGCTAGGGTTAATTGCAGGGGTTACTAATATAATTCCATACGTAGGTCCTATTCTGGGAGCTGTGCCAGCTATTTTGTTTGCACTGGCTGAGTATGGAGCGAGCACTACCTTTGGTGCGATTTTCCTTCTTTATCTCATTGCAAACGCAGTTGATATTGGAATCGTATTCCCAATTCTTGTTTCAAAAATAGTTAATTTACATCCTGTGCTGGTCGTCATTTCTGTTATTCTTGGTTCGCAGTATCTAGGAGTTATCGGAATGGTGATATCAATTCCGTTAGCAGCGGCGTTAAAGCTAATACTAATTGAAATTTATAATGAAGTTTATCAAAACAGATAGCTAAGCTATTGGTTTTAATCATGTAAGTAATTACTTTCGTAAAGACATTTTGACGGTGTAAACGACACAATGATAATATGAGTTAAAAATATAAAGTGGATTTACTCATGTTAAAAATTGTATCAGTTTTATTAATTCTTGCTACTTTTGTTTCTTCTTGCTCAACACCTAGACCGCAGGGAGCAACTGAAGCTGAAGTCCTTTTTAAAGAAGCCAATAGGTTAAAGGAAAAGGGTCGTTACTTACTTGCGATTGAAAGATTAAATACCATTAGATCAAAGTATCCATACAGTTACTATTCAACTCATGCAGAACTACTGAATGCAGATATTTTATTTGAACAAGAAAACTATGCTGAGGCCGCTGCGGCTTATATTGTTTTTAGAGACTTTCATCCAAAACACAAAGAAAGAAGTTATGTTCTTTATAGAGTTGCGGAGTCTTTTTACTACCAACTACCAGATACCTTTGATAGAGACCTTTCCCCAGGTTTTGAGGCCATTAATTACTATAGAGAGTTATTAAGAATTTATGGCGATTCTAAATATGCTGAGGATGCAAAAAGTAAAATTCAAATTACAGAAGAACTGATTAAGAAAAAAGAAAAGTACATAGCAGATTTTTATTTTAAAACAGACGTTTATGATGCTGCTAAGTTTAGATATAAATTAATTCTTGATAACTTTTCAGATAGTGAACTTAGACAGCATTCCATTAGTAGGCTTTTACAATCGACAGCGAAACTTGGTGAATTAAAAACATGCAAAAACTATTATTCAAAATTTAAAGCAGAAGCGAATGATAATACAGTAGAAGAAATGGACTCTGCTTTAGATCAATGTAAAACCCAAAAATCTATAAACGATTCCAAAGAGGAAGAGAGCTAATATGAAAAACGTAAGAGTTACAGAGCTTCTTAATTTATCAAAAGAAAGCTATGGAAAGTCAGAATATAAGAAAGCGATGGTTTATCTCGAAGATATTATTGACATGGCTCCACAGGATAAAGATACGCTAGCTCAGACTTATTACTTAATAGGGAATATCTTTCATATTAAGGGTGAGATTGGAAAGGCCATAAAGGCTTTTAACAAGGTCCTAGAGCTTGATCCTTCACATACTGATGCATCGATAAGCTTATCTGTATTATATAATGATATCGGTCACTATGAATCAGCAAAAAAAGTATTCAATCAAGCGAACGAAAGAGTCAAGGCGAAGCCTATGGCCGATAGTCAGCTTGAAGATAAGCATATTAATAAGAAATTTAGTGATAAGCATTATGAACTTGCTGAAATGTATTCAACATATAATCGTTATGATGAGGCACTATTTGAATATAATAAAGCTTCTGTCTTATCACCTGAAAACCTAGAAATAAGAATTAAGGTTGCTAAAATTTATGCAAAGAAAAACTTCATCAATAAGGCAATTGATGAACTCATGCAGTTAAAGAATGAGCACCCTACTTATCTTGAAGCTCGTGTTGCTCTTGGAATTTTATACTATGGAAATGGAAAGATTCTTGAGGCTCAGTCTGAATGGGAGAGAGTACTTTCAAAAGAACCTCATAATCAAGAAGCAGGGATGTATTTGAATTTATCTAAAACGGCAACAGAAACTACTTTATAAAAACTAAACTTAAAAAAAGAATAAAAAAAAGCCTCTATTTCTAGAGGCTTTTTTTATATGTAAAAAATAAATTTCTTAAATTTCTTTACGAGTATTTGTATCAGTAGCAGTACTTGAATCAACTTCATTGGTAGTTGCTTCAGTAGTAACTACTTTTGGTGCTTCTGTAGTTGTTCTAGTGCTGTCATCAGAACTATAAGCAACAATATACTTCTTTAGTTCTTTATACATTTGGCATTTAACTTCGAGCTTGCTGTCTTGAAGAACAATCTGTCTCGCTGTTTTGCTTACATTGTTAATTACAATTGGAGCCTTAAGGTTTGCGCTCATTTCAGTAACAACTTTTGGAATTGTTAAGATTGAATAAATACTCGCATCATTTACTGACTCAAGATTTAAGCTATTAAGTTCTGCAGGTAGAAGCTTAACGATATATTCTGGCTTAAAGATTTTAGGTTCTATAATTGGAAAAGCTGTTGCTTCATCATCAATACTTTGAAACCAAAGAATTAATGTCTGATCGCCTGGATCAACAATAAAAAATCTCTTTAAACTTTCAAAACCAAGAAGTCCTTCAGTAAAGGTAATAATATCCTTTTTATCAACTTCTAGTTCACCAAATCTTGTTGTGTTAATTTTCACGCCTGCCTCCCAATGGATTAGCCTAAATGGCCACGCATAAAGATTCTAGCAGTCGTAGGGGCAAAAGAGCAAGCAGGAAATTACTTCTTGCGTAGCTCATCTGTTAAGTCAGATAACGCACCGAAATCTGACTGAGCAGCTTCTGTGTTTTGATCCTGAATGGCCTGATAGACCTCTTCTCTGTGAATTTTTGTCTCTTTGGGTGCTTTAATCCCAAGGCGTACTTGTTTACCTTTTATTTGCACCACGACAATTTTGATATGATCGTCAATCGCAATGCTTTCTCCAAGCTTCCGTGTCAAAACCAGCATAATATTAACCTCTAAGGTTCCTGAACCTTCCTGATTCGGTCCGCAAAGTTGGATATATTATTGCTGACTAATAAAAGCAAGTAAAAAATAAAAATTTATTATTGAATGAGCTGTAAGTAGACTATTTTAGGAAGTCGAGCAGGGTTTGGTTCATCATTCCTTGCGAAGCTTGGTAAGTTGTTTTCAAAACATTTTGATGACGCGTAATGTCGCTAAAGAGCTCAGTTATATCGGCATCTGTTAGATTACTTTTTCTTTCGGCACTGGCGATATTATTTGATTCATTATCAACTTTTGTCTTTTCTATAGTGTTGGTAATAGAACCAATTTTAGTCTGAAGGGTGATTAACCTGTTCACACTTGCATCAAACTTTTCCAGTAGGTCTCGTATTAAAGGAGCATCGTTATTTTCCAGCGCAGATACAAAGCTATCTAGTTGAGAGAAGATATTCTCTCTATTGGAAAAGCCTGGTCCTTCAGAGTTTTTACTATTTTGAACACTTGCGAGGTTTCTTTCGGCACCGGACTCCACATCTTTTGGTTTCTCACCTTGCTCGTTTCTCATGTCCGGAAATTCTTCTAGCGGGTCAGGGTTCTTTGTTTGAGAATCGGAAGTCGAGTAGAACATTTCCGCACCATTTAGATTAATAGGCACAAAGAAATCTTTCGAGATTTCTAAGGTTACTTGTCCTTTGTCCCCTTGATATTTTCCATCATCCGTAAAAGGTTTTGTAAGAGACTTGAATCCGCCAAAGATAAACTTTTGACCGACACGCTTATTAGCAATTGCTAGTGCTTGGTTACGTAATTGCTGCACTTCCATTGAGATATTTTCTCTAATGTTTCCATCGTAAAAATCACTAGACTGACTAATTGCAATTTCTTTGGCCTTACCAACAATATCAATTAACTGCTCAACAGCTTTTTCAGTTTCAGTTAGGTTTAAGAGTGCATAGTCTGAGTTACGTAGGTACTGCTTATTATCTTTTATTCGCGATGAGATAGACATAGCTTCAACATTACTTACAGGATTGTCACTAGGGCGTGTCATCGACTTTAAAGTCGATCCCTTAAGTTGTAGCTCTTCCATCTTTAACTTATTCTTATTTAAAGTGTATCGAAGAGCATTTGTAGTACTGTTTTCACTAACTCTAGTCATCTAATATTACCGTTTAATACTTAAAATGGTTTGAAACATTTCATTAGCTGTTTGCATGACTTTAGCCGAGGCTTCATAAGCATGTTGGAAACGAACTAAGTTACTTGTTTCTTCATCAATATTAACACCACTTGTTCTCTCACGAAGAGTATCAAGCTGGACTTTAATTCCTTCGGATTGCTCCTTATCTAACTTTGCTTTACCAGTCTCAAGACCAATATTGCCAATCACTTTTAAATAATGTTCTTCAAGTGTAGAGGTTCCATCATCCATGAATCGTTCATGTTGTAATTTAGAGATTGCAATGGCCACTCTGTTATCACCAGGGCTGTTTGGATTTAGTCCGGTAATAATATTTCCAAGATCAGAACTAACTTCATCGCTTAGTGAAAGATTAATGGCAGCACCTTCTTTTGCAACAGGTACTTTAAAGAAGTTTATTCCAGTTGTTGCACCTTTTGTATCAAACTCTGATACTTCACCGTTAGGTCCGGCTTCTATTGGGCGAGCAACAAAACCTCTTCTATGAATAGCATTTACAGTATTCGCAAATTCGAAAGCAACACTATCTATTTTATCTTGAAGTTCTCTAATGTTTTCATTTCTTGCTGTTAGCATCGAGGCTAACTTTCCGCCCTTAATTTTTGAACTAATATTATGAGTTGGACGCTCCTTGAAGAAAACCTCCATTGATCCGTCCATATTATTTGAGCTATTCTTTTTAGAGAGACCACCAACTGCTAATTCTTGATGTTGTCCACCAGCAATGAGAGTTCCAACTCCTACGGCACTTACGTTAAAACCATTTTTTTCATCTACATATGTATGAATCTTAAAACTTTTACTTAGTTCACGAATTGCCAAGTCTCTTTGGTCACGTAAATCCGATGTTTCATCACCAGCACCTTCGAGGGTTGCAATCTTCTTGTTTAATCCTGTGACATTTCTAAGAATGGTATTTATATCCTCGACTTCACCAACAACTTTGTTATCGACACTACGGGCGAGATTGTCGAGAGTGTCACGAATTCTTCTAAAGTCTTTAACGACAAGACTGGCATTATCACGAACAACAGATCTAATAGTTTCATTTTCAGGCTGGTTACCAAGTTCTCTAAAAGAGTTATAAAAACGATTTAGAACTTGGTTAAGACCTTCATTATCGATTTCATTAAAAATATTTTCAATTTGTGTTAGCTCTTCATGACGACTTTCGAAGTATGAAGATTCACTTTGTGCTTTATTCAGTCTTTTCTCAATGAAAGGATCGTGAGCACGGGTAATGCCTCTGACTTTAGTACCTGTCCCAGAAATAAGGCCGGATTGTGATACAGGAGTGTTAGTTGATTGTTCAACTCTTTGACGAGAGAAACCTTCAGTATTTACGTTGGCGATATTGTGCCCTGTAGTCTCAAGAGACTTTTTAGCGGCACCTAAACCTGTACGTCCTATACTAAGTATATCAACCAAAATATTTTCCTATGTTCCAGAAAGTCCTTTTCTGGATGCACCTTTATTATTGTATGTTTTGTACTTTGGACTTCCCAAAGCTTCTTCTCTAATTGATTGGAGGCTCATAATCGCTTTATTTATAAAAAGCTGATTCTTCTTATTTTGGGCCTGAATCTTTTCGATAATATCGATGAGAAGGGCATTAAATCTAAAGAGATGTTTTTGGTTTTTTTCTTCCTCAAACTTTCTCATTGTAATGATAAGATCACTTACACTACTTATATGTTTTTCATTTTTAGCATCTTTAATTTTATTAATATCTGTAATTAAATCTGTTCTTAAATCATTAAGGTTACTAATCCTTTCAGTAATGACATTTTTCTCTTCGAGAGTACCCTCAAGAGCGTTAATGTCACTTGATAAAAGATGAGAATATTCTTCAAAGGTTCTATCTAAAAGTAAAGTATGCTCTTCACATAACTTCTTCCAGATGTCTGTAATTTGAAAATAAAGAATTTCTAACTTTTGCTCAATTAGTTCCATTATGATTCCTAGTATTCAGATGATAAAATTTTATCTGCTAGTGCTTCGTAATCAACATTGTATTGACCAGCATTAATCTGTTGCTTAAGCCTTGCAATCTTTTCTGAATTGTCTACTTCAGGAGCTTGGTCAACAGCTTTCTTAATACGACCAAAATCTTTTACCGCATCAGGAATATCAACCTTCGCATCACGCTTAGCAAGCTGGTCTAACTCAGTCTTTCTAGCCGAATCATTTCTCTGTAGATAAGGACTCTTCTTTAAAGCTTTTGATCTTTGAAGGTCAGAGGTCTTACTATTAGGGAAAAATGAACTTCTTGAGTTTGGCGCTTCGATACTACTCACGACCATCTCCTTTTCCGTAAATACGGATTGCAGGTTTTTTATCTTTCATTTCAATAGCTGTTTCTTTTTTCGGTCCAGCCATTTCTACTTTTTGTTTTAAAAACTGATTCTTATCTTGAAGACTAGCTTCATAAGCTTTCTTATTTCTAAATTTGCGTGGATATATTTGATCTAAAATTAAATCTTGTAATCCTAATCCACCGTTTGTTTTTGTTAAACCTTCTGATCTTTTATCGTTCAACAAATCGTTATAGTAATTCATAGCAGTTGATTCACCGTTTGCTCTAGAAATAGACTTAGTCATTTCTTTAACCATGACGTCAGCAAGTTGTTTTTCTAAACCTTGAGCAAATTCTTTATAATTTTCAGGAATGTATTCTTTGCCATCTGAATTCGGCTTCAAAGTATCTCGTCTTTGGATATGAGGTTTTTGAATTGAGATATCGTTTGACACTAAACCATCCTGGTATTTTTTCGGGGCGATCAATCCTTGAAAGTCCCATCAACATTAATATTTTACCACTTTTTCGGCCCAGATGTAAGAGCGAAGTGGTGGGTAAAAAATACTTACTAAATTAGTTCGATATCACCGATGAGGCTGCCGTTATTCTTAAGTGCTTGAAATATCGAAATAAGATCTTCAGGTCCAGCTCCAAAAGCGTTTAGACTTTTAACCAAGTCATTTAGTGTGGCTTTATCTTCTACAAAGTAAAGAGTGTCTCCAGCTCCTTTTTTACCAGCGTTATCACCACCAGCAACCTCGATAGTAAGGTTTCCATGACTAATTGCCACTGACTTTAGGACAACTTCTCCACCAGCGACAATGGTTCCAGTTCGTTCGTTGATAACAATTTTAGCTTTGTTGTCTGTATTAACTTTAAAGTTTTCAACAATGGCCATCAGTTTAACAACATCATGTTGATAGTGAACTGGGACAATAAGATCAACTGTCGTGGCATCTTTAGCCGCTGCATATTTACCACCAAGTTCTTGATTAATTGTTTTTTCAACTCTTGCTGCTGTTGTAAAGTCTGGGTTTCTTAAACTAAGTCTCAAGCTCTTTTTCTTACTAAAGCCTAAATTAATTTCTTTTTCAATTGTTCCACCATCAGAAATTCTCCCCGTCGTAGGGAACTTAGAACCGTTATTAAGGCCTCCAATAGAGATAGAGCCATTGGCTATAGCATAAACATTACCATCACCACCTTTTAATGGTGTAACAAGCAGGGTTCCTCCTGCCAGACTTCCGGAATTACCTATACTACTAACTTTAACATCTAGTTTTTGACCAACTCTTCCAAAGGGAGGGAGCTTCGCTGTAACAATAACACTTGCTACATTTTTAGAACTAATTTCCTTTTGAGGATTGAGCCCTAATTTTTGAAACATTTTTCGAAGAGAATTATCAATAATCTCTCCACCACCGTCACCAGTTCCGTTAAGGCCAATAACAATTCCATAACCAATGATGGGATTATCCCTGACACCTTTGACTTCAACAATATCTTTCAGTCGTGAAGGTTTCGCCATAGTGACAACAGAGAGCAATAGAGAGAAAATGAGAACGAGTGACTTCATAGTTAATTACCTTATTACCGTGATTGCGGATTCAATGATCCTGTTTGAGTTAACAGTGTCGTCCATACCAATGTCCCGTCTTGTGACAAGGGCCTGAACTTCAATAAGTCTTTTCTTATTTTTATATAATAAATTCTTTCTTCCTCTGAGAAGAAGATGATCTTTATTGATTTCTTCAATGATGACTGAACTTATACGATCATAAATTTTTTCATCCTCAGTCTCACCAACTTTCGTCACATCACCGTCATCTTTCGCATCAGCTCCTGCTCCCGCTTTTGCAACTTTTCTTGGACTAGGGAATGCTCTTTTAAGTTCAGCGGTTATTTCGTTCTTTAGTTTTCCAGATACTTTGATAAGGACAATGTCTCCATTTGCTTTTTCGTTATCAGATGTAAAAAGGTATGGGTGTTCTTTACTATCTTGTGACCAAAGAGACCCTTCGTTACCAGAGTCTACAAGATCATCTGGCTTAAATCTCTTTCGTTGCTGTTGCTGTGGTACATAGTTTCTTTGAACCATTGGTCTAAGGTTAGGAGCATTCTTTGATGTTAAGGCACTTTTAACAGGGTAGCGAGATGATTTTCTCGCTCTATTTGATCGATACATATCAAACTTATCAGCATCTGATTTATAAGGAGCTGCTACCCCTAAGTCTTGATCGAACTCTTTATGCATTTTGTTAATATAATTTGCACACCCGTTCAGAAGCACAAATGAAAATAATAAGAGTAATGTGAATGATTTTTTCATAACTCTATCGCTACCTTGTTAAAATCTATAACTTTTCCAATAATTGTTTTATTCGTTTTTTGATTTTTTAATGGAACAGTCTCACCAAGTCTTGCACTTCTAAGAGGCATTGCCGTGGTAGAAAGCTTTAATGTTTTACTGTTATAAAGAACTGTTGCAGGCTTTCCTGACTTAATTAAATAGATACTGTGAAGATCATTAAACTTAAGGGGAGAGCCTTTTTTGATGGATTTATTAACCTTGTAGAATGGTAATTTGCTTTGGTTAACAAAGAATTGTTCAGGCTTGTCGCTATAGACTTCTTTCAATGAAAAAGTTGAAGGAGTTATACTTGGTTCGTTGAAACCGATATTTCTTCTTGCTACAAGAGCTTGCGTTTTGATGAGAGTTTTACCAGAAATCCAAACGCTTCTTTTACTACTTGAAAGAGGGTTGTAGATACTCAGTTTGATATTCTTATTTCCAGTTTCGTTGCAACTGCTACAAGAAACAGAAAAAGATTCATTACTATCAACTCCAATAATAGAGTCACTTAAACCGGATTTAATATTTGCAAAGAAATACCAATCTCGATTATTAAAAATAGATTCTCTAGCATACTCATTAAAATTGATGATTTTAACAGACGATGGCTTGAGTTTGATTTTTTGATTAAGAAGTTCTGAGGCAAGTCTTTCTGTAATAACACCTTTGGCCTCTTGAATGCTTTTCAAAAACTTGAGAGTGGTTTCAGTATTACAGTCGGAGTTCTTGATAATAGAGTGCTGCTTTTGCACAGGTTTATTAGAAATAATAATGGCCTTAGGATAGGTCTCAATGAAACATCCTAGGATATTATTTGCAGAGAAAAATAAAATAAGTATTAAAAAGTTTTTCACTTAACTACCTTAACGTATTAACCGTTTGTAACATTTCATCAGCAATTTTCATTACCTTACTATTCATTTCATAGGCTCTTTGTGCCTGAATTAATCCTGTCATTTCATTCATAATCACAACATTCGATGTCTCAAGTGTTCCCTGATTAACCGTACCAGCTTGGTTTTCACCTGGAATATTTTGAACAGCAACACCACTACTTTGCGTTGAAGCATAGAGGTTTCCACCTACCGCTTTTAATCCATTATTATTTGTAAAAGTAAAAACTGGAATTTGTCCTGCTTGTGAAGGTTCCATTTGATTCTTTAAAAATGCTTCAACTTTTCCGTCTTCAGTTACGTTAACTGAGATTGTTCCTTGAGGTAGTTGAATATTAGGGTAAACAGGATAACCTTGTTTTGTTACTAGAGTTCCTTGGCTATTGACACTGAAAGCACCGTCTCTTGAATATCGAATCTCTTGGTTAGGAAGAATGATGGCAAAGAAGCCGTCTCCGCTAATCATAAAATCAAATGGATTATTTGTGATCTTTGGGCTTCCAGTTCCAAAGTCTCTTTTTGTTCCACTAACTTTTGAACCACTACCTATTTGTAGACCGGTATTATAAAGAGTGTTTGCACTTGAGCTACTTCCGGCTTCTCTAATCGTTTGATACTTTAAACTTTCAAACTCAGTTCGTTGAGTTTTGTAGCCAACAGTATTTACGTTAGCAATATTGTTTGAAATAGTGCTTACGTTCATTTCTTGAGACGCCATACCGGTTGAGGCAGTGTTTAGTGCTCTCATCATGGCAGGTGTGCTGATTGAAATAAAGGCACCTAAAATAATTAACGTTTTTTTCATTTTAATTCCTAGTCTTCTCGTTAGAATCTTGCGATTTCGTTTGAGGCCTTGCCTGCAATACTGTCATACGTTTTAATAACTCTCTGTAAACTTTCAAATTGTCTGTGGGCCTTAATTAAATTACTCATCTCTTCAACTGCGTTAACATTAGACCTTTCTTCAAACCCTTGATACACAGCGGTTTTAACTCCATCTCTTTTAATGTTCTCAACACTATTATTGATATAAAGGGAGTTTCCTTCTTTTTGTAAAAGCTCTAACTCTTTAAATTCAACAACACTTAAGTCGGATACCTTTGCACCTGCTTGATATATTTCACCGGCCTGATTTACAGTGATTGGTCCATTTTGAATATTGATGACCCTTTCTTTGGGATCAGGTACTTGTTGAAGAATTGCTTGTAATTCACTTTGATCATTAGTCGTTGGTAAATCTATTTTAGAAAGAACAGGCATACCTTGTTGTGTTACGAGTCTTCCAGTTGCATCAACTGAAAGAGAACCTCTTCTGGTATAGCGAATACCATTCGGACCTAATACTTCAAAAAACCCACTTCCATTTAAAGCAAGGTCCATTGAATTATTTGTTGGTGTTAATTGACCTTGCTCGTAGTTAGTATAATTTTTAACTGTTTTTACAAATCCTTTTTCAGCACCATAGGTTCGATAAAAATCTTGGGGAGCCCATTCTTTATTGGGAAGATCAATGTCAGTACCTTTTTCAAGAGCTGTTAAATGCTCCTTGAAAATGGCCTGATCTTTTTTAAAGCCAGGTGTATTTGCATTTGCAACATTGTTAGCAATTGTCTCAACATTTCTTTGTTGTGCCATTGCTCCTGAAACGGAAATCCAGATATCTTTCAATTAGCCCTCCATGGCCACTCGATCTACCTTTTCATCTTATCAAGCGGTGCCAAAATCTTCACACAGGCAAAATTGACCCCCATAGCTAAATAATTGAAACTTTTAAAAACGAGTACATAAATGGTAAACTCTGCCCTGAAATAATTTTCCACCGTCACTGTTGTGACATGCGTTAAGAGGGTTTTATGGCCGATAAGAAAAGTCAGTCTTTTGAAAAGAGTCTAGATGAACTAGAAAAGGTTGTTGAAAAGTTGGAGTCTGGTGAATTGCCACTAGAGGAAAGCTTAAAGTTTTTTGAAGATGGTGTTGCCCTCTATAAAGAATGTAAAAAGAAATTGGATAAAGTTGAGAAGAAAATTTCAAAATTATCTGACTCATTAAAGGAAGAAGAAATTGATGAAGATTAAGTTCATCATTTTAATTTTTCTCTTAGTATCTTGTTCCTACACTAAGAAAGATGACCTAAGTTCACCTGTGGCCACTAGCTTTGATATTGATGAAGAGACTTCTGAAGCTCTACCAAAGTTAAGAAAAAATATTTCTACTAAAGGGATTGGGCCTGTTCCTTCACACGAATATATAGGGAAAAAGTCTGGTTCAAATAGAAAAGCAGTTGTTGGTTTATATTTAGCACCTGGAAAGTATAGAACTTTAAGTTACCTTCCTATTCTAAACTCCATGAAACAATCGAATATAGAAATAAATATTATTTCAGCAGGAGGCTTCTCAACAATAATTGCTTCTTTGTATGCTCAAGGTGTTAAACCCGACCTAATTGAATGGGAAATGCACAAGCTTTTGTCACCTATTGAAGAAGAGCCTTTTCAAGAAGATTGGTTAAGTATTGTGCATGATTGGATTGAAGAAAAATTTAAGAACAGAAAAATAGAATCAGGTGGAATTACCCTAGCACTTGCTACTTCAGACGCCTTATTATTAAGAGGGGACTTGGTTCAAACTCTTAAAAATAATATCGCTAAAGGTGAAACTGGTCCTATGGAAGTTGTAGAACAACTGAAAGAGTTGGGCTCTGATATTGTAATATGTTTAAACGCAGCAGGAGAGAGCTTAGATAATTCTCAAATAATGAGAGAAAAGTGTGATTTATATGTTGATTCAAACCATAAAGATTTTAAAATGAATGATAAGTTGTTATTAACAGACATATTAGCCGAAAGTGCTAAAAGCTCTTACTCAATTGCTAAGCAAATTGAAAATGTAATTGAAGAGTGGAAAAAATAATAAAGTGATTAATAAATGAAAAAAGCCATCATTAAAGTAATAAGCCTAATCATTGGACTCGGAATTTTAGGAGGAGTGGTTGGGGTATCAATTCTGATTTACTTTAGCTTTGATTTACCAAAAATTAGCACTCTTGCTGACTATAACCCAGCAATACCAAGTGTGATTCTATCAAAAGATGGAACCGTGCTAGCGGAGATTGGGAAAGAGAAGAGAGAGATTGCAAAATTTGGAGAAATTCCTGATCGAGTTGTTAATGCTTTTCTTTCTGCAGAAGATGATAATTTTTTCCAGCATACCGGTGTTGATTATATGGGGGTTTTAAGGGCCTTTATTGCAAACCTCAAAGCCGGTAAAGTTGTTCAAGGTGGTTCAACAATTACACAGCAGGTAGCAAAGTCTCTTCTGCTTAGTAGAGAAAGATCTATTTCTAGAAAAATAAAAGACTTTTTACTAGCACAAAAAATTGAAGAGAAGTTTTCAAAAGAAGAAATATTATTTCTCTATTTAAATCAAGTTTATCTTGGTGGCGGCTACTATGGAGTGAAAGCTGCTTTTAGAGGATACTTTGATAAAGATCTCGAAGATGCAACAGTCGCTGAAGCCGCTATGGTAGCAGGCCTCCTGGTTGCTCCGGGACGTTATAGTCCTTACGTTAATTCCGATAGAGCAAAAATTAGACAAGAGTATGTTCTTAAAAGATTAATCAGTAATAATAAAATCACTAAAGAAGAGTATGATAATGCTCTCGTAGAGGAAACAAAGTTTCGCTTGAGAGAATTTAATGAATTTAAGGCCGGTTACTTTACAGACTGGGTAAGACAACGGGTAATTAAAAAGATTGGTGAGGATGAATTTTTAACAGGTGGATATAAAGTTCAGACAACTCTAGATTATGATCTTCAAAAAGTTGCAGAACAGAAAGTTAAAAAAGGTGTCGAAGAACTTGATAAGCGACAAGGGTTTAAAGGTCCCATTGGTACGTTGGAATTGGATAAATGGAAACCAACCTTTATTGAAAATAGAAAAAAAACATATAGGGAAAAAAGCCAATACTTTACTATTAATAAAGAACATAAACGTGTTTATGAAATTACATTTGATGAAGAAGAATTTCAAAAAACGATTACGTATGATGAAGAAGTAAGAATGGAGCTCAAGAATTCTCGGCTGTATCCGGGATATTATCCGGAAGATAAATACGTTAATCTACTTAATGAAACATCTTTGTATAAAGCTGTCGTTGAGTATGTGGATGATTATCATCGACTTGTTTATGTTTCCATTAATGGTGTTAGAGGAATCATTCCTTATGAAGGCTTTCGCTGGGCCCATGAAAGAGAGATTACTGATGAAAGAAAGTACCACCCTTTTGTCTTAAGGCCTTCGACTATTTTGAAAAAAAATGATGTGATCTTTGTAAAGATCTTAGATAAAGACTCAAAAATTACCAGATTAGTTTATAAAGACCGAAGAGATAACTTTAACAAGAAGTTTAAGAAACAATTAAAACTTCTCTTACAACAAAAATATCTTCGCTTAGAGTTGGATCAATACCCAGAGGCTCAAGGAGCGTTAGTCTCCGTCAATCATGCTACCGGAGAGATTATCAGTTTTGTTGGTGGATATGATTTTAGGAAATCTCAATTTAATAGGGCCATACAATCTAAGAGACAGCCAGGTTCGGCATTTAAGCCTATTCTTTTTGCGGCGGCTTTAGAGAATGGATATACACCTTCTACAATTATAATGGATTCGCCCGAAACACTTGGTGGGGTAGACTCTGGACTGAATTGGAAGCCACGAAACTATGATGGTGGTTATAAAGGACCAATGACGTTACGTAACTCACTTGAGAAAAGTAGAAATGTTCCAACAATTAAGATTGCTGAAGATCTCGGAGTTTCACTTATTTTAGACTTTGTTGAAAGGATTGGTTTCAATGCAAAACTTGATGAGGACCTATCACTTGCATTAGGAAGCTTTGGCGTCACCCTTGTTGATATTGTAAAAACCTATGGAATTTTTCCTAACGGTGGAAAAAAAATAAAAACAAAGTCTATAGTTTCCGTTATGGATCGCTTTGGAAATCAGAAGTTTATGGAAGAGCAAAGTGATGAAGATCTTCCGGACGTAAGTATACCAACACCAATTGCTACGGAAGAACCTATTACTGAGACTGATGAGGTTGAAAAGCCAGAAGCTACCCCAACAGAAAAAAAGGTGAATCAATTCCTTGTTACACTGGGTGGAGACCAGGTTTATGACCCTCGATTGTCTTATTTGATGACGAATCTTCTTAGAGGCGTTGTTTTACATGGAACAGGTCGCTCGGCTAGAGAGGTTTCTCTTTATTTAGGTGGAAAGACAGGTACAACAAATAACTATGTGGATGCATGGTTTATTGGTTTTAGCTCAAATGTTTCAACAGGTGTTTGGACAGGCTTTGATGACAATAGCACTATTGGTTGGCCAGAAACTGGAGCAAAGGCCTCACTTCCAATTTGGAAGGGATACATGAAAGAAAGCATAAAAAGATACGGTGAAAGGGAGTTTCGAGTCCCTATTGGTATTGTGAATGTTAAAGTTGATAAAGAAACTGGGAAACCTGTTAAATCAAACTTCGATAAGCCTTTTATGGAGTCTTTTGTTGATGGCACGGAGCCTGGCTCAGAAGCAGAAGAAAAGGTTTATAAGCCAGATGAAAAGCCAAGTAGTATTAATAACATACTAGAAGAGGATGATTTCTATAACAATCAATAAACCGGCAAATATTACCTAAAAATAGCAATTCATTAATCTCTTTTCTTGTTTTCCCGATAGGGAAGATGAGGAAAGATTATGAAAGATGATAAATTTAAATTTTTTAGATCAGTAAAGGGAAAGCTAAAGCTTACTCTTCTGATATCTCTATTCTTTCACGCCATCATTTTAACGTTTCATGTGGATAGCATTGTTTGGAACACTCCTAAGAAGGAAAAAACTGAAAAAAGAGTCAGAGTTGTTTTAAACACCAGTAAGAAAGCAAGTCAGATTGTTACTGTTGAGAACACAGGTCGAAAAGAGAAACCAAAAGATACAAAGTATCTAAGTGAAAAAGATAATACTGTCGACAGACAAGTTGTGGCAAAAAATATTGGAACCTTTAAAAAGGCAGGTAAAGGGGTGCGAAATGGTGTTAAGACTCCAAGCCCCGCAGTTAAGCAGCTACTTAGTCAGCTCTCTAAACACAAAAAAACTACTGGTAAGTCAGTTAAAAAAGTTAAGAAGGCCAAGAAGAAAATATCTTTCTCAGATTTATCTGTCAGCAAAGAAAATACTCAGCAAAAACAAGAAGCAAAACCAAGTTTAGCTAGTCTAGGCATAAAAAATGGAAGTAACGCCAATATTGGTTTGAGTCAGAATAATGACTTTGTTGAAGATGTGCCTTTAGGGGATATGACGGCCCTTAATACGATCGAATATAAGTATTACGGATTCTATCACCGTATTAAACAGAAGCTAGAACAATACTGGGGCGACACACTAAGAAAGAAAGCTGAAACTCTATATAAGAGTGGACGCAGAATTCCTGCCAGTACAAATAAGATCACCTCTTTAACTATTACCATTGATAACTTTGGAAATATTGTAGATGTTAAAGTCAAAGGTAGTAGCGGTGTTACTGAATTTGATGACGCAGCAATAGAAAGTTTTAATAGAGCTGGACCATTTCCTAATCCACCAAGTGGGATGATTAAAGATGGTATTGCTCAAATTGAATGGGGATTTGTTGTTAAGTCTTAAGCCTAGTGGCGCACAACTGGCCGTTCGCGGCTAGTGGTGAGTAGTACCTTTCAGTACATCTTTTAATTTAGTAAGACCTTCCATCATTACGTAATCACTCCAGATAGAATCAAGCTCTCTAATCGTTTCTACGATTTGCATAGCGGCCTGATCTCTAGAGATTTTTTCATTTTCAGAAAGGTGAGAGATTGCAACAGCAAGTGATTTCATCGCACTCGACTGACAAACTTCGCCTAGTCTTTCTTCGTACGAACTATCAATCTTTTTTTCTTTTGTTTTAACGACAGCAGTATTTAAAAGTTGAATTAATTCTTGGTTTTCTGAAAGCATTTCTTTTATTACCCGTAAAAAAGTGATTCGCAATTTCTTTAGAATCGGCAGTATCAAGGCTTTCAAGTGTTTCGTAAAGTAAAATAATTACTAAGTATAAATTTTTTTCACTTTTTAAATCGTCAACTTAAATTAGAAAAAAATGCTTAGAAATATTAGATCGTAACTAGCTTGATTATCGATTAATTATATTAGGAGAAAAATAAATTTAAAAAAACTTGACATAAAAAAGGCCTCAAAATGAGGCCTTGCGGAGATTCTATTCTTCACATATCTGTTTATAGTCATCTGGACTAAGTAAATCATTCACTTCATCAGGGTTTGATACTTTTAGCTTAATCATCCATGACTTGTAAGGCTCAGAATTACAAAGTTCAGGGCTTGCTTCAAGATCGTTATTTGCTTCAATCACTTCACCTGTTAAGGGTGAGTACAAGTCACTTACTGACTTAATAGATTCAACAACTCCAAATGAGCCTTCTTTTTCAAGTTCAGTTCCAACTTCTGGTAATTCAACAAAGACGATGTCACCAAGTTGGCTTTGAGCAAAATCAGTAATTCCGATAGTGACAATATCACCTTCAATTTTTGCCCACTCATGATCTTTTGTATATTTAAGTTCGTTAGGTACTTCGTTGGCCATTACTTATGCCCTCCACTTATAAATGCTTTAGTATGATAGTTAGCTTCGTACTTCCGTCCTCTTATTTCAACTAAAAACTTCTTCGATTCTGGAATTTTTTCAATTTCTACATGGGCAAGGCAAATTCCTTTACCAAGTGCAACACTCATGGTGCCGGAAGTTACTTTTCCAATAATTTCTTCTTGCTCATTAAGAATTGGATAGTCGTCGCGGGGAATACCTTTATCAAGACTTAACTTAACCAGCCTAAACTTAGGAACATATGTAGAGAGTGCATCTTTTCCAATAAAGTTTTCTTTTTTAAGCTTCACTGTCCATTTAAGGCCAGAGTCTAGCGGAGTGACGTCATCATGAATTTCATGACCATAGAGAGGGTAACCAACTTCTAGTCTTAGAACATCACGAGAGGCAAGACCGCATGGAGTAACTCCTGCTGTCATCATTTTGTCCCATAGCTCAATAGCAAAGTCGTGGGAGCAGAAGATTTCAAAGCCGTCTTCACCGGTATAGCCAGTACGGGCAATGATAACGTCTTGATTTAGCGCTTTCATTCTTTTTGCTGCGTAATATGGAAAGTCTGAATCAACTAAGATTTCTAAATTACGAATAATTTCTTCAGAGTTAGGACCCTGTAAGGCCAAAAGGCTGTATTGGTCACTCTTGTTAGTTAAAGAGCATTTAAAACCTTTGGCCTGAGAAACAATCCAATTCCAATCTTTTTCAATATTTGAAGCATTAACACAAATAAGAACTTCTTCAGCTCCAATTTTATAAGCAATAAGATCGTCAATAACTGTGCCGTCATCTCTGCAAAGTGGTGAGTAAACTGCTTTGTACATTTCGGCTGACATAAAATCATTTGTTACTAGATAGTCTACAAACTCATGGGCATCAGTACCTTCCACGAAGAATTCACCCATATGGCTTACATCGAAAACACCGGCGTTCTTCCTTACGGCAATTGATTCATCTTTAACGCTTGTGTATTGGATCGGCATTTCAAAGCCCGCAAAAGGGGCCATTTTAGCTTTTAAGTCGATATGTCTTTGGTAAAGACTTGTTTTTTGTAAAGGGGAAGTCATAAATATCCTTAAAGTGTTTGCCGTTTAGTGGCAGTAATTAAATTTTCAACCAGACTACAAATAGTCATGGGGCCAACACCACCTGGAACAGGTGTGCATCCGCTTGATTTTGAGATGACGCTTTCAAAATCCACGTCACCACATAGTTTTCCATCTTTATCGTGGTTCATACCAACATCTATGATCCAGGGCTTCTTATCACCTAGCCAAGATTGGTCAAGAAATTTCGCTTTTCCAACAGCACTAATGATTATATCTGCGCTCTTTGCCAAAGATTTCACATCGGAAGTTCTTGAGTGTGCAATGGTGGGAGTTCCGTTGTGATTCAAAATTAAAAGGGCCATAGGCTTTCCAACAATCATAGATCTACCTATGACCAAAACATTTTTGCCATTTATTTCAATCTTAAAATGATTAAGAAGCTTGATAATACCTTTAGGAGTACAAGGTAATAAAGATTTGTTACCGACATCACCTCTTAAAAGAAGGTCTAGATTATGAGGATGAAAGCCATCAACATCTTTTTGAGGTGGAATGAGTGTTGATAGATCGGTACTTGAAAGTTGCTTTGGAAGTGGTAATTGAATAAAACAACCATGAACACTTTTATCTTCTGTTATTTTGTTAACTTCCGACAAAAAATCAGCTTCCTTAATATTTTCATCTAAGTTGATAATTTCACAACTACCACCAATATCTTCAATAAATTTCTTTTTATTTCTAGTGTAGATGACACTTGGAGCGAAGCTACCAACAAGAATAACCTTCATCGTGGGTTTGATTCCCTTTTCCGCCAACTTAGAACACTCATCCTTAAAAAGACTTTTTTGAAGCGTGATAAGTTCCTTAGATGCAAGAATCTTAGACATTGGTTTTTCCTGTTGGAGTTGCGGCTATCATATAAAAAAGTATTGGAATTGCTAAGACTTTTATTGAGTGGTACAGATAAAAATTATAAATGAAATGGAGTGATGCGTGCTTTTTTATATTGGTTTTGGATTACAATTAATTGGTTTTTCTTCAGTGGGACTATGTCTTTTCGCAGGTATGTCTAAGGGCGATTATGGCCAGCTAGAATTAATTCAATTAGTTGGTGGCTCACTTGTGTTTTATTTAGGTAATTTTCTAAAAGGTAAGGCCCGTTCTTAGGCTCTGCGTTGAATGCTTTAATGGACGATTGCTACTAATCAAAGTTATCATTTATATATGATTATCTTAGGAATCGATCCAGGATCTAGAAAAGCCGGCTACGGCTTGATTGAAGTGTCAGGACGAAAAATTAATTATTTAGCTAGTGGCGTCTTACGCTACGATCAAGTGAATGAGTTTATTGATCGTTTAGGAATCATTTTTAAGTCTATTGAAGAGATTGTGAATCATTTTAAACCTGACGAAGTTTCAATCGAATCTCTTATTTACGTAAAAAGCGTAACCTCGTTGGCCAAATTGGCCCAAGCAAGAGGTTCGATGATTGCTGCCTTGATGGAAACTCATCAAGGAAAAGTTAGTGAATATTCACCAAACTTAATTAAAAGTTCAGTAACGGGACATGGGCACGCAAATAAAGAGTCTGTAAATAAAGCCTTACAGATGATCTTTGGAGAAAAGATAGAATTTAAAAGTGATGATGAAAGTGATGCGCTAGCCATTGCGATTTGCCATGCACTTAATAGGAATAATCCAAAAGTTGATGGGTCAGGCAAGAAGATGTCAAAAGGCTCTTCTTTAAAACAAGCTTTTAAGCATTTAGGATAAAATATGATTGGTCATTTAAAAGGTGAAGTACTTTTCTCAGACGGCGTTGAAACACTTATCCAAACTCCAATGGGTGTAGGCTATCAAGTCTATCTTAATGAAGTTTTAACAGAGGGTGCGGAAGCATCTGTTTATATAAGTCATGTTATTAAAGAAGCGAGTGAAGAGCTTTATGGTTTTAAAAATCTCAGAGAAAAGAAACTTTTTGAAATTCTTATTTCTGTTAAAGGGGTAGGTCCAAAGTCAGCCTATATTCTTTTAAATGCCTTAGGTGTTGAACAGATTGTTTCAGCAATTCAATTTGATAATAAAAAAGCCTTAACTGCAGCTCCAGGTATTGGTCCAAAAGCGGCGGCACAAATTCTATTAGACCTATCAAGTAAAATTGAAAAAATTAAAATGTATTCACCAAACTATCAAATGGAAATGGTGATAACTGATAAAAATAAAAATGATCATGTGAGTTTTGCAGCAAATAGCTTTAACTCCGATAATCAAATTTTTAATGATGCACTTATGGCCTGCAAAGAACTTGGCTTTAAAGAGGATGAAATTACAAATCTCGCTGCAAAAATTATGAAAGACCATTCTATTTCAAAATCTGAGCAACTGGTTCATCTCGTTCTTAAGGAAATGTAATGACTGAAAATTTTCAACGCTTCCTATCTTCAGACACAGGTGAAGAGGAAAAATTTCAAGAAAGTAGATTAAGACCGGAAGGCTTCTCTGAATATATTGGGCAAAATAAAGTTGTTGATAATATTAAGGTAATGGTCGAGTCTTCAAATATTAGAAAGCAAGCAATGGACCATGCCTTATTATCTGGCCCTCCTGGTTTAGGTAAAACATCTCTGGCCATGCTTGTGGCAAAAGAGCTTGGTTCTGAGCTTCATGTTATCTCGGGACCGGCTATTGAAAAGAAAGGTGACTTAGCCGCCATACTCACCAACTTACAAGCAAGAGATGTTCTCTTTATAGATGAAATACATAGAATGCATATTTCTGTTGAAGAAATTCTTTATTCAGCAATGGAAGACTTTCGTCTTGATATTGTTATTGGGCAAGGTCCATCAGCAAGAACAATGCAAATTGAAGTAGCACCTTTTACATTAATTGGAGCAACAACAAGAGCTGGTCTTTTATCAAATCCATTAAGAACAAGATTCATGGCCAATCTTCATTTTGATTTTTATCTGCCTAATGAACTTGCTCAAATTATTAAAAACAATGCTAGAAAACTAAATATTAAAGTAGATAGTGAGGCCCTTGAGCATATGTCAAAATGTGCCAGAGGAACCCCAAGAATTGCAAATAGAGTTTTAAGAAGAGTAAGAGATTTTGCTTTAGTTGAGGGAACTGACCTTATTTGTGAAGAACAAGTTTTAAAATCATTAGACCTAATGGAAATAGATGAGTACGGCCTTGATCGAATGGATAGAAAGATCATGACAGTTATTCAAGATTACTATGGCGGGGGACCAGTTGGTATAGATGCCCTCTGTGCAACTTTGGCCGAAGATAGAAGTACAATTGAAGATGTTTTCGAACCTTATCTTTTAAAAGAAGGTTTTCTTATTCGAACCCCTCGAGGTAGAGAAATTTCGCAAAAAGCAAAAGATCATATTTTACGAACAACCAAATAATTTTTTCTGTGACATTCTTTAAGGCTTATCGACAATGGCCATTGTTAAATTAGAAAGACAAACTAATTTTCCTTGCTCGTTTGTTAATTTAATTTCCCAGACGTGAGACTTTGTTCCTAGGTGAACGATCTTAGCTTTTCCAGTGACACAAGTTTCTTTCAAGCCTGGTCTTAAATGGTTCGCGGTAATAGATTGTCCAACTGCAATTTTATTCTCTCTATCAATACATAAATTCGAAGCAATACTTCCAAGAGTTTCAGCTAGAACACAGCTAACACCTCCGTGAAGAATCCCAGCAGGCTGAATTGTTCTCTCATCAACTTTAATTGTTCCAGTAAGGTAGTCGTTTCCAACTTCAGTGACTTGAATTCCTAAATGTGTAACAGCAGTGTTAGCACTCATTTTCATAATTTTTTCAGGAGTAGGTTCTCCATTCCAAATACTATCGTTCATAAGTTTCCCTAGTCCCATCCAATAACTTTATAACCTTTATCTGCAAGACAACGATTAACAAAGCTTTGTTTTAGTGAATCTGGAGTAATGGCGCCGCCAGCTGCTCCACCAACAGCACCAACCGCTGCACCGCTGGCAACTCCTTGAATAAAGTCACCGGTTAAAAGACCAGTCACTGCTCCAATGGCAGAGCCCATAAATGTCCCCTGACCAGCAGATTTTAAAATTTGTTTTCCTTTTGAACTTTTCAAAAAGGCATCACCTTTTTTTACACAAGAATCTACATCTGAATCAGCTCTTTTCTTACCAACAGACTCGTATTTCTTATTAGGATAGAGCACTGGGGAGCTAGAACAGGCAGATATTAGTAAAAGAACGGACAAACAAAAGAACTTCATATTTCTCTCTGATTTCAAATAGTTATAATCTAAGTAGACCAACAAATGTGGCACTTTTTGATACGCTTAAAATTATACCACTATTGGGAATTAAGAGAAGCTATTGATAATTGGAAATTTTACAATTAAGAAAAAACTTAAGGCTAATTTAGGGTAAATTTGTTAAATACCTCTGATAAATGTAATAAAGAGGCAAGAGTTTCCTACTAATTTAGTGGGTTTTAGATTAGGTTATACTTAAATTGTGTATTGCCAAATAAATAAAAAAAATAAAAAATAGATGAATTATTAAATATTTGGAAGATTAAATGCTGCATCAAAGAACGATATCTAAAATTGTCACGGTAACTGGAATCGGAATTCACTCCGGTAAAAAAGTTAAGATGACGCTTCACCCAGCTGAGGCAGATTTTGGTATTCAGTTTAATCGAGTAGACCTTAAAGACGAACCAATTCTAAAGGCCAATAGCGACACTGTTGGTGCTACAGAGAATAATACCACTATTGGTAGTGGGCTCAATGCTGTACATACGGTAGAACACCTTCTAAGTGTTCTTTATGGACTTGGTATTAATAATGTTTATGTTGAAATAGATGGTCCAGAAGTTCCAATTATGGATGGCTCAGGAGCATCATTTGTTTTCTTGTTAAAAGAAACAGGTATTTCAACTCTGAATAAAAGTAAAAAATTCCTAGTAGTTCTCGAGACAGTACGTGTTGAAGTTGGTGATAAGTGGGCCATGATTGAGCCATCATCTAAACTGATTATTGATAGTACGATTGTCTTTGCTCATCCAGTAATTAAAACGCAAAATAAAATATTTGAATTTTCATGTGAAAATTACATCAATGAAGTTAGTCGTGCCAGAACATTTGGTATGCTAAGAGATGCTGACATGCTTAAGAGAAAAGGCCTTGCTAAAGGTGGATCTCTTGATAACGCCATCATCTTGGATGATTTCAAAGTTATGAATAATGATGGTTTAAGATTTAGAGATGAATTTGTTCGTCATAAAATTTTAGATACCATTGGTGATATAAGTCTTCTTGGCCATGAAGTTGCTGGTAAAATAACAACTTTCAAGTCAGGTCATAATCTTCATAATCTCTTATGTAAAAAGCTTCTTGAAACACCTAGTGCTTATCAAATCGTTTCTGCAAGCTCTCTTCAAAAAGAAGCAATTGAAGCCTTTGAACTTCCCAGTACTTTAGCCCCCGCATTCCATTAGGCCAACGAAAGTGGCCAACAAATTTTTTTCAGTGTACAGATTTTAAATACTATTTAGTTGAGGAAAGAACATGAGACTCTCTCAAGGATTTTGGCAAACATATAAGGAAACACCTGCTGAGGCAGAAATACCTTCTCATCAGTTAATGTTAAGAGCTGGACTTATTCATAAGTCAGCAGCAGGAATATATAGTTATCTCCCTTTTGGGTATCGAACTGTTCGCAAAGTTGAAAATATTGTTCGCGAAGAGATGGATAAAGCCGGTTGTCATGAACTCTTAATGACAGTTGTAACTCCTGGGGATCTTTGGCAAGAGTCAGGTCGTTGGGATGCAATGGGCGGAGAGATGCTTAAGTTTAAAGACAAAGCTGATCGTGACCTATGTATTTCTCCAACAAATGAGGAAGCAATCACTGATATCTTTAGAAAAACTGTGAAGTCCTATAAGCAATTACCAATAACTCTGTATCAAATTAATACTAAATTTAGAGACGAAATTCGTCCTCGTTTTGGTTTGATGCGAGGTCGTGAATTTACAATGAAGGATGCTTATAGTTTTCATGCTGATAAGGCCTGTCTTGATGAAGTTTATGAAAACCTTTTCCAAACTTACTGTAGAATTTTTGATCGACTTGGCTTTGAATATTCTGCTGTCGAAGCCGACGCAGGAAATATGGGATCAAGCGATTCAAAAACCCACGAGTTTCAAGTAATTGCTGACACAGGTGAAGATGAAATTATTTATTGTGCCGAAAATGGATATGCGGCCAACATTGAAAAAGCTCAAACAAAACGAAGCTGTATTGATTATGATTTCAATGATCAAAAGCTTGTTGAAGTGGAAACCAAAGCACAGCAAACCATTGCTGATGTTTGTAAGTTTCTTGAAAAGCCACAATCGCAATCTCTTAAGAGTTTAGTTTACACAGCCGTTACAGGGGAGGAAGAATCAGACTTTCTTCTTATGCTTGTAGGTGATGATGAACTTAATGAAGTGAAGCTAAAGAACTATCTCGGAGCTGATCATATTGCTCCAGCCACCGATACAAGACTTCTAGAGCTCGGTCTCATCAAAGGTTACATTGGTCCAGTTCAGTTAAAGAAAGAAATGAAAATTATCTTTGATCAAGCAATTGATGGGAAAGCTTTTTATATGGTAGGTGCAAATAAAAATGACTATCACTTTACTGGCTTCCAGTTAGAGCGAGATATTAACGAAGCACAAGTAGCTGACTTAAGACTAGCTAAAGATGGTGACCTAACAATAGAAGGCGATAAGCCAGTGGTTGTAAAAAGAGGAATTGAAGTTGGTCATATTTTTCAACTTGGTGACAAATACACAAAGGCCATGGGTGTGAATGTTCTTAATCAGAACGGGAAAGCTCAGACTCCTTTGATGGGATGTTACGGTCTTGGAATCACTCGTGTGGTTGCTGCCGCAATTGAGCAATGTCATGATGAAAAAGGAATTATTTGGCCTCAAGAAATTGCTCCTTATCAAATCTACTTTGCCTCTATTGCAAAGAGTGATGAATTTAAAGCTGAAGCCGAGTCAGTTTATCAAAGCCTTTTAAAAGCAGGCTTTGAAGTTATTTATGACGACAGAAAAGCAGGAGCTGGTTTTAAATTTAAAGACGCGGACCTTCTTGGATTACCACTTAGAGTAGTTATGGGAGAAAGAGATTATAAAGAATCTGGTGAGCTTGAAATAGTGGAAAGAAAGTCAGGTGAAAAACATACAGTTAAACTTGAAAGTTTAATTGATAAAATAAAAGAATTATTATGAATAGAGATTTAATTGTTGGAATACATTCCATAGCTGAAGCACTCAAAAATCCAATGAGATCAAACTTCGAATTGTATTTAACTGATGATGCTTTAACTGATTTAAGAAAAGAATTTGGTGGAAATTTAAAGATTGATTATCAAATGTATAGTCCTCATAAACTTCAAGAAGAAGCAAAAAAAGAATATGCCTCAAGAGACTTTAAGTTTTCAAGAGTTCCTTCTGGTGCCTATCTTTTATGTGACGAGATTCAGATGGGACAGATGGCTGAACTTCAGCAACTTCTTAAGAAAGAATCAACAACAAGATTATTGGCCCTTGATCAAGTAACAGATGTTCACAATATGGCGGCTATTATTAGAACAGCTAGCTTCTATGGTTTTGAAGCAGTTATTTTTTCTCGTAAAAACTTTAGTGGCTTTCCTCCGTCTTATTTTAGAATTGCCAGTGGTGGCCATGAATCAATGCCTTTATACAATGTGCCAAGCTTGTCGAAAGCGGTTACTGCATTGAAAAATAATAATTTTTTAACGATTGGATTTTCTGAACACTCAAAAATAACAAAAATCGATGACAAACCGATTAGAAGTTGTTTAGTATTGGGAGCGGAAGAGAGTGGATTATCTCATGCAGTTATGAGGTCAGTGGATAAATGTATTTCATTGGTCTCGCAAGGGTCGATCAAGTCTTTAAATGTTTCTGTAGCTGCTGCGGTCGCCATGGAAAAGATTTTTAATGTAAATGATTAAAATTTTCTTGATTTTAAGCATTTAATAGATTAAAAATTCTTTCTCAATGGAGAATAGGCTGGCATAGCTCAGTTGGTAGAGCATCGGTTTTGTAAACCGGCGGTCGTAGGTTCAAATCCTATTGCCAGCTCCATTTTGAGGCGAGGTTGCCGAGTGGCCAAAGGCAACAGACTGTAAATCTGTCGGGTTTTCCCTTCGATGGTTCGAATCCATCTCTCGCCACCACCTTAAGCGGGTATAACTCAGTTGGTAGAGTGCCAGCCTTCCAAGCTGGATGTCGCAAGTTCGAATCTTGTTGCCCGCTCCATTTTTTTCATTACATTTTAAAATATTAAAAATGAAGTTTTAAGGACCGAAAGGTCCTTTGTTATTTGCGATGATACTTTTAGCTTTACTTTGTTAGTCAAAAAGATTAATTATTCGCTAAGTTTCAATGCAATACATGTGCTGAGCTATCGGGCTTACGTGGCTCAGTGGTAGAGCACTCCCTTGGTAAGGGAGAGGTCGTGGGTTCAATTCCCACCGTAAGCTCCAGTAATGTAAGTTTTTTCCTAGGGAAAAACTCTTGCACTACTTGAATAAATGAAAGATACTTGTGAATCTCAAGTAACGATTAATATAGGCATTCGTAATAAATATAGGTTATTGCACTTTAAGGAGTTCGAGTAATGGCTAAGGAAAAATTTGACAGAAGTAAACCTCACGTAAACGTAGGTACAATTGGTCACGTAGACCACGGTAAAACAACACTTACAGCAGCGATTTCAATGACAATGGCAGAGCTTGTTGGTGGAGATGCAAGATCATATGCAGATATCGATAGTGCACCAGAAGAGAAAGCTCGTGGTATCACGATCAACTCAGCTCACATTGAGTATGAAACACCAAATCGTCACTACGCTCACGTAGATTGTCCAGGTCACGCGGATTAT